>Ga0075362_10000069_pt1 | contig 28322 bp, 30 predicted proteins | sample EndMetdeltDD1762_FD_71397 | JGI IMG/M metagenome (GOLD analysis project Ga0075362, IMG submission 71397) | Populus endosphere microbial communities from Tennessee, USA - Endosphere MetaG P. deltoides DD176-2 | ecosystem: Host-associated > Plants > Roots > Endosphere | place: USA: Tennessee...
CCTTGATATTCAATCGTGTTGCCGCTACCGCCGCTACCCTCCGCGCTGGTTGCAGTGATGACGCCACCTGCAAGCGTGACAGTAATAGTAATGCTTTCCGGGCCGCCAGGCGTCGTGTAGCTGCCTGTTTCGGTGTAGGTGCCATCCTTAAACATGCCGTCATTGGCGGTAACGCCTGATTCTGTCGAGGCAGGCGGCGTATCGCTCACGTCTGATGTCCCTGGGCTTTTTGAGTCGCTGTCTTTTGATTTGTTGGTGAGCATGATGGTGCCCACGGTAGCTGCGGCAAGCAGAATGATGACAATGACTGAGATGATTGCTACGTTTGGTTGTCGTTCAGGCATAGAGTTCCTCAATTGACGTTGATTATTACTCTAAGCATACCGTATTTTTGCCAAAATAAAACCGAGCAATGGGAGTACACAGCCTATTCCATAAGTGCTGCAAGTTTACGGAGTGTGTTGCAGTTGCGTACGGTCATTTGCTTATAAATAGGAGTGCCGACTAATTTTGTGAGATAACTCTTGGTGATACTTTCGCGATCCACCGCCCACAGAAGTGTGCCAGGCAGATATTTCACGATATCGATATCCTGCCGAATACGTATCTTTTCCAAGATGTCCGGGCTGTCGATGGTATCGCCTAAGAAAATGACATCGCATTTCATAATGCTATCGTTGGTCCAGCTGGCAGGCAGCGTTTTTGCTATAGTCTTGATATCTTTTTGACTACGAACCATGACGGTCACTGGTATTTTAAACGTCGTTTCAATCGTTTTTTCGATGATACCTTTGAGTTGCTGGGCGGTATGCTCGTGGTTTTCAAACAACACATTACCGGAGTTTATATAGGTGGAAACATTTTCCATGCCCGCCTGTTCGACTGCCGCCTTAAGCTGTTGCATGCTTACGATATTTTTTCCGCCCACATTTATACCCCGAAGCAACGCCACATATTTCATATATATCATCTTAGCACGGGGCACTCAGCAATCGCGGACTATTTTGCTTGCAGTCTCAGCATCTCTTCTTCGTACCAGTCAGGCACTTTTGCAATGCCGTAGTATGGATTCTCACTGCCTGACACATATTCTGAGAGCGGGTCACCTTTTCCGTAGTGCCAAATTTCTTGCGGGTTAACATAAAGGCCGGCCTTTTCGGTCATGGCGTAGTACAAAATTCGGCGGCCAAGAACTACTTCGCTACTCTCAGGTTCTACTGGCGCTTGCTCAGGTGAGTTTTCAATATTACTTTGGCCTTCGACGAGATGGTACCCCTCATGAAAGTCTGGATAGGCTGTGCCTTTTACTGCACCTCCCGTATGCCCACGATTAAACGGTTTGCCCGTTTCCATATTTATTAACGCCACATCAACTGCTCCACCGGTTAAATGAGGTGTGGGAGTGGGGTGATCATTTGGGCGAGCGCAGTAGTTCGGCACTTCATTTGTGATCTCTTCATCGGTCATTTCGGGGTTCATACTTTTAATGACCATAGGCCAAGCAACCTCAAAAGCAAACTTCTGTACCTGGTATGGGCGCAATGCGTCGTCTATACGGATACGAGCTGGTGCTCCCAGGTATTCACGCACTTCTTTATCATTACGTAAATAGTTATCGGCAAGTGCGAGCCGCCTTGCAACGTCCAGACGTACGAGCGGTGCATCTGGGACTCCAGGCAATATGTCTCCTGTCATTCGATTCGGTTTTGAGTAGTAACTGCTGGCGTCTTGAAGGCCGAACTCGGCTTCTCGGGGATCAACAAGCGGATCGTTATATAAAGGATGTTCGGTGTCTATTTCGTAACGAGTTTCGTAGCCGTTTTTATGCGCCCTTAGTTCGGTAAAATTTGGGATCTGATTCATAGAATAAAAGTACCCTAAAAAGTGGTACTTTGCATACGCAAAACATTCAGTCAATTTTACAATACTACTAAACAAGCTTTAAAACTTAAGGGGCGAACCTGAGGATGGCCCCATCCTCGTCAATTTTGTATCCGCTCAAGTAATTTGACGATACTTTTTCGATTCCTTTCAAGGCTATCGCAGTCGTAATAGTTAAATCATGGGACACGATGAGTGCCGATTCTTCAGCATTTAGTGCAGTAAGGGTTTCATCAAGTAGTTGATTTAAGCCAGCTGCATATTCATGAATACCTTCAGCCAACTCTCCATCATGAAAGACTTCGGCGGCATCAAAGAAACTCATGCTATTAGCCAAACCGTACTCATATATGGCGCGACTATTTTCTTCAGCAGGGCCAAAGAAGCCAGCACGCTTATCGATCTTTGGTTGAGTACCAGCCAATAATTTTGCGGTTTGGACGGCTCTTTCTGCATCCGATGCTATGACCTTTGCAAATTTAGGCAGACTCTTGCTAAGTGTCAGAGCTAGTCTTTCTGCATCTTCCGTTAGAACTCCCTCGGAATTTCTTTCGCCATGACGTAATAAGTAAAGTTGCTTCATTGCAACAGTATAGCAAACAAAAAGGCCGATCATTATGATCGGCCTTAGATTGAATAATTCTGGCTCCGGGGACTGGATTCGAACCAGCGACCTAGTGGTTAACAGCCACCCGCTCTACCGCTGAGCTACCCCGGAATATTTATGTGTTCTTTTCCACTTGAGGAATTGAAGTAACAAGGGTGATTATAACGAATAATCCCTTTCTTGACAATCCTAAAAGTCGTGTAGCGCCTGCTCCGTACGAATATGCTATAGTACAAGCAACGCAAACGTTGCGTTGAAATGCACCTACTACCGCACTACCGAGCAGCTACGAGCTGCTACCAACAGAGGAACAGACAGAGGAGCAGCAATGCCTCGTACTCTCATTGCAGTCTTGATGGCTGCCGTTCTGGCGTGTACCGCTCTCGTGTTCGGCTTGTCCGGCACAGCGACGGCAAACCCGGATGTCAGGTACATCGGTCCTGGCCCTTCATACAACAACACCGACAGCGGTGTCCGTTGTGTGCAGACTGCCGTGGGCGCTGGTGTCGATGGTCAGTTCGGTACGCAGACCTACGCCGCTGTGAAGAAGTTCCAGGCGGGCAACGGCCTGATGGTCGACGGTATCGTCGGCCCCAACACCGGTGACGCCATCATCGCCACCCTGCCCGAGGACCAGCGCTTCGGCTGTGCCCAGGTGGTCCCGACCTCGATCGTGGTCATGGACGACAACGGCAACCTCGCGCAGGGCGGAACGGCCTACAACGGCGGTGACTTGGGCGGTGTTGTCAGCATGGGCAAGCCCATCGGCACCTGCGTCGTCAACGGCGTCAAGAGCCACTTCGTCGGCGCCGGCAGGATCGTCAAGGCCGTCTGGCACCGCCGCCTGCCCACTCCGCGTGAGCTGGCCAAGGCTCCGAACCCGGTGCTGTTCGCCGGCGGCATGGTCTTCTGCCACGTTGCTGGCTAGTACTCGCGCCTAACCGGTAGCGAAAAAGAAAAGTAGTATAAGTGCAGAACCTGCCTGGTGGGATTTCCTACCGATTTTCCACCAGGCAGCACAACAGACTATTAAAACGCCAGCTTCGATGCTGGCGTTTTTGATTATTTCTCTAGGCTAGCTCGTCTGGTTCTTTGGCCGGGCCATTGGCGATATCGTTTACGATTTCTTGGAATTCCTTGCGAATCGAATGTTTGGATTTTGTTTTGCCAGGCAATGCATCCTTGATTTTTCGAGGAAGCGTCACCTGCTCTTTTAGCTTTTTGGCTAGGTCTTTACCACGCTGTGCGGCGGTTTGCTTGCGGCCTCTGCGCAGTACCATTTCGAAAGCGTCTTCGTAAGCATCGATCATTTTTTCGTGTGAGAATTTTTCTTTGGCGTAATCGCGGCAGTCAGAGCGATTGATGGTAGCTATCTTCTCTACGGCTGCAGCCATTTCTGCGATACTATCAACCACAAAGCCGGTCTTGCCATCAACGATGATCTCAGGTGCCGCGCCGCGTCTCAGCGAGATGGTTGGTGTGCCACAGGCCATGGCTTCAATAGTGGTGAGCCCAAACGGCTCCTCCCATTGTACAGGCGTCAGGAAGGCTTTTGCTTTCTGAAAGTAGCGCCACATTTGGTCGTACTCAACGTAACCCAAATACAAAATCTGATCATCAAGTTGTGGCTTAATGTATTGGTCAAAGTAGTCTTGCGTGTCCGGGTATGTCGGACCGATTATCAGCAAACGGTTGTTGGTTTGCTTGGCGACCTGAATTGCCTCCTTGAAGCCCTTTTCCGGAACGATGCGTCCGGCAATTAGCAAGTAATCTTCGGGGTTGTCACCGAAAGGAAAATGCTGGATATCAATACCATTATGCGCCGTGCGAACGTACGGCAAATCAGGAGCATCGCGGCGCTGGTTGTCGGAGATAGAAATGTAGTGCTGGTTTGGTGTCTGATACAGCTCAAACATCTCTTTGTACCAAGAAAAAATCGGATCGTGCAGCGTGTATACGGTCGGAACATCTAGATTTTGCCGTGCCAAAGGCATGCCTACTTCCGGGTGGTGGAAATGAAGCAGGTCATACTTCTTTTCCCGGGCACCTTTAAACATTTGCTCAGCAAGATAATTATCCCATAGAGATGGGATGTAGTGGGACATGCGTCCTAAATCAGCAAAAAGCTCGCGAATCTCGGCTTGGTTGTGCACGAGCGGTCGCAGATTGCGTGTTTTTACGCCTGCTTTGAGCTTGGTGCCAAGCGGGCCGAAGAAATCAACGGAGTGCCCGCGTTTTTCTAAACCCTCACTCAGTGCAATAGCTAAATCAACAGGAGCGTAAATAATGTCTTTGGGACGCGGGGCTGGTAAATAGCCTCGCACCATCATGGCAATATTCATGTAAATAGTCTTCCAACTAACACAACCATTTAAACACAGACCGAGTGCATCGTAAATGTGTATATACTAAATATAGCGTCTTAGTCTCTGTTAAAAATACTAACCTGCCAAGAAGTTTTAGCGGACAATTTGCATGACGCGCCGTTCGGCGTCACGTTTTTTGAGGGTTTGGCGTTTGTCGTATTGCTTTTTGCCGCGTCCGATCGCAATACGCACTTTTATGTAGCGCCCACGGGTAATAATTTCAAGCGGGACGATGGTCTGGCCCTGTTGCTTTGCCTCGATGAGTGCGTCGATTTCGCGGCGTTTAGCAAGCAAGCGTCGCGTGCGCACCTGGGCCTGCTCGTCAATAGGAATGCCCGATGTTCCGCTGATAGTAGCGTTCAGGAGCCATAACTGGTCGTCCTTAACGGTCACGTAAGCGCCCCGGAGTTGGCCGTGACCCATTCGCAAGGCTTTTGTCTCCGCCCCTGTCAATTCTATGCCCGCAACGATACTATCGCCGAGCTCATAGTCATGTCGAGCGCGTCGATTGGTGATTTGTTTGGTTTGGGCGGGTTTTTTCTTGGCCATTGACAATAGTATATCAGAGGTAGTGGACCTAGATAAAATACAAAGTTCATTGTAAAATATTGCCACGACGACACAGTGTGTGTTCGTTTGTTCATCTCGGTAGGGAGAATTGTGGTATCTGTCGCTGATAAGTTCGGCTTTCTTCCTGGCTTTGGCTGGGTGGCAACGCAATGGACGCCGTACGGTCCCCTCAACTCGGTCATCACGGTGTTCATCTGCTGGATGATTGCTCCTGGCAGTGTCTGGGCTGTGCAGTACTTCCTCGAAGGGCGTCCCGTCAGCCTTCAGGCACAAGACAACTTCGCCTCCTTCTTCCCCGGCGACCTGTACCTGGGTGCCATGGTGGGATTCGTTATCGGGCTGGGTATGGCGGCGTTGCCTGCTCAGGAAGCTTGGTACACGAGTGCTGCGTGGCACAAGAGCGTACTGGCTTTCTGGATGGCGCTGTCGCTGGTACTGACGTACCTCGATGTACAGACTGTGCGCAAACAGCACCCGGGCTATCCGCTCTGGCAGATCCTGACGCCGGCAAAGCTCGTACACAACCTGCTGTTGTACGGTCCGTACGCCTATCTGGCTTTCACCGGCATCACTGCCGTGGCCGTCGGTATCACCTGGACGTGGCTCACGACAGCGTCGTTTGTGGCGGCCATGGCGTGCGGATCGGTCTGGCTCATGCTCGTCATGAAGGACAGTACGCTGGCTCAGCAGCTTCGGCTGGACAAGCTCGTTGGTGCTGGCAAGACCAAGGCAGAGCTCGCGCAGCTGACGCTGCCAGTTGTCTGGCGGCCGATTTTCATGCGCTCTCGTAAGCACGGGCGGCATCGTGGCCCTCGCCGGCGTGCATCACGCCCACGCGCGTAGTCTCTCGGGCTGGCCATTCTCTTCTCTTTCTACTGAGGTGAAAGCAACCGTCATCTGTCCCTTCGCTCTCAGCGAAGTCTACAGCTCTGGCGGTTTTTTCATACTTTAGCGAGCATCAAAAGCGTCTTTGGCGACATTCCAGAGACTTGGATCGTGCATAATAACCTTGCGGTAATACCAGTACTCACTGCCCCATAAATATGATTCACGCATGCCGGTTGCTTTGCCATATTCAAGGCGATCAACAAAACGTTCGGCATTGAATGACTTGTTTTGTTCATCCAGGCTGGTTTGTGTAATGCTTTGCCCGTTAGGCGGCCAGGCTTCGGCTTGCAGTTCGTGGATAATAGTGTCGCGTCCATCAATAATCTTTTGTGCCCCTGCCAAGAAGCCGTAATACCAAGCTGGGAATGGATACTCAAGATAACGCCCGAGTGGCACGAACCAGACTCGCTTGTATATCGAAACGCCGTACGTATCAGGTTTCGGTTCATTGATCGGTGATCCGAGCGCGTTATTGCTGCGTGAAATAATAATCGGATGATGGGGGTCGGTCTTTTTGGCGAGCTCATATTCGCTAACTAAGCGGTCGCGGCTAAAGTCTGGACAGATGCCAAACGCCTTGAGGAAGTATTCATTCTCAAGCTGATAGCTCTCCAAGCTGGGTGAGTTTTTATAGCGGTTCATAACGGCCACCATAAACTTCTCTAACTGTGGCTGCCACTGTTCTTTGGGCTGATTAACTGCCCATGCTGGCACATGACACTCCGGCCAGCGCGGCTGCCGTAACCCGATGGAAAGGCTTACTTTGGCGTTTGCCGCCTCAGCTTTTTCGAATTGCCAGTCGAGCAGACTGAAGTCGTAGGTGCCGGGTGAAGGTTCCAACTGATCCCAGTAACTCACGAGCCGTAAGTGTTTTACATCCAGATCGTTCAGAAGCGCATCCAGTGTTTGCTTGGGGTCCAACCCAAGGCTTTCGGCATAAGCCGGGATAAATGATGTGCCGGTGACGTATGGTTTATCATTGTTCTGGGCTATGTACCATCGTGCGACGCCATACATGCCAGCGACGCAAAGAACCAAGGCACCGCACATAATAATAGTAATCCTGTAGAGGACGCTGGTGCGCCAATGGTGCAAAAAATGATCGCGGGTACACTTCAAACGCACCCCAATAAAGGCTGTAGATTTAGCGAGCAGATGAGAAAAATATGTAAGCATGCGATACACTGGTTGAGGAGTGGCAGATGATTCTGCTGCTTTATTTATAGCAGATTTATAGCAGTATCTGCAGGTTTTCATCATGGATTCTATACAATTTTCTACAAAATCCCATCCGCGTATCGGTCTGTTTACGGACACGTACCGGCCGACTGTTAACGGCATATCAGTGGTCGTCGACACGCTTAGGCGCACTATGGAAGCGGCCGGCTGGGAGGTATTTATCGTGTGTCCGGCCACGCGAAACGCAAAAAAAGTGCTCGGTAACGACGATCATATTATTACCATGCCGAGCATCAAGGGTTGGCCCTATGAGGAGTATGATGTTTCGTTCTTTTGGCCGCCAGCCAAGCGAAGAGCCCTCGCCAAGCTTGATCTCGACGCGGTGATGTTTTTTACACCGGGCCAAATCGGGCAGCTGGCAACATTATTAGCCGAAAAAGAGCATATCCCAATCTTTGCCCAGCATTCTACTGACGTTGTCGAGTACATCCGGCATTATTCGGGCGGCATAACCGCGAGCTTTATTATGCTGCTGACTCTTCCCTTCTTTTTACGCTTGCGCGGTAGCGATTGGAAAAAATGGTGGGCAGCCCTGAAGCCTCAAAAGTCACCAACAAAAGCTGGGCAACGGATTATCGCTTACGGATTGAGTATTTGGTTTATGCATTGTGACGGCGTGGTCGCTTTATCGCGCAAAACAGCCCGGCAACTGCAAGCGTTGCCTGACGGCGATGAACTGCCGATTGCCACTATTCCCGTTGGTGTTGATCCGTTGCCGGTGGGTGCCCCCCAAGCTGCATTAAACTTTCGAAAGCAACTTGGTATCTCGCTGGGCGATACGGTTTTGCTGTATGCTGGCCGAATTAGCGCCGAGAAAAATCTGGACGTCTTGATACCGACGTTAGAGCAAGTCAATCAAACTCTGCCCCGAGCCAAACTCGTATTTGTAGGTGATTTTGACTATCGTGCCAAGTTGCAAGCAAAAGCTGGGCAATCGTCTGCGGCTGATAATATTATTTTTACCGGCAAGTTGCCTCGCGAGGAGCTTGGCACTGTCTATGCCAGTGCAGACGTCTTTATGTTTCCGTCCAAGACAGATACCCAAGGCCTCGTATTGCACGAAGCTGTTGGCGCGGGATTGCCGGTTGTGATGTGCGACCCGCTTGTAACCGAAGTCGTTAAGCACGATGAAAACGGATATATTGTTCCGGATAATCCTGAGGCTTTAGCGCAGGCGGTGCTGCATATCGTACAAGACCCGCGGCGTACTCGGCAGTTCCGACTTGCCAGCAAACAGCGCGCGGCTCGCTACTCCGAAATGGTTCAAACCAAGAAACTACTCGATTGCATAGAGCCCGTTATTGCTGCACGTCGTTAGTTTGCTCGCGGCCACTTGCCTCGGCTGTGACGGTACAATTCCCCCACAGACCCTTACTCTCTTGCTTGGCGGTTTCTTCTAGTGCTACGAAATCAGCTTTTTTGGAGAAAGGAAACTGTGTGTAGGCAAAACCGTAGCCACCCTTGATAATTTCGCTCTGTACCAGTCGTCCATCCGGCAAATAGACATAGCGTAGCAGCCTGTCGTAACGATCGCGATTGGTGTTTTGGCTGTCAGATTCCAGCCTTACCTTATTACTGCCAATGAGATTCTTGGTAAAAGCTGATGCCGCTGGCCCATAGCATTGTACCGGGCTGTTGGGGCGATGTGTCTCGGGCGTATCAATACCGATCATGCGTACTGATTCGTTTTTGCCGTTCATGTTGACAGTGATCGTATCGCCGTCAGAAAATCGTACGACTTCGTATAGTCCGGGCTGACTGGTGGTTGCCTTTTCGGTAACGGTATCAGTAATTGTGCTCGTTTCTGGCTGCAGGATGCCGGTATATTGCAAAAGTGCTACCACGGTAACGACAACCGCAACAAGCAAGCGAATTTTTTTTCGGGTCAGGAGAGATTTTGTGCGCATATCGCTGTCAGTATAACGGTCTTTAGTCTTTATGCAAATTGTTATACTAGCCGCACTATATTGAGCGGGTGCTCGGCAGTTGTTACCGTTATGTGGGCCTGCGGCTTGAGGCTAAATGACTCACCGTCTAGCTGCATCATCGTGGGAGATAACGTCGTAAACGACACTTTTTTACCGCCAACAATCTCCTCGCCCTTCAGGAGGCCGCAGGCTAATTTTCCGGCATTTATAGCAGTGGCCCAAAATGTGTCGGTATGTATTTGAATGTCATGAAACGTGTTGTGCTCCAACCTTCCCGGCAGGCGAAAATGTTTGGCCATACGATTACCATTGGCAAAAATGCGGTCCAACATATATCGCTGCTCGCCGACTTCTTCAATTTCAAACATAGGAGTATTGAGAACGGATCGGGCAGCAAGTGTTTTTTCGCGGGCGATACGCTGAAACTTATACAGGATATTTTTTGAATGATCGTTTTCATCCCGCGGCATATTTTTGTCGATTTTTTTGGCGGCACGAGCTGTTGCGCCGAACGTTATGTAGCCGAGGCCGATACGCTGCTCCGGCTTCTTGCCAGCATATTGTACGGTGCAACTCAGCGGATAGACCGGCTGCAGGTGCGCACGCTTCATGATGGCGCCTGGAGCGTATTTTCCAACCAAACTGTGGGCCATACTTGTAAAGTCGTTACCGTTACCGGCGGCAAGCGGCAGAATCGGCACATTGCGGATGGCATCGTCGGCATGCTGAAGCGCTTCGGCCACATCGCGGATCGTGCCGTCACCCGTTGCCAGAACAATCCAAAGGTTTTTGGCGTCAGGATCATTGGGACTGACTCGTTCCTGAAGCAGGTCGAGCAGACGCTGTTGGTTTACTTCGCGGCCGTGAGGAGATGTAGGATAGACGTCGACGGTGGCCTCTGGGTGTGCCTGCAAAAGATCAGTGATCAATCGCTTGCCTCGAATTGCATTAGCACTGACCGGATTGGCGATTATCAAGAGTTGGTCGGGCGGTTCTAGCGGCATGTGCTCTCGTTTTTCAGGTGATATGTACTCCGCAGACATGACTCAAAAATCGATTCCTTTATTTGCAAGGAATTTATCGTCAAAATGATGCTTTATTTTAGTCATATTAGTAGCGATGTCCACGAGCGGCAGCAACTTTTCAGGAAAGTTTCGACCCGTGAGACATAAGCTGGTGCTTGCGTGACGGTCGGTTATGAGCTTTTCTAGCTGTTCACTCGTGAGCAATCCATCATGGACGGCGTTGCAGATTTCATCACAAATGACGAGCCGGAAATCACCACTTGTGGCGGAGCGGTAGGCTTCTGTATAGGTTTCCTCAGCTGCTCGTTTGTGCTGCTCTTCGGACACAAACTCAGCACTGATATCGGCAGCGTTATAGAACCCCTTGCCGCCCTTATAAAAATAGAGCTGATCCTTAAAGAGCGGCATGATATCGCGAATAAATACGTGCTCGCCAACGCCCCAGTATTTAATGAACTGGATGAACGCGACGCTCCAGCGATTACCGAGTGCTCGAACCATCATGCCAATGCCGGCGCTGGTCTTGCCCTTGCTCTCGCCGGTGTATACCACTACAACCGATTCCTTTGTTTGGAAGTCTTCAAATGCCATTACTCTGGCATTATATACTATGCTGCATCAAGATTCGGCCTGGAATCAAAGACAGTGACTTGTAAGTCAGAATCTGTAGAAAGTTCAGCGTAGTCTTGCTCTATCGTTTGACTAACTATGCGTTGCAGCTGCTGGGACTCTTGATAGCGGTAATGGGCCGACAACTCCCCTAAGAAGCCTTTAATCTTGGCCATGCTGGCCACTTCTCTTCCTGTCGCGTGCTGACCTTCTGCCAATTTCGTTTGCTCGTCGAGCTCCAATGCAAAAATGACCTCGCTATCCACGAGGTCGGCAACTGCTCGAATAACCTGCCCCTCGGGCAGGCGTGCCCCATCTTGTGAAAGATTGCGCGCTTCTTGCGTTATTTCTGAGTTAGTGAGATAGCTCCTAATGCACGACAGCGCGAATATCGGATCTCTTTCTGTGACTGATAAAAAACGAGAGAACGTGTCGTTCTCTGCTGGTGAAAGTACTTTTTTTGGCTGGAACGTTGGCTTGGACTCTCGTGTCATATAGAACCTCCCCCGTTAGTAATGTACTTTTACAGTACTGTACCCAGGGGAGATTTGAAATATGATTTATCGCACAATCGTATACGTACGATAGGTGTTATTGAGTGAGCGCTGCGTCGATTTTGGGGCGGTCAAAACCAACAATGATCGTACCGTCTATATCAAGGACAGGGATGCCCATCTGCTTTGATTTCTCTACGGCTTCTTGGGCATATTCCGGATTTTCTTCGACGTTCTTCTCAAGGTATTCAATACCTTTGCCGTCCAGATATTCCTTAGCGGCGTGACAAAAGGCGCACCAATCGGCGCTGTAGATGATAACTTTCTTACTCATACTATGTAGTATACACCTTTTCTTGCATGGCTGTGCCACGCAATCCGTAAAAATTATTCATCTGGCGGTGTTAAAAATGCTGAAAAGCCACCACTTTCTGTCGTTAGTGAGGATTTTTTATTGCATTCTCTGGTCTCAATCTGGTATAGTAAGGAGGAAATGAATAAAGCCGCCGATTCGACGACTAAAACCTCTCAAGACTCGCCATTTGTTGCTGGCACCCTCGCGTTTGACATTCTTGACACAGCATGGCGCATGACGGTGCCTGTTGTCCTGTTGGCTGTCGGCGGTTTGCTGCTCGACAAACGAATTGATAGTGCACCGTGGCTGACACTGCTCGGCGTTGTTATCGGTTTTGGCTTTTCAGCGCTATTAGTTAAAAAACAAATTGACGCAATCAACCGCTTAGAGCAAAACAAGGAGAACAAGAAATGACCGTATTCGCCGCTGATGGCCCTCACATTAGTATTGCACCGGATACGCTGTTCCATCTTGGCCCGCTTGTTATCACGAACGCTCAGCTCTTAGGCTTATTCGGTAGTGCGATTGTACTCTGGATGCTTATCGCAACCGTTCGTGCACACAAACGTGGCAGCCGTTCTCGCGGCATGCATGCTGTTTTGTGGTTGTTCGAGAATTTGTACGACACGACTGTTGAAGTTATCGGCAATAAAAAGATTGCTCAAAAAGTGGTACCGCTTGCCGTAACGCTCGCGCTCTTCTTTATCATTAATAACTGGCTGGGTCTTTTGCCAATTGTCGGCCCGATCACCTGGGACGGTGTACCGATGTTTAGAGGTGCTGCCGCTGATCTTAATACCACCTTTGCCCTTGCCTTTATCTCGATTATTACCGCGCAAGTCTGGGCTATCAAGCGTTTAGGCTTCTTCGGTAACATGCACCGATATCTTTCGAATCCTTTTAAGGATCCGATTCATGCCTTCGAAGGTATCTTGGAACTTATCGCTGAGTTTTCTCGTACCATTGCGCTTTCCATGCGTATTTTCGGTAACGTTTTCGGTGGTGAAGTGCTCTTGAGCGTTATCGCGTTCCTTACGAGCTACGCTGCACCACTTGCCCTGCCGGTGTTCTATACTCTGGAACTTTTCGTTGGCGCCGTACAGGGCTACGTATTCTTCATGTTGACCATTGCTTTTATTTCGCTGGGACTTCCGCAGAACCAGGACGACGCCGAAGAGGGCGAGAGTCCAAAGCCTGTCCCGGCAACAGCAAAGGGGTCGGCTTAATAGTCGTCCGCCTTTCAAGCGTGGTACAGTAATAAGTAATTAAAGGAGTGATAATAATGGATAATTTGGCATTTGGTTTGACCTATGCAATCGGCGCTGGCCTTTGTGGTATTGGCGCAGGTTTAATCGGTATGGCTGCTATGGGCGCCGCTGGTCGTAACCCAGAAGCAATCGGTAAGATCCGAACTCTTATGATCTTGGCTATCTCATTTGTAGACGCCCTGGCCATCATTGGTTTGGTTGTTGCCCTTATCATTAAGTTCGTATAAGACGACGGACTACCCCGCAATGCATGATGTATTATTAATTGTCGCCAGTGCCAGCACCGAACATGCAAACGGTGGCCTTTTGGGCGCCTTGGGAATCGACTGGAAGCTGCTTGTCGAGCAGACGCTAGCTTTCCTTATTTTGGTCGGCATCCTTGGTAAATTCGTTTACCCGGCACTGATCAAGGCAGTCGAAGGCCGTCGCGAACAGATTGAAGCTGGCTTGCAAGAGGCTAAGGCATCGCACGAAGTGTTGGCGAAAGCCGAGTCGAAGGTGGAAGATGTCCTGGCGAGCGCACGCAAAGACGCAGACGCTATTATTGCTCGTTCGCAGCAAGAAGCCGGCAGTCTGATTGCCGAAGCTGAGGCCAAGGCCAAGCAGCGCGCCGAACAGATCGTTACCGACGCTCGTGCTCAGCTTGATGCCGATGTGCGTAAGGCACGCGAAGTGCTCAAGCAGGATGCCGTGAAGCTTGTTGCTTTGGCAACCGAGCAGATCATCCACGAAAAGCTTGATGATAAAAAAGACCAGAGTCTTATCAAGGATGCACTTTCTAGGGAGGGTGCTTGAGCATGAGCGGCAAAACTTCCCGACGAATCATTGTGCGCGCCACGGCTGAGCAACTTCTCGCCCACCCTACCCGCCAAGCTCATATTATGAAAGAGCTTGCCGCGTATCTATTGGAGCAGAAGATGGTCAATGACGTCGATTTGGTGATCAATGATTTGATTCGGGAACTTGCTGATGTCAGCGGCACGATGCTTGTCTCGGTCACGAGCGCGCATTCTTTGAATGATGCCGTCCGCAAAGAACTAACCCAATCCCTACAGAAGGCTACGGGAGCTACGGATGTAGTCTTAAGTGAAACAATCGATACTGATTTACTTGGTGGCTTGATTGCTCGCACTCCTGATGCTGAACTCGACCTGAGTGTACGGACAAAGCTGAAACGTTTAAGCGCAATCAAATAAACCAGAAATCGAAGGAGATAATAATAAAACATGAGTGATCTCGCTATCCAAGAACTATCCGGCGAACTGCGCAAGGCCATTCAGGGCTTGCGTGACGAGCGCGGCCTCGAAGAAGCTGGTGTTGTAACCCGCATAGGTGACGGTGTTGCCTGGATTTACGGTTTACGCAGCGCTGGCTTTAACGAAATTATCGAAATTGAAACCACTGATGGCAGCACGGTAAAAGCTTTCGTTTTGAACTTGCTTGAAGACGAAATCGGTGCCGTACTGCTCGGCGAAGATAACCTCGTCTCAGCTGGTGCCAAAGCTACACTGACTGGTGAAGTACTAAAGGTTCCCGTTGGTCCTGAACTTGTTGGCCGCGTGGTTGACCCGCTGGGTCGCCCGCTCGACGGCAAGGGCCCGATCAAAGCCAGCCAAGAGGGTCTCATTGAGCGCCCTGCTCCTGGTGTTATGGCTCGTAAATCGGTTCACGAACCAATGATGACTGGTATTTTGGCTATTGACGCTATGGTACCAATCGGCCGTGGCCAGCGTGAGCTGATTATTGGCGATCGCCAAACTGGTAAAACGGCAATTGCTATCGACACCATGATCAACCAAGCCAAGCAGCAAACGGGCGTTATCAACGTCTACGTTGCGATCGGCCAGAAATCTTCCAAGGTTGCCGCACTTGTTGAACGCTTAAAGCGCGAAGGTGTTATGGACCAGACGATTATCGTGGCTACCAGTCCTGCTGACCCAGCTCCATTGCTCTACTTGGCGCCATACGCTGGTACTGCCATGGGTGAGTACTTCCGCGACAACGCGCAGCATGCGCTGATTGTTTTTGACGACCTTTCCAAGCATGCTGTTGCATACCGACAGATGTCACTCCTGCTCCGCCGCCCACCGGGTCGCGAAGCTTACCCTGGTGATGTCTTCTATTTGCACTCCCGCCTCCTTGAGCGCGCTGCTAAGCTCAACGATGAGCTCGGTGCTGGATCGCTCACCGCATTGCCTATCATCGAAACACAGGCTGGAGACATCTCTGCCTACATTCCAACCAACGTTATTTCTATTACCGACGGCCAGATCTTCCTGGAAACGAACTTGTTCTATCAGGGTATTCGTCCGGCTATTTCTGTCGGCCTCTCTGTCTCTCGTGTTGGTGGCTCGGCTCAGACTAAGGCTGTTAAGTCGGTTGCCGGCTCACTCCGCCTCGACCTGGCTCAGTTCCGCGAGCTGGCATCCTTTGCTCAGTTCTCTACCGACCTCGACCCAGAAACCAAGCACCGCATCGAACGCGGTCAGCGTTTGACCGAACTACTCAAGCAGAAACAATATCAGCCGCTTAGCGTTGCTGAGCAAACTGCGAGCCTAATGGCCGCAACACAAGGTGCGTTCGATACAGTTCCAACCGCTAAGATCAAAGAGGCACAGGCTGAATTACTGCGCGCATTATCTTCTGAGCAAGCCAAAGTCGTAAAAGAGCTCAACACTGGCGCTAAGCCAACTGAAGAAATCCAGAAGACTGTTTTAGCTATTGCTGAAAAAGTAGCTAAATCATTCGCCGCATCTCACCGCGCAAAGGCTCAGGAGTAGATCCATGGCAAGTCGGCAGCAACTTAAGCAGCGTATCGGTTCGGTAAAAAACACCAAACAGATTACGCGCGCCATGCAACTGGTGGCTGCGAGCAAACTCCGACGTGCACAAGACGCAGCTGTCGGCCCTACCGCCTATGCTAACCTTGCTCGCGAGATTCTTACGCGCTTGCGCCAATTAGCAGCAGACGAAAGTGAGCTACGTTTGTTCACGGACCGCCCTGTTAAGCGCCGCATGCTGGTGGTTATTACCAGTAACTTGGGGCTAGCCGGCGCATACGACTCGAACGTTATTCGTGCTATGCTTGCCGCCGTCAAGGCCGACAAAGACGCTGGTGTCAAAACGACGATCATCTGCATTGGTCGCAAAGCAGCGAACGCCGCGGCTCAAATCCATGGTGTCGAGATCGAAGCTGTGTACGATGAGCTACCCGATCACCCGCACACCGACCAGCTGCGCCCAATTTTGAGCTCCGTCATCGGTAAATATGCCGAAGAAGAGGTCGACGCCGTTGATCTAATCTATACGCACTACGTTTCCACGATCGTGCAAAAAGTGCAGCACAAGAAGCTCTTGCCTGCCGGATTTGAAGAAGCTGAGCTTTCTGACGAAGTTGCACACGCCGATATCGAGCCCTCTGCTGAAATTCTGCTTCGTGCGGCAACATTACAGCTATTGGAGGCCCAGATTTACCAGGCTTTCCTCGATGCAGTTGCCTCAGAGCATTCTATGCGCATGTTGGCTATGAAGAGCGCGACCGATAACGCATCCGACCTGATTGAAGACTTAACACTTGAGTTCAACAATGCTCGCCAGGCTGCGATTACCCAAGAGCTTGCCGAGATTACTGGTGGCGCGGAGGCAATGAAGTAATGACCGAGAAATATGTAGATCCTTTTGAGGATGATACTCAAAGTCTCGTGGATGCAGCTACGGAAATCAATCGAGCCAGTGAATTGACGGGGACAAATCCTGAAAATACCAGAGAAACGATGATTCACCAGCGCTACGTAGATAATACGCTTAAGCCCAAAGAAAACGGAGAACAATATGGCAACAGCAACTAAAGACAAACCAAAGACCAAGACCGGACACGTCGTTCAGGTTGTTGGTGTGGTTGTTGACGTTGAATTCGCAAACGGCAACATACCAGCAATTAACAACGCACTTAAGATTAACCTCAAGGGTAACATGCTTTACCTCGAGGTAGCACAGCACTTAAGCGAGTCAACAGTGCGCACCATCGCCCTCAGTACCACTGATGGTTTGCGACGTGGCGACGACGTTGAAGACACCGGTGCACCTGTTACGGTGCCCGTCGGTGACGCAACATCTGGACGAATGTTTAACGTCATTGGTGAGCCAATTGATGGTATCGCTGACAATAAGTTTAGTGAAACCGCACCAATTCACCGCGACCCACCAAAGCTTGAAGATCAAGCTGGTTCGTACGAGATTCTTGAAACAGGTATTAAGGTAATCGACCTGATCTGTCCTGTTCTTAAGGGTGGTAAGGTTGGTCTGTTCGGTGGTGCCGGTGTCGGTAAGACCGTCTTGATCCAGGAATTTATTAACAACATCGCCAAATACCATGGTGGTAACTCAGTATTCGCTGGTGTCGGTGAGCGTACCCGTGAAGGTAACGACTTGTATGAGGAAATGAAAGAAGCCGGTGTTTTGGACAAGACGTCACTGGTTTTTGGCCAGATGAACGAACCGCCAGGAGCTCGTTTGCGTGTGGCACTTTCCGGCCTGACCATGGCTGAGAAATTCCGTTCTGATGGTAAAGACGTGTTGCTGTTCGTAGACAATATCTTCCGCTTTACACAGGCTGGTTCTGAAGTTTCTGCCCTGCTTGGCCGTTTGCCATCAGCCGTGGGCTATCAGCCTAACCTGCAACAAGAAATGGGTGCTCTGCAAGAACGCATTACCTCTACCAAAGAAGGCTCAATTACTTCCGTCCAGGCCGTATACGTCCCTGCCGACGACCTTACCGACCCAGCTCCTGCTACGACCTTTGCCCACCTTGATTCAACTATCGTACTAAACCGTGCGCTGACAGACATTGGTATCTACCCTGCTGTTGACCCGCTCGACTCCAACTCTACGGTTCTCGACCCTGAGGTCGTAGGCGAAGAGCACTACGCCGTCGCCCGTGAAGTTCAGCGTATTTTGCAGCGCTATAAAGACCTCCAGGACATCATCGCGATTCTTGGTATGGAAGAGCTTTCCGACGAAGACAAGCAGACCGTAGACCGTGCTCGTCGCTTGCAGCGCTTCTTGAGCCAGCCATTCCACGTTGCCGAGAAATTTACTGGCAACTCTGGCCAATACGTTTCGCTGAAAGATACCGTTAGAAGCTTCAAAGAAATTCTTGAAGGTAAGCACGATGACAAGCCAGAATCAGCCTTCTACATGAAGGGCTCGATCAGCGAGGTTAAGTAATAATGGGAATAGGCACATCACGCATAATAATGCCTGGGAAGAGGATCCCCTTGCATTATGTTCCCGAGCAGTATCGCGCTAACTTTGGTGACCAAAGTGGGCGGGGAAGCGTTGCGGCCAACTCCAAAGAATCTCTCATTGGCCCCTTGCCTGTTTCAGTCGAGACATCTCAGGTGCTCGCGCAAACAGCACTCCGTGGCGCAGTAACGATCAAGGAGGATACTATGTCAGAACAGCATCCGAGCAACTTCGATCCCCTCGTCCAAGACGTCGAGGCTAAAGAACGGCTGACTCCGCAAACTTTTAACGTACCGAGCAGCTGGCCTGCCGGCGAACTCGCACTTGGCACTGAGCCACCAGAGGAGCAATAGATTATGCAGTTAGAACTTGTATCACTCGATGGCATCAAATACAAAGAAGATGCGTATGCGATCACGCTGCCTACGGCAAGTGGTGAGATTACGGTCATGCCCGGCCATGAACCGCTCCTAAGTCTACTGGCTCCCGGTGCGATCGTTATTCGAAAGCACAAGAAAGATGCTGACACGAGCCTCGAACATTACGCAACCTTTGGTGGCGTCCTTGAGATTACCTCTCAAAAAGTTCGTGTGCTGGTAGATGAAGCCACTCATGGTGATGAGATCAATGTCGCTGAAGCTGAGAAAGCACATGCTGCTGCGGTTGAATTGCGCAAGAGCGCTACAACCAAAGTTGAACTCGACAAGGCGCAGTCCCTTATCGACCGCCATGCCGTTCGTATCCATGTCGCCAACCTGCGACGACGCCACCGCGCTCACCGCCGCTAGTTGAGTGTCCCTCGTGCTAGTCGCCGGGGTAAGTATCGGGAATATCTCTTTGCTCACTTTCGAGCAAAGAGATTTCTTTCAATGTAGCGCCGATTGCAGTTGCTGCTTGGACTGACCCGGCTATGATGCCTTGAGCGACAATACCACGTAGAGCGGCTTCAGAAATTTCGTAATATCCGCTTTCGCTCCGAAGCTCAGCTATTTGTTCGACGATAGACTGCTGTGTGGTGGCAAGCTGTTTGTGGAGCTGATCATGAAGATGGGGATTTTGTGTCTTGAGTATAAAGAAGGCTGCGAGTGCAGCCGAGCGGGTCAGGATTTCAGAGCCTTCTCCAACATGCGGCAAATACTCTATCTTCTCTCGATCAGAGCTGCCGGTATTTGCTTCTTGACTCATTATATTTTTATTATCTCATATATGCTCGGTACTTGCAAAAGGCACCAAAAAGGACTATGCTAACTAGGTTTTTACAAAGTAGTAATCTCTTAGTATGAGGAAAAATATAATGGAATATGCCGACCTTGAGCGTAGTGATGAGATGCTTTCTGGTATCGAAATAACAAAAAAAGCTGATGGTCTTGGGGTGGACAACGGCACGGGTGCTATTTCTCGTGCTGAGCGTGAGGCGTTAGAGGGCAATGAAGATCTTGCTCAGCGTACGGACGAAGTTATCACCTCGCCGCTCATTCTTGTTGATGTAGATACGGACAAGGACGGCAACCGACTTACTGATGATGGTTGTGGCGACGGTCGTGGCGTAAATAAAACGTTTACGAAGGACGGTGAGCTCAAGCACTCATTAAACCGTGCCAAGGTGTTCGGCGGCGGCGCTGTCATGACCAGTGCTATCCGTATTGGACTTGGCGAGGCAGAGGGTCGTTCGCTGCAGCAAACTATGCAAGACAGTATTGAAAGTCTCGCTGAAAAAGGCATTGATTTTGGTGGCCACACCGACAACCATGCCTACGGTGAGGCCTGTGGTTGTGGCGCAATTGATAAAGCTCCTCTTATTATTGAAGCGGCCGTGAGATTTGCAGACGACATCGAAGGTGCTATGAAAGTCCTTGACGTCGACACTCAGTACTTCGCGGGTGTTATGGAAAATTACCGTACATATGCTCAGTCTGTCCGCGGCCAAGAATATAGCGGACGTAAGGCAATGGATGACATCATCAATAGTGGTAAGATTGTCAAGGAACTTATAGACGATCATAAGGAGACGCGTGTTCTCCTCAATTTTGTCCAAGGCAAAACGATCGATCAAGAACATGTGCGGGAGATGATTGACGGACGTGCTCAGGTATTTGGCGTGGACGTATGGCGCTTGCAGGAAATCGCTCAACGGCTCAATACTGATGAAAATGGTACCGTTGATACAGTGGCTGCTGAAAAAGCCTTCGTAAGCGAGTTGGTTTACACGCTCGCAACTGCCGCTGTTTTGACGAAAGGTGATTTGCCCGTGTACGCAGTCAGCACTGCTCATGATCAGCAGCGCGTCGCAACGGTAGCCTAGACGACTCGCTCTTTACAAGTGCTGCGTTTTACCGTACGCTTATGATAATAGTAACAAACTATACGGAGGGTATATGTTCGGAAGAAACAAAATCGCCATGGTTACGGCGGAGTTTCTAGGTACCGGAATTTTAACATTAGTTGTTCTGGCGGTTAGTAAATCCACCATTGGTATCCCATACTTTGTCGGTATTGCTGCCGGTTTAGTATTAGTAGCAATGGTATTCGCGTTTAGCGCGGTGTCAGGTACGCACATTAACCCTGCAATTACGCTTGGTATGTGGACAGTACGCAAAATCAGTGCGCTTAAGGCAGTCGTATACATTGCCGCACAATTGCTTGGTGCTGGTGCAGCATATTTGCTTTACACCTACTTTGTAGGTCAGACATGGGACAACTCTGGCAACTTCCAGAGCAAGGTCTTGATCGCTGAAACAGTCGGTACGTTCATTTTTGCAATGGGTATCGCTGCTGCAGTATACCAGCGCTACGAAGTCGGCAAAGCTGCCGCAGTAATCGGCATCAGCCTGACGCTCGGCGTTTTGGTCGCTTCTGTTGCTGGTGGTGGATTCCTAAACCCTGCTGTCGCCTTCGGTGCACGTGCTTGGGTCTGGGGTTCATACGTGCTCGGTCCAGTACTGGGTGCGGTTATTGCCTTCAACCTGTACGGCTTACTCTTTGCTCAGTTCGCTGACGAAAAGCCTGCCGCTAAACTGGCATCCAAGAAGAAGTAACGCTTCTACTCTTTTAAAAAGCCCGGTTTATCCCGGGCTTTTTAAGTGTTACTTTAGTCTAACAATGAAAGAAATCCGATGGCTGAACGCCCACCCCATGCACATAATGCATTGCCGCCATATAATAACCACTGTACTAGCTTTATTTGCCGAGTTGCCAGACTTGAACGGTATTCCATGCCTTGGTACTCAAGGGTTGACCGACCAGAAAACCTACGATGTTAATCCAACTGGTAGCCCTAGCGGCCCTATCGATACGGAGCCTGACCTCGAAGTTGATACACATCCCGATGAGTAGTCACATGGGCAGTACCAAGATGACACTGATAGCGACTCTAATGTTGATGTGGACTAGCGGTGAGTGAAACAATTCTTATTGCATCAAACTCTTGTGATGTTGGGGCTTGGCGCCCTGTAGCTGAAGCACTTGAAGACAGCGGCTATGAAGCATTGGTGTATGAGTCCGACAAGGTTGCTGACGGTAGTATACCTTTGCAGATTCATATCGGTGCTACTGCCGGCGAGCTCAGTATAGAGTATGCCGATAAGCCGCTATGTTTGACGGATGTTGGAGCAGCGTGGTACCGAAGACCTAATTATTACACAGGTGAAATTTCAGATAAGGGCTTCCAGCTAAGTATTGCAACTGAGTATCAGTCAATTCAACAGGCGCTATGGGACATGGTACCCGCCACTGCGTGGCTTAATCGGCCGCAAACTATTCGTCATGCTGAAACAAAACTTACCCAACTGACCGTAGCTGCAGAGGTTGGTTTTGCATTTCCTGATACACTCGCTACTAATCGATGGAGCGGTATCCAGGACGAATTGCCGGGCCAGATAATCTTCAAGCCTGCGAAAGGTATGTTGTATCAAGAAAATAAGCTCAAAATGACCTACGTTAAAGCACTCGACAACGATGCGGGGACATTACCGCTACAGAGCAACCCATACCCTGGTTTATGGCAAGCTCGTATTGGTAAGGCGCGCGAGTGGCGTATTACGGCTGTGGGCGATGAGTTTTTTGATGCAGCAATCTATACTGATGATTCTGCCAAAGATGATTGGCGCCGGCACCAAACAACGCAAGCGGTAACTTTTGCGCACGCAACTTTCCCGGACGTTGAAAAGGAAAAGTGTCGTGCCTATATGCAAAAAATGAATCTTCGATATGGAGCTTTTGATTTTATCGAAAGCTCAGACGGAACAATTACGTTCTTAGAATGTAATCCCAACGGGCAGTATGGTTGGTTGGAGTCGCAATTGGGACTACCGATTTCGCGTGCGCTTGCAAACGAACTGATTGCTATTGCGAAGCGTCGGTAAAGCCAGCGATTAAATCAGCCTCGAACTGTTTGATGCCAGCTAGCGTTGCCTGATAGTCGGTGGTCTCCGGAAAATCCAAACTATGGATACGCTGCCACAGTGCTCTAATGAGTTGCTTGACGCGCTCGGTTTCGGCTGTATCAAAGGTAAGCGGCAGCATGCAAATACGTCCATCATTATCTGGCTCTACGAATTCAATCCGGCCTTCGGGAACGGTATACCCGCGGTATGTGTGCGAGTTTTCAATCAGTAGTTTGTAGCAATAGAGCTGAATCTGATACTTGTGCAGGCGCGCATCACTGCTCCACTTGTTGCTGCTGTGCCCCGTTTTGTAATCGATAACAGTGATCGTTTTATTCTTGTGGTCAATTTCGAGGCGGTCAACTTTGCCGCTCAGGTGCGCGTCGCCAATAAACACACCTTCTTTGCGGAAGTTGTGTTCGGCCTTATCAGTTGGCCGGTACTGCTTGCCGCGTTGGCTCAGGTAGGCATGCAGGGCTTGCTTTCCCCGTTCCAGTTCGTATTTGAGCTGTTGGTCGGTCAGTTTGAGTGCACTCATCTGTGCGGTAAAGTATTGCACGGCGTCGGGTAGTGCTGGCATATTTTCTGTTGCGGTTACGCGGTGCTGCACCCATTCAAGGGTAGCGTGCATAGCATCGCCAAATTGGCTATTGACGGTCGGCGCTTGTGGAAAGCGCAGCAATGATTCAAAAAAGAACGTATCCGGCCCGCCATACTCGAGATCAATAAAGCGCGTCAGGTGTGTCGGGCTAAGCTGGTAACGCGCCAAACGATCAGCCAGCAGGCTTTTGAGCTCAGTAGCATCCCGGCTTGCGACGTGGCGCTTGCGCCAGTTTAACTCTAGCGATGCAAGGGTTGGTGCTGAGTGGTCGCTGAGTATAACCTCTTGTGCGTGCTCTGGCAAAACCATACTCCTAAATGAACCATCTTCTTGATCTTGCTCATCAAGATATTTGAGGTGCTTGGTGGCTTTCCCGGTGTACGTTTTAGCAAAGCTTGTCATGTGCAGACCGATTTTGGCGCGTGTAATGGCCACGAACAAAATACGTAAACGTTCGTCGTCGGTTGCTCCGGCGTGGCGAATCGGCGATAAGTTTTGCGGCAGGGTGAGCTTGTTGGTGTTGCCTCGTGAGCTGGACCCCCAAACATCATCTTGCATGCTGGGCAAAAAGACGTGGGTAAACTCAAGACCTTTTGCTTTAAAGACGGTCATGAGCTGTACGGCATCTGCTTGCTGATTGTATGGGCTGGTGTTGAGCATGCGCTCTTCGGCGGCTTCGTACATTTCTACAAAGGTCAGGAGGTCCCGTAGTGTGAGCATCTCCGTTTGCGTAGTTGCGTAGTCGCGCAACTTTGCCCGCAGCACCGTTAGGTGCGATATAGTGTCGTAAAAAAGTTCCGGATTAGTGTGCTGCACGGTGGTGCCGGTATAGAATTCGCGCAGTGGTGACCGTACGGTACTTGGTAGCTCTTGCTCTTTTGTTTCGACGGGTTCAGTGCCAATAAGACAGTCGAGCATCAGCTCCAGCGATGTTGTTTCAACCTGCGGTGCTAAGGTTAGGAGCAACTGGGCGGGAAGTTGGAAAAATGGCTTATCTGAAGTGAGCAGCGTTTCGGCCCAGGTTTTTCGCTCATCTCGCGGTGCATCGTTGATGCTCCAGGACATTTTCCAGAGTTCACTTGTCGGGATGTTCCAGAAATCGTAGCTCAGAACTTGCGGCCAGAGCGCGTCTGCATGAGCACCGTCTTGAGACTGCAACGCAATGAGCAGTTTGCTCATGGTCAGCAGCTGCGTAACAACCGGTGCCTCCAAGATGTTCTCGCGCTTTTCGTAGCGCATCGGGACTTCCAGTTCTGCCAGATAAGGCACCAAAGGTTCTAACTGGCGATGTTTTGGAGCCAGGACGGCAATTTCGCTGGGTGCTATCCCCTGCTCTATAAGCTGGTGAATTTGCTTGGCTATCCAGTCGTATTGAGCAACATCGCTCAAGAATTCACGGCGCTCAATATCGGCGCGCTCCGGCAGCTTTGGATTACTCGCAGCCAGCTCTTTGCTCATGTCGGCAAAATGTTTCTCGAGACGTCCTTCGATTTGGGTGGCGACTTTGCGGGCAGTCTGCAAAATATCGGCGCTGCTGCGATAATTTTCGGTCAGATTTACGACGGTCACGTCCCGGTACATGCTATGAAAGTCCAACATGTTGGAGTATTGGGCACCTTGGAAGGCATAAATTGCTTGGTCGTCATCGCCCACCGCGAGAACGTTTGGGCGCCCTTCGTGTACTGGACTGTCGCTGAGAAGCTCGACGAGCTTGAGCTGAGCAGCGTTGGTGTCCTGGAATTCATCGAGCAGAATGTACAGATATTGTTCCTGCAGGCTGTAGCGCAAGTCCGGATTTTGCTCGAGTGCCTGAATGGCACGCAGGATCATGTCGTCGAAGTCATACCAGCCATTTACACTTAGAGCTGCCTCATATTGCTCGAAAACATCCGCAAGCGCATCGATGCGGCTATTAGCGAGCGCTCCGTTAAAGATGAAATGGTTATCGGCGTCTTTGGCAAGCCAGGCATTTTTCCAGACTGTGAGTGCATTGGTTTTGCCGCTTTCTGAAGCTGTTTCGATGGCGGCGACCAGCTCGCCGCTTGCGATACTAGCAAGTGACCCGAACTGGGCGTGCGCAGGCGCACCAGGCACCATTTTTTGGAGACCGAGCAATAACTCTTCAAAAAGGGGCAGCGCTTTGCCTACCGAACGAGGCATGGTGCCAAATTCGGCAAATAAGCGCTCCACATATCCGTTGGCACCGGTGATGAACGCGGCGTTTTCGCGGGCAATAGCGCGCAGGCTCTGGGCGTTGAGCAGCGCTCTTTTAACTTCACTGATAGTACCCATAAGGTCGCCGAGGTGGTGTTGCACCTGTTTGAGCGGGTTACCAAACGGCAGCCCTTCGATAATGGTGCGGAGTATTTGACGTTTGGTGAGTTCATCGGCTGCTGCCTGCAAGCGTGTTTCGGCAAATACCTCTGGAAAACGGCTGATAAGATCGCCTCCAAAGGAGTGGTAGGTACCAATATTTACATCATACGCGCTTTGCCCGATAAAGCGTGTTAGACGTTCGCGCATGTTTTCGGCACCGCTTTCGGTAAATGTCAGACATAAAATGCCCTGCGGCAATGTGTCGGTTTTTTCCAAAATATGTGCCACGCGCACGCTTAAGAGCTGTGTTTTACCGGTGCCCGGACCGGCGATAACCAATACCGGTCCTTCGATTGTTTCGACGGCTAAATGTTGGGCACTGTTGAGCCCCTCAAACGCGCTGCGATAATTTCCCATAATAGGTTAAGTATACCGACTGTAACCTTCTAAATACAGCAGATCTATGACTTTGGGGCGCAAGTTGGACAGTCTTCTTCTTCGCCGAACTCTGTCATCCATTGCTCGCTGGCTTTCCACCATGGTTCCATGGTGTGGAAATTGCGCCAGTCAGCAGCTTGCTGCAAGTGCCATCCCAGCCGACCAGTGAAGATTTTTTTGCCCCATTCTACCGCTGCCCAGCCGTGTCCAACCGGTATAAACACGATGGGCTTTTCGGGCTCGTAGGGCTGAGGCGCTTGGCCGCTTGCTCGGCGTATGATGTCCTCGGCTGCAAATTGTCCGTCGTGCATGGCGGTTTGAGCGACGCCGCTGAATGCAGTAGCCGCGTTGTCGCCAACGACGTACACGCCTTCTTCGGCGCGCAAGAACTCGTCGACGGTCACCTTACCGCGTTCACCAATGGTGAAGTTATTTTCCTTAAAGAAAGGATGATTGGCCGTACCAGCTGTCCAGATAATAGTGTGGCTGCTTATGGGCTGGCCGCTTACCATGAGGCTATCAGCATTTGCCCCTTCAACGGTTTGCCCGAGCCGCAATTCTATACCCAATTTTTCCAGTCTTTTCGCAACGCTCGCCGATACTTTTTCGGGCGACCTTGGTAATAAGCGCGGCGCGGCTTCAATGATAGTAATTTTCGGTTTCTTACCGCTCACACCATGGCCGTGCATGATTTTTTCGAGATAGGCAGGTAGTGCACCCGCTAGTTCGATGCCTGTGGGACCGGCGCCGACAATGACGTAGTGCTGTTCGGCATCTTTGTTGATTTGCTCATGAATGTGTGCGCGGAACTTCTTGACTTGCTCGAACGTTTTAATGCCGTAGGAATTTTCTTCTAAGCCCTTGATACCGAAGTAATTGATGACTACGCCCAAGCCTAATATGGCTATTTCATATGGCAGTGTCTGGCCGCCGGCAGTGGTGACGGTGCGTGCATTCCGATCAATTTTCACTGCTCTATCCTCGACTATATGTACGCGGTTTTTATCAAGAATGTCAGTAAGCGGGATGCTGGATTGCGAATACAAACCACCTGTAGCGGTATGGTATAACGCCGGATAATATCGGAAGTATGGCTGATCCGACACTAAAGTGATGGCGAAATCACGATGATGTTTACTGAGTTCCAGTGCAGCCTTGACGCCAGCGAAGCCACCGCCGACGATCAGCACACGTTTTTTAGAGGGAGTGTTATCTGTCATGGTTATGATTATATACAGTTTTGCCGATATCTGTAAAAAACTTCAGCAAGTTAGTATAATGAAGCCATTAACTCGTCGCTTAGCGATGAAAAACAAAAGAGGGTTTAAAAGGTGCAATACATACACAACTATTGGACGCGAACCTTTGCGTCACTCGAGATTCGAAACTATCGGCTCTATTTTTGGTCGCAGATAATCTCGTTGTCTGGAAACTGGGTGCAAATGATTGCGCAGGCATGGTTGGTACTGCAGTTGACTGACTCGGGCTTTTATCTTGGCCTCGTGACTGGTTTGCAGTTTTTGCCGACGCTACTCCTTGGGCCATGGGTCAGCAACCTCATCGACGAATTTCCGAAGCGTCAAGTCCTGTACGTTGTGCAGGTTGTCGGTACCATTGGCGCTACTTTACTTGGTTTGGTAGTCGCCCTAGATATTGTCCAGCTTTGGATGGTGCTCGCGCTTTGTTTGGTGATGGGTATTACAGCGGCATTTGAAATGCCCGCCCGGCAAGCGTTCATTACCGAAATCGTCAACAAAGACCACATGCAAAATGCCATTACGCTCGGCGCCATGGAAGCAAGCATGGCTCGCATTATCGGTCCGGCACTGGGCGCGTTTTTTATTGCGGTATTTTCGCTTGCGGGCTGCTTCTTTATGAATGCTGGTTCGTTCGTGGCTGCACTCATCGGGCTGGCCATGATGCGTTCCTCGGAGTTCCGCATGCCAAGTGTTGTTCACTCCACCAAGGGGCGTGTCCGTGAAGCGCTCAGCTACATCTCGCATCACCAAACGCCACGGCTTATTTTACTAATGATGGTATCGGTGGGCGTCTTCGCTTGTGAGTTTTTCGTGACACTCCCGCTGCTGGCAAAGGAGACGTTTGGTGGCGAT
>Ga0075362_10000070_pt1 | contig 28213 bp, 16 predicted proteins | sample EndMetdeltDD1762_FD_71397 | JGI IMG/M metagenome (GOLD analysis project Ga0075362, IMG submission 71397) | Populus endosphere microbial communities from Tennessee, USA - Endosphere MetaG P. deltoides DD176-2 | ecosystem: Host-associated > Plants > Roots > Endosphere | place: USA: Tennessee...
AGGTCGATCTGCCGCTCCGCGTGATGGTCCGCGAGAGCGAAGGATTCGCGTGCGGCTCGGCTGACGAAGGCCGCCGGCTGGTGGACGCGGCGAAGGCGCTCGACGCGCTCGCGGTCGATGGCCTCGTCGTGGGATGGACGCGCGACGACGGCATCGACGAGGACACGCTCGGGCGCGTGCTCGAGGCTGCGCCGTCAGCGCACGCGACGTTCCATCATGCGTTCGACGCGCTGCCGGATGCCGAAGCGGCGCTGCGCGCGCTGTCACGATACCCGCGGATCGATCGCGTCCTCACGCGCGGCGGTGCCGGTGCGTGGCCGTCGCGGTGCGCGACGCTGGCGCGGTACGTCGAACGGGCGGCGCCGCGAATCACCATCCTGCCTGGCGGCGGCGTCGACGCCGACGCGCTCCGCGCGCTGGTCGCGTGCGGCTGCATCACGGAAGCGCATGTCGGCCGGGCGGCGCGCACCGGACGCAGCGTCGACGGCCGCGTATCCGCCGACGCGGTGCAGTCGCTCCGCCGCGCGGCGGGATGGACCGGCGCCGGCCTGTAGCTCAGACCTGCCGCGGTTGACGTCGCGGCCCCGGCGTCGATTGCGCGAGGCTCACGGCATCACATCGTTTCGAAATGCCTGCGCCGATGACGGCGCCACCGCCAACGCCGAGGTCTTTGTCCCAGCCGACAACAGCTTGTTCCAGCACGTCTCCCATTCACTGTCCAGGCGCCGCAGTCTCGTGATCGCCATGGCGGTCAGCACCGCAATCGACACCGCAAGAATCCATTCGGACACGAAGAGGATTCGCGTGTGCGCGTCGCTGAGGATCTGGCCGATGCCTCCCGTGACGACGTCGTGGAGGCACACGGCAAGGTAAATGGCCAGCGGAGCGAAGCAGAACAGCTTTGGGGTCCAGACCAGGAAGGCCGTGCGCCTGATGTGACCGCTCGGCGGAATGGTGAAGACCTGGCGCATCGACAGGAGCTTGTAGAACTCCTGAAGCTGTCCGAGCTGCTCGGCCTCCTCGAATGACGTCCTCAGATTGTCGACTTCTCGGGACACGCAGAACCGGAACATGACCAGCAGGACGACAAAGGCAACGCCGCCGACCAGACCCAGATCGTTTGCGTCGATGGCGAATCCGAAGAATGGCACGCGGATGACGAACGCATTCTCGACATAGGAGCGCACCAGCGAGCCGTAGAACTGCTGGTATCTGGCGCCGTATGCCTCCATGGCCGCGCGGTCCCCGGTGTCTGGCGGCGGCCCGATCTTGGTGGCGACGTAGGGGCTGCTCCAGTGGCTGCTGTTTTGGAGACGCTGCAACATCCACGAGCTCTGAAGGGAGTTGAGAAGCCCCGCGAACAACAGCACGCTGGCGATGACCAGCGCGATGCTGGCATTCCGCGTTCTGACCGCGGCATCGGACGAGGCGTCGAGATAGTCCTGGATATCCAGCGGCTCGATGGCGCCTCCGGGTCGATCGTCTGCCATTGTGCTCCCCCTCATCGAGGAAGGTCGAGCTCCGGCCTCCCCGTCATCTGCCGCCGTTGTCTCGAAGGCGCCGGCCCCGCAGGGCGGCGTCACATCTTGTGGACGGACACAGGGGTGAAATTCCGACACGCCGACGGGCCCCGACCGCAATCGAGGGTCGAGGCAGGAGTCAGTTCTGCTGCCGCACGGTGATCCGCAGCGTGCCGGCGGTTCCGTTCACGTCGCAGATGCTCAAGTGGTGGAGGCCCGTCCGGGTGAGCGCGGTCGTGAGCGACGCCGACCCGGCGCCGCTCGACGACGACACCGCGAGCTCGGTCGCGAAGTCGGGCGCGTACAGGATGAACAAAGGCGTCAGATTCGTGGCGCCGGTTGCGGAAATGGTGACGGTGGTGCCGGGCGTGCCGCTGAACTCGGCTCCGACGTACCCGACCGTGCAGTTCACGCCGTTGGCCACGGTGACCAGCGTGTCGAGCAGCATCACCGGCGTGGGTGCTGAAGGCGGCGTGGATCCGCAACCCGTCAGATGAAGTCCGGCGATCACCACCCCGAGGCCGGCGACCCCCCGCGCGAGCCTGCGGACAACCAACCAGCGGAACACCCTCATCCCCATCGAGCGCCTCCAGCTGGTTAGGTCGGAAGGCGCCGAAATACTTCGGCGAGGCGAGTCCTACTTCACGATCGGAGGCGATCGAACTCGTTCAGGAGCCACGGGTCGTTCTCGACAGGCGCCTTCGGAAGCTTGCGGCCGGTCTCCCGGGCGCAGGCAATCACCAGGCTGTCTCCGCCTGGAAGCACGAGCGGCTCGCGGCGGAAGACGTCATCCGCGTACGCGCCGGTGGCGGCGACAAAGGACCAGCCGTCGCTCCTGAGCGCGTCGAGGAGATCGCCGAGATACAGGGCGCTGATCAGGTTGAAATGCGTCAGCAGCGTATGCGGAATGTCGCGGCCGAACACGACGCCGGCCGCGTCGCGGAAATAGGCCGCGAACGCGCGCATGTGCCGCACGTAGAGATCCCGATACGGACGGGTATCGAGGCGGGGATTCTCCGCGAGCCGCGCGCGCAGCTCGCGATCGATCAGCCAGTCCGACGTATCGATCGTGACGTGCGCCTCACGGTACTGGTGCCGCGCCAGCGCCCGGCGCATCGCGTCGCGCTTGGCCGCCGTGTCGCCGCCGCGCAGCATCGGGAAGCGGAAGAACGGCCGGAATCCGCGCAGCCGCTTCAGCACCGCGTCGGCGCGCAGGAAGTCGTCCTCGAACGCCGCCGCTGACACGTCGGGCGAGTGGTAGTCGGGATGGCTGAAGGTGTGGTTGCCGAGCGCATGCCCGGCCGCGGCCCACCGATCGAGCACCAGGCGCATGTCCCCGCCGGCGGAGCGAGCCACGACGAGTCCCATCGCCACCGCGGAGTGCCGCTGGAGCGCGTCGAGAATCCGCTCGCATCGCTCCGATATCGGCAGGACGCCGTCCACCATCGTGAAGTCGTCCATCGTCACCGCCATCCGCGGCCCGACGGTCAGCGGCGCGCCGAGAGGACGCACGGCGGGGGTCAGCGCGGCTGACGCAAGCGTCAGGAACTGGCGGCGATTCATCATCTTCTCCCGCTGGCGGCGGTCATGTACCGGAACAGCCCGATCGCTTGCAAATCTTAACAGTCCATCTGCAGCCGCCGGCGTCCTAATGGCGTTCGACGTGTGGGCCGCCGCCGCGATGAGGCAGCGGCGGCCCGCCATTCCGGAGAAAGCGAGCGGTGGGTGTCATGGCTGTGGTATTGGCTGTCGCCGTTGCGGTCGCAACGGCGATCGGGGTGATTGGGCTGTGGGTCGATCGCTTCAGATCGGATGGCTGATCCGCGCGTTACGGCGCGACGTTGATCGTGGCGGTCCTGGTGAACACCTTGCCGTCGGTGTCGGTCATGGTGAACGCCACCGTGATCAGCGATTCCTTCTGCTGGCTGGGCAGGGAGTACCACACGTCGAAGCGCATCGACAGGTTGCTGCCGGCGGCGCTGAACTTGTTGCCGGTGGCCTGCGAGATCACGTATTCGGAGTGCTCGACGTCGCTTCCGGTCGGCGGCGTGAGGATCCCGCCGGACGCCTGGTTCACCTTGAGGCTGGCCTGCGACAGCGTGACCGGAAACTCGATGTCGTACTTGTCGTCGCCCGAGTTGCCGTTCATCGACACCGTCGCGGTGAACCCTGTCTTGTACTGATAGGGAACGATGAGATCGGCCTCGTTGCTCCGCGCCACTCGATACGTCCGCCCGTCGGTGGACGGGTCGGCGTTGAGCGTGCCCGGCACCGACGCGTCCACATACTCGTCCACGCTGTATGACCCGGACGAGGACGTGGGCTGCTGGCAGCCGGAGAGCACGAGAACGCCGGCGGCCAGTACAGAGGCTACGAACACTCGAAACATGAAGGCTCCTTTTCAGAACGTGGTCCCAACGGCGAACTTGAACCCGCGCGCCGGCTGGAAGGTGTCGCGGTAGACGTTCCAGGCGTAGATCAGCCTGAACGGGACATTGAGCACGGGCATCACGAAGCGGAGCTCGGCGCCGCTCGAGGTCCGCAGCTGCCGCAGGTCGATGCGCTGCCGTTCGCTGAACGCCTGTCCGGCGTCGTGGAACACCAGCGCCCGCACCATCGGCATGAAGTCGTAGTAATACTCGGCGTTGAACAGGACGAACTTCGTTCCGCCGAGGGCGGCGTCGTTGTCGTTGATCGGGCCGACCGTACGGATGTCGACGCCGCGGATCTGGTACTCGCCGCCGAGAACGTAGCGAAGGTAGTACGGCAGCGCCTGGCTGCCGTAGTTGGTGATCGCGCCCGCGTTGGCGCGCAGGCCGAGTGCCGTGCGGCGCGTGGTCGGGATGTAGAGGATGGCCTCGGCTTCGGGGCGCAGGAAGTGCGTGGTGCCGCCGAGGATGCCGCCGGCGTACTGGACACTCGCGGAGACGCGCTTGCCGCTGCGGGGGAACTGCGGCTGGTCGACGGTGTTGTAGACCAGCATGGGCGTGACGCTGCTCTGGGTGTAGCGTCCGTCGACGAAACCCGGGCCATTGAGGGTGTTGGATCCGTTGTAGGCCTTCCGGAACGCGGCGCTGGCCGCCGAGTTCACGTCTTCGTATCCGTAGCTGAAGGACAGGCGGGAGAACCGGCGCAGCGGGACGCCGAACGTGGAGGTGAATCCCGTGCGCACCTCGCTGTAGTCCACGCTCGAGGAAGAGAGCCGGTAGTCGATCTTCCGCGAGAACACGCTCGTGCCGACCGAGATCGCCCGGCCGAACACGTAAGGCTCGGTGAAGCTGACCGAGTAGTTGTTGGCGCGGCTGCCCTGCTGCAGCGAGACGGTGAGCGACTCGCCGCGCCCGAGAAAGTTGGCCGTCGTGAACGACGCGTTGCCGAAGAACCCTTCGTATTGCGACACGCCGGCCCCGAAGCTGATCTGGTTGCGGTTCTGCTCTTCGACCTTGAGCCGGACGTCCACGCGGCCGTCGCGGTCCGGCGTCTTCTGGACGTCGATGGCCTCGCCTTCCAATGGCTTGAAGTAGCCGAGCTGATTGACGCGCCGGACGGACGCCTTCAGCGCTTCGGTGTTGAAGACGCCTTCCTCGAGCAGCATCAACTCGCGGCGCACGACCTCGTCCCGCGTATGCGTGTTGCCGGCGATCGTGATCCGGTTGACGAAGTACTGCTTGCCTTCGTCGACCCGCACCGTCAGGTCGACCGTGGTGGTGCCCTCTCGCGGGGTCAGGTCGGGAAAGGCGGTGAACTCGAAGTAGCCGCCGCTGCCGTACACCTCGCGCATCCGGTCCAGCGACTTCTTCATCTGGGTCTGGCTGTAGACGTCGCCCGGCTTCAACCGGATCAGGGGCAGCAGGGCCTCGGCCTTGACCACCGTGTTGCCGGAGACGTCGATCCGTCCGACGCGGTACTGCCGCCCTTCCGTCACGGGAATGCGCAACTGGACCCAGCGCACGTGCCCGTCCTCGGAGTCGTCGAGCTCCCGCAGCTGCGGCTGCCCGACCTGTGCGCCGATGTAGCCGTGGTCCCGGTAGTAGTCGACGACCCGTTCGGCGTCCTCGCCGTACTTGTCCTCGTTGAACGTGCCGCGTCCGTTGACCACTGAGAGGACGTTCTGGGCGCGGTTGTCCTTCAGGGCCGACCCCAGCTCGTCGTCGCTGAAGGCGTGGTTCCCGAGGAACTGGACGTCGCGAATCGCGACCTTGGGGCCTTCGGAGATGTTGAAGGTGACGTTGACCCGCTTGGGGGCGCCCTCGACCGGAGCAAGCGCGGTCTTCACTTCCGCGTAGCGGTAGCCCTTGGCGGCATACAGATCGCGGACGGCCCCGGCGATCTTGCGCAGCTCGGAGGCGTCGACGAACGCATCGATGCGCAACGCCAGGCTGCGCTTCTTGAGCTCGTCCTCGATCGCCGAACGGGACACGCGCGACGAACCGTCGTAGTCGACGATCTTCACGCGCTGCCGCTCTTCGATCCTGAACACCAGCACCGTCCCGACGACGCCGTTCGCGAGACGGTAGTCGAGCGATTCCACCGAGAGGTCGTCGACGAACCCGGTGCTCCACAACCGGCGGAAGTCGGCCTGGGCCACGCGCTCGGCCGCTTCGTCATACGGAATCCACAGGTTGCGCGCCGGCTCGCTGGGACGCGTCTGGATGTAGGCCAGATAGGTCTGCGGCTCGATGACCGACTGGCCGCCCTGCCGCTCGAAGCAGAGCGCGATCGCCAGGAGCACCCGTCCGCTGCGGTCGGGCGGCAGCGCGTCGGGCGCCGCCAGGTGCATTCCGCACACGTCGGCCGGCACGGTCGGCAGAGTCGATTGTTGCGACGGCGCCAGCAACGAGCCGGCGAGCGCCACGGCCGCGGGGATCATCGGAAGCGGATCCTGAATCCGACCTGACCCACGATCGAGGTGATCAGCTCCCCTTCCGAGCCTCGCTTCACGCCGAATCCGTAGCCGCCCTCGACGAACAACGCCGCTCTCGACGACAGCGCCGCCTGAATGCCGGCGGTCGCGACGACGGATCCTCCTTCGCCGCCGGCGCGCTGCGTCAGTTGATGCGAATAGTCGGCGCCCGCGTAGAGACTCATCATCGACTTCGGCGTCAGGAAGTAGACGCCGCCGGCGCGGAGGCGCAGCGCCGGCGCGCCCGTGCCGGTCGGCTGTGCGTACCGTTCGTCGCCGCCCGTCGATCCGCTGCCTGACAGCGCCGCATGGACGCCGATGTGGCTCGTCACGAATCGGATCGCGTCGAACTGCACGGTGTAGGTGAGGGGCATGAGCGCCTGCGTCGAAAAGGCGCGATCGAGCGCCCCGCCGACGCCGACGAGCAACGTGCCGGGACTCCCGACGATGCGCGGTTCGACTTCTTCTTCCAGCCGGGGAGCCGGCGGCTGCTCGGTGCGGTCCTGCGCCTTCAGCGGTACCGCGATCAGGAGCAGCGCCGCGAGCAGCAGCGACGCGACGCGAACGACTGGAGGATCACCGCCCGATGCCGGTTCCTCTGGAGGTCCGCCCGCAGCTGGAGAAAGGTCACGGAGCTGTCCAGCGATGGCCGATAGTGAGTGCACAGAGGTGTGACGACAGGCCGTAGCGGAGAGTCTTTTAAGATTTGTTAAGACGGCCGCGGCTTCCCGGCCAACGTCTGACAATGACGTAGCGTGCCCCGATGACACGGTCGCTGTACGGTCGCATCCTCGCCGCGTTCTCCGCGGCACTCCTGCTGTCGGTGATCGCGTTTCCGGCGGCGTTCTTCGCGCTCACGCGGCCGCGCATCGATCGCGGCTTTCGCGGATTCCTCGCCGTCGAAGCCGACACCGCGAGCGGCATCTACACCAGGAACGGACCACTGGCGCTGCAGGAGTACCTGCATTCCCTCGATGCGGCGTTCACGGGCAGCCACTACCTGGTCGATCGCGCCAGCCTCGACGTGCTCTCGGGCGCCGATCGAGCCGATCTGCTGCGGCGCTCCGCGGACGTCGGGGCGCGGCCGCCTCAGATCGGCGGCAAGGCGCTGTTGATCGCGCGGGACACGGCGGGCCTTTTCACGCTCATCGCGCTGCGGCCGGCGCCGACCCTTGATTTGTACGTGGTCCTGCCCTACTTCCTGCTGCTGCTTGCGGCGATCGCCGGTGTCTGCTGGCTGCTCGCCGCCAGCATCGCCTCACCGGTGCGACGGCTGGCCGCCGTCGTCGAACGCTTCGGCGCCGGTGACATGACCGCGCGTGTCGACCTGGCGCGCAGCGACGAGCTCGGCGATCTGGCGCGCGCCTACAACCGGATGGCCGACCGCATGGCCACGCTTCTGACCGCGGAGCGCCAGCTGCTGCAGGACCTGTCTCACGAGCTGCGCTCGCCGCTGGCCCGGCTGGATGTGGCGATAGAGCTCTGTCGCAGTGGAACCGACCCCGCTGCCGCGGCCGACAAGATGCAGGCCCAGTCCAACCGCCTGACGTCGCTGGTGTCGTCTCTGATCGAAACGGTTCGAGCCGAAGGAAACCTCGCCAGCCCCGAGATGGGCCCAGTCGACGTCTTCGCGCTGCTGCGGGACGTGGCGGAGCACGCCGCGCAGGACACCGGCCTCGCCGGCGCGACCATCGACGCCGACATCTCCGGCGGCGGTCCGATCCGCGGCAACGCGGAGTTGCTGCGCCGCGCCTTCGAGAATGTGATCAACAACGCGCTGCGCCACGCGCCCCGCGGATCGCAGGTCCAGGTTCACGCCCATCGGACGAACGGCCACGTCACCGTGGCCATCCGCGATTTCGGCAGCGGCGTTCCGGAAGACGTCCTGTCACGACTGGGCACGCCGTTCTTCCGGGTGGACGCGTCGCGGACGTCGGCCACCGGCGGCCTCGGCCTGGGGCTCGCGATCGCCCGCCGGGCGCTGCACCTGCACGGCGGGTCGCTCACGGCACAGAACGCGCATCCGGGACTCCGCATCGTGATATCGCTGCAGGACGCCGGCCCAGGCGCGGCGGCGTCCTCGACCGGTCTCCGCTGACGGCGCTGTCCAGCGACGAGGCCAGTCGTGTACTCGCCTGCGGACACGGACAACCCGGAGATATGTGGCGGAAGTGGGGCAGCGAGGAACGGCGCAGCCTGATCAGTCAGATGCGAGCGCGATCAAAACCTCGCGTTTCGGCGCAACTCTTGCTCGGCCTCGTTCGTTTCAATGGTCCCCCACAACCTGCAGACCGTCCCTGATGATGCGTACCACGTCAAAGTACAGGGCGGAACGCCGAACGTGCTGCTGGTCGACGACGACGCGGATCTCTGCAGCCTGATGAGCGAGTATCTGGCGCGGCACGGCGTCGGCGTCCTTTGCGCTCACACTGGAATCGCGGGCTTGTCGCGCATGCTGCAGTCCGGTTTCGATCTCGTGATCCTCGATGTGATGCTGCCGAACATGGACGGATTCGAAGTCCTGCGTCAGCTTCGCCGGCGCAGCGACGTCCCCGTCATCATGCTGACCGCGCGAGTCGCCCAGGAAGACCGGATCCAGGGGCTCGAGGCGGGCGCCGACGACTACCTGACGAAACCGTTCGCGCCGCGCGAACTGCTGGCACGCATTCGCGCGATGCTGCGCCGCCGGGCGTCACGACGCGAGCCGATCGTCCACGTCGGCGGCCTCGCCGTCGACGCGGAACGGCGCCGGGCCTCGATGACCGGCCAGCCGCTTCACCTGACGACGATCGAGTTCGACATCCTCGATCTGCTCGCCCGCGCCGCCGGACGCGTCGTGTCGCGCGACGAGATGAGCCGCGCCATCCATCAGCGCGAATCAACCGCCAGCGATCGTTCGCTCGACGTGCACATCAGCCACCTGCGCCGCAAGCTCACACAGTCGGCCGCGCCCGGCATCCGCACGGTTCGCGGCGTCGGCTATCTGCTCGCGCGGCCGTAAGCCAAGCGGCCGTCGCCGCCGGCTAGGCGCCGGGCAGGAGCGGCACCGGCCGCTTGCACAGCTGCAGCGGCATGCCCCACGGATCGCGCAGCATGAGCAGCCGCGATCCATCGGGTGTCGCGCGTTCCTCGACGAATGTCGCGCCCGCCGCGACGAGCGCCGCCCGCGCGGCATCGGGATCGGCGGCGGCAAAGGCGATATGGAGCCGGAGCGGGTTCATCGCCGGGTAGTCGGGGATCGCGTCTCCGGCGTTGCGATAGATCTCGATGACGGCACGGCCGGCCGCGTCGGCGAGGAAGTGGACGTGCGGCGGCTCGGTCGAGTGACGGACGACACGCATGCCCAGATGTTCGACGTACCAGGCCGCCATGGCGGCTGGATCCTCGACGTTGCAGGCCACGTGCTCGAGATTCAGAATCGGCATGCGCATATTCTCGCGCATCCCGCTGATGACGTCGGGACGAATCCGTCGCGGGACGCCTACTGCAGCGCCGAGTCAGGCGATCCGGCCCCGGCGAGGTTCTCGTCGCTCAGCACGAGCCGTTTCGAGGACCGTCCGTCGAGACTGACCCACACGAACCAGGAATAGATCCGCTTCTCTTCACCGAGCTCGCGGGAGGCGCGCGCGACGATGCCGTACCGCCCGTCTCGCGGGAGGGCCAGCGTGAACCTGCCGTCGGCGTTCGTCTTCGCGGTCGAGATCGCGTTGGGAAGGTCCTGGAAGAAGTGCTCGCCCGACGTCAGCTGGTCCCGCCGCGCCAGCAGATCTCCAAGCTGTCGCGTGATGATCTTCGTTCTGTTGTAGGCGACGCTCCAGGCATTCGCCTTTCGCAGGTTCTCTTTGTCCGCTTCCTGGACCTTCCAGAGCCGATCTTCCTCGGTTCGCGCGTCTTCCAAGATCTTGATCAGGACGTCGATCTCGCGCTGCAGCTTCCGGCTCTCCCGTTCACCGATCGCCATCTTGTCCTGCAGGTGCTGCTTCAGGAGGTCCTCTGGAATCGCGTGCAGGACGACGAGACCCAGCGACTGTCTCTTCCTGCGCGGCGTGACGACGAACACGTCACCCGTGAGCTCCCCGTCGGGAAGGGCCCGGGGATCGTCGAAGCGGAATTTCCAGTTGTGATTGCAGAAGAAACAGTGGAACCAGGCGGACCCATGCGCCCGCGCCATGCGTTGAATGAGCGCACCTTTACACGCCGGACAGCGCGTCGGCAGGCGTGGCGCCGAAACAGAGACAGGTGGCATGTCTTTCGTCGAGGTGCCCCTGCAAAAACCGCGACTTCCAGGGCGCAATAAACTGCCGCAAATTCGAGGGGATCCGCACCCTTCATCGGCCCATCGAACGACGAGGTTGTCAGGCGCCATTTCGGAATCGTTACCGCCGGGCGGTCCGGTCGCCTGTCCCGGCCCGGGCCCGACGGCCATGCCGATGGAGACCGGCCATGATCCGGCTCCAGGCGGACCCGTAAATGCCCCTACTATTGAGCATGCGGCTCCTGAAGAAGATCGTGCTCGGCGTCGTCGGGGCCGTTCTCGGGGCCTACCTGCTGCTGGCGATGGGGCTCACGGTCCTCGAATGGGTCGTGCGCGAGAACCCCAAGGTCGAGGAGAGCCTGCTCGCGCATTCCGCCGCCCCTCACACGATCACGCACTTCGACCAGGGGGCCGCCTCCTTCCAGCGCCGTCTGGAGCTCATCGCCTCGGCGAAGAAATCGATCGCCCTCGAGTTCTTCATCTACGACGTGGACGACGCCTCCCGCCTGCTCACCCAGGCCTTGATCAAGAAGGCGCGCGAGGGTGTGCAGGTGCGCATCCTGGTCGACTTCTCGGCCCCCGTCTTCAAGCTGAAACCCGCCTATGCGCGGCTGCTCGGCGAGGCGGGCGTGAAGGTGCGCTACTACAACACGAGCGCCGTCTACCGGCTGGTCAGCATCCAGCACCGCTCGCACCGCAAGCTGCTGATCGTCGACGAAGAGACGGTGCTGACCGGCGGCCGCAACATCGCGAACGACTACTTCGACCTCTCGGATCACTACAACTTCCTCGACTCCGATCTCGAGGTCTCAGGGCCGATCGTGAAGACGGTCTTCCAGAGCTTCGACGTCTATTGGAATTCACGCCTGGCGACGGAGCCGGCGACCGCATCCGGGACGGACGCCGAGGCCGCGAGGTTCGTCGTCCCGCAGGAGCGTGACGCGATCCTGCGGGAGCGCCTGCGCGCCGCGGGCGACTCGTACCGTCAGTCGCACACGGCGCACGAGTGCCGCGACCTGCGCTTCGTCACCGATTTCCCCAACCACGGGGAGGCGAGCCGGAACGTGTTCAACGCCATCGTCGAGGAGCTGGGCCGCGCCAAGACGGAAGCGGTGGTGGAGTCGCCGTACTTCGTCATCAAGAGCGGCGGATACGCGGTGCTCGACAGCCTGCACAAGCGAGGCGTGCACGTCCGCGTGCTCACCAACAGCCTCGCCTCCACCGACGCGTCCTACGCGGTGGCCGCCCTCTATCCGTGGCTCGGATCACTGGCCGATACCGGCCTGACGCTCTCCGCGTACGGCGGCGCCCCGCTGCCCTCGCAGGGCACGCCTCTCCGCGGCGGCACGCCGCGGTGGGGCCTGCATTCCAAGCGCGGCGTGATCGACGGCGAGACCACACTGCTCGGCACGTACAACATGGATCCGCGCTCCGCCAACCTCAATTCGGAGCTCATGTTCGTCTGCCGAGGACAGAAGGACCTCGCGGCGGACGTGCTGGCCAGCATCGCCGCGCGCGAGGCGGCGTCCGCCAGGGTCATCGAGCGCGGCAGGATCGTGCAGCGTTCGGCCCTCCTCGGGGGCTCTCCGCTGTCGCACCGGATCCGCTTTCTGCTCGAGATGCCGATCGCGAACCTGTTCGACTTCCTGCTGTAGAACCGGCCGCTCCGAAAAGCCCGGATCTACGTCGTGCCCTGCGTGGCGTAGCGCCTGAGCGCATCGACCACCTCGCCTGGCTTCACGCGCTCGACCGCTTTCGTTCGCCGGTCGCGCAGCTCGACGATGCCGTCCTTCAGGCCTTTCGCGCCGACAGTGACGCGCACGGGCATCCCCAAGAGATCGGCGTCCTTGAACTTCACTCCCGCAGACACGCCAATCCGATCGTCGTAGAGGACGTCGAAACCGGCCGCCTCGAGTCTCCGCTCGAGCTCCTCCGAAACCGCCGCAACCTCGGCGTTCGCGACGTCGAGGCCGACGACGTGCGCGTGGTACGGCGCCAGCGGCCACGGCCAGATGATGCCGTCGGCGTCATAGTTCTGCTCGATCACCGCGGCGACGGTCCGCGTGATGCCGATGCCATAGCATCCCATCACCATCGGCTTCTCGGCGCCCTGCTCGTCGAGAAAGGTGCAGGACATCGACGACGAATACTTCGTGCCCAGCTTGAAGACCTGTCCCACTTCGATGCCGCGGTACCCTTCCAGGCGGCCGCCCTCGCAGCGGGTGCACGCGTCTCCTTCGCGGGCCATCCGCAGATCGTAGAAGCCCTGGAGCGTCGGCAGGTCGCGATCCGGCTTGAAGCCGAAGTGGTGGTAGCCGTCCCGGTTGGCGCCACAGGTGAGATTGAACGAACCCTCCAGGCTGCGATCGACGTACATGGGCACGTTCAGCTCCACCGGGCCGATGAAGCCCGAACGCGTGCCGGCCAGCCGCTCGGCCTCTTCCAGGGGCGCCAGCTCGATCGAATCGGCGCGAATCACGTTCTTCAGCTTGACGAAGTTCGGCTCGTGATCGCTGCGAAGCACCAGCCCGACGTTGAACGCCGACTCCCCCTTCAGCACCTTCAGCAGGTAGAACTTCGAGGCGTGATCGAGCGGCAGTCCGTCGTGCTCCGCGTCGCGGAACGCGCGGGCCTGTTCCTCCATCGCGACGATCCCGGGCGTCTGGAAATGGGCGCGCTGCAGATCGAGGACGGGCTCCGAGGCGTACGGATAGGGCACTTGCGGCGCTTCCGTCTTCTCGCTGTTGGACGTGTACTCGCAGGCGCTGCAGCTCAGGATCGCGTCTTCACCGGTGGCCGCGAGGACGTGGAACTCATGGGTGAAGCTGCCGCCGATGGCGCCGCTGTCGGCTTCGACCGGACGGAATTTCACGTTCAGGCGGCGGAAGATCCGCTTGTACGCCTCGAACATGAGCCAGTACTCACGATCGGCGTCGGCGTCGTCGGCATGGAAGGAGTAGCCGTCCTTCATGACGAACTCGCGGCCGCGGATGATGCCGAACCGCGGCCGGATCTCGTCGCGGAACTTCGTCTGGATCTGATAGAGGTTCAGCGGCAGCTGCCGGTAGCTGCGCACCGCGCCGCGCACGATGTCGGTGATCACCTCTTCGTGCGTCGGCCCCAGGCAGAACTCCGCCTCCTTGCGGTCCTTGAACCGGAGCAGCTCCTTGCCGTAGAACTGCCAGCGGCCGCTCTCCTCCCAGAGCTCCTTGGGCTGCACCGTCGGCATCAGCAGCTCCTGGCAGCCGTCGCGGTTCAACTCCTCGCGGACGATCTGCTCGAACCTGCGGATGCTCCGCAGGGCCAGCGGCAGATAGTCGTAAATCCCGGCGGCCACCTTCCGGATCATCCCGGCCCGCAGCATCAGCTGCTGGCTGATGACGTCCGCGTCGCGCGGCGCCTCACGGAGAGTGTTGATAAAGAGTCGCGACTGTCTCATGTCCACCTCATCGCCCCATCCGACCGATCGCGCACGAGGGCGGCGATGATCGTGGCCTCATATCATCTTATGATGCCTGATGCCGGGAGATGAGGGTGCCGGGCCGCGTCCTCAGCGCCCGCGCGTGCCCTCGGCGCCGGGCAGGGCGACGCGGATGTTCTGCATCATGCCCTGATCTTCGTGGTCGAGGATATGGCAGTGGAGCACGAAGTCGCCGATATAGCGGCGATACCGCGTCCGCACGATGGCGGTGTAGGCGCCGGCCAGTTGCTGTTCGATCGGCGCAGTGTTCGGCGCCGCGTTCTTGATCCACAACGTGTCCTTCCACACGCCCCGCAGTCCGCGAAACTGCGGATCCGGCGTGCCCGTGCCGAAGCTATCGACGGCATCGGGCGCGCTCACGTCCGTGCCCGTCGGATCGAGAATCCGGATGATCTGAAACGGGTTGACGTGAATGTGAAAGGGATGGCCGACGAACGCGGACTTGAGCGTCCATTCATCCGTGGCGCCGAGCGTGAGGACCCGATCGAGCCGCCCCGGGTCGTAGGCGCGATTGTCGATGTGGAACAGCGCAGGCGTGGTCGTGCGAACGATGTTGAAGGTGAGCGCCTGCGTCCCCGTGACTTCGTTCGGTCCGATGTCGTCGTGCGGGATGAACGACGTCAGCTTCAGCCCCGCGTTCAGGTCGGCGATCACCGCGCCTCGCACGGCCGCGGGCATGTTCTGGTAGGCCGCGTCCGTCAGGGCATCCAGGACGAACTGCGCGCTGTTGTCCGGCGCCTCGGGACCGCGCCGAACGGTGACGAAGCCGAGGAGCTGTCGCGACGGAGCGGCTTGCGCGACGCCGGGCGCCGGAGCCGCGGCGTCGATCACGCAGTAGGTGCCCGCCTTCGGAAACAGCATCAGGAGATCCCAGCGGTAGCCGGGCTGAAAGACCGTCTGATCCGTCGTCTGGATCGCGCCCATCGTCAGACCGTCGGCGGCGACGAGACGCTGCGGCAGCGCCGGCCCGCCGCACGTGTCGGCGATGAACCGGTCGTTGTCCGAGGCGCGCAGGCCGGCGACACCCGCGGTCTCCGCCGTGACGGCACGGAACTGCAGGTTGATGGTGTCCCTGACGCCGGCGTGGATCACGCGCCAGCGTTCGAGCATGCCCGCCCTCGCGCCGGTGAAAGTCGGCAGGACCTGTCCGTTGAGGCTGGTGTAGCGGCCTGACGCCGACCATCCCGTCGGACCGAGCTGATCGTAGCTTTCCACGCCGCCGACGTCGCCGGGCTCGCAGCGATAGCTGTTCGCGGCGTCCACCTGGACGCGGCCGGCGGCGTCCCGGCAGGCGTACTGAATCTGCTGCATCACCACGATCCGCTCGGTGAACCGCTGCGCGGCGGTCGGGCGCAGCAGCGTATCGAGGTCGCCGCCGCCGCGCAGCGTCGGCAGCCGGTTGCCGCGCACGATCAGCGCGCCGGCCATCCCGCTCGAGACCTGCAGCGCCGTCGATCCGTGCCGGTGCGTGTGGTACCAGAACGTGCCCGCGGGGTGGTCGGGAGGAATGTTGTACTCGTACTGGAAATTGACGCCCGGGTTGATCGAGATCAGGACGTTGTCGCCGTTGCCGTTGGGATTGACCCACAGTCCGTGTGTGTGCAGGTTCGTCCCGTTGAAGCAGTGCGGCGTGTTCGGGGTGTGCGCGTGCGCGCAGCCTTCATCGTCGGGCAGGCGATTGTGCAGCGTCAGACGGATCGTGTCGCCCGGCTTCACCTCGATCGTCGGCGACACGTAGGGCGCCTGCGGATCGATTTCCGTGCCCTGATAGCTGCGGAGCCTCACCCGATCGTAGCGCTCCGTCGCGGGATTCCAGATCTGCCCGTCGGTGTAGACGACGTTCAGATCGAGCACCGCTTCGGATGAAGAGGAGGTGACGGCGCTGCGTCCGAGCAGCTGCGGGATCTTCGACTTCCCGACGTCGTTCAGCCGCGGAGGATTGGTGACGATCCGCGCGGGCTGGGATTGCCCGTCGCTCGCCCACCCGGCGCAGATCACGATCAGCCCGACGGCAAAGGCGCCTTGCGCGAAGCGGACTGTACGGCTGACTGCCACGGCTGAGCTTGGATTATATGGGATTCCGGCACGCGGACCGGTGACTGGACGTCAGAGAGCCGCACGCACCTTTCGATTACCATGGGCGGCTTGCCGGCGGATCGAGCGCCGAGGAGGACCGTCATGAGATCGCCCGCCGAGCCTGAAGTCGCGGCATCACCGCGAATCCGTGCGGTCAACGTGCGCGCCGTTCGTGTGCCGCTGGCCGACCCGCACCAGACGGCCAGCGGGGTCATCGTCGAGTCGCCGCTCGTGTTGACGGACGTCGTGACCGACGCCGGCGTCGTCGGCCACAGCCTGACCTTCACCTACACGAGCGCCGCACTTCGGCCGACCGCGGATCTGATCCGCAATCTCTCGTCGATCGTCGAGGGTGAACCGCTGGCCCCCGCATCGCTCGAAGACAAGCTCTCGCGCCGATGCCGGCTGCTCGGCACGCAGGGCCTTGTCGGCATGGCGATCGCGGCGATCGACATGGCCGCGTGGGATGCCCTGGCGCGCACCCACGGTGTCTCTCTGGCCGCGCTGCTGGGCGGATCGCCGAAGCCGGTGAACGCGTACGGCGCCGTCGGCTATGACGGCAGCCTGACGGCGGCCCGCGTGGCCGAGGCCTGGGCCACGCGGGGATTCCTCGGGGTCAAGGCGAAGATCGGCTACCCGTCCGTGGCCGAAGACATCGAGGTCGTACGCGCGATCAGAAGCGCGGTCGGGCCGGGGCTCGCCATCATGGTCGACTACAACCAGTCTCTGCGGCCGGCAGAGGCCATCGAGCGTATCCGTCACCTGGAAGAGGAAGAGCTGACGTGGATCGAGGAGCCGACGCTCGCGCACGACTATCGGGGCCACGCCGCCATCGCGGCCGCCGCCCGGACGCCGATCCAGTGCGGCGAGAACTGGTGGGGCGCGCGTGACATGCAGCACGCCATCGAGGCGTCGGCGTCCGACTACATGATGCCCGACGTGATGAAGATCGGCGGGGTGACTGGATGGCTGCGAGCGGCGGCGCTCGGCGAAGCGCACGGCATCCTGCTCTCGAATCATCTGTGGCCGGAGATCAGCGCGCAGCTGCTCAGCGCCACGCCGACTGCGTTCTGGCTGGAGTACTGCGACTGGTGGAACCCGATCGTGGCCGAGCCGCTGGCGATCGTCGGCGGTCGCACGCGGATCGACGGGGTGCTCGGCACCGGCGTGTCGTGGAACGAGGCCGCCGTCGAGCGGTACCGTGCCTGAGACTCCGTCGTTGAAGCTCCGGCCGACTCCTCGTCCTTACGGCCGCGTCAGCACAGACCCGGCCTGAACGAAGGAGCGCAGAACGTGCCCCCGCCGTACGGACACGCGTAGCAGTACCAACCCGGAGGGCAGCACTCCTTTGGCGCTTGCGCCGGACACGCCGTCTGCCCCGATGGACATCCTCCGCCGAAGACGGCGCGGAGCGCGTCGAAGGCCGGACGACTCGCGCGAAGCGGCAGATCTCGAAGCACGATCACTCTTCTCCGTCCATCCGTCATGGTCGTTCCCTCATCCGTCCTCACTCAGTGCCCGCTCACGACGGCGTCGTCGCCGCGTAGCGCACGTATACGGAGTCGCCGTCGATCTGCTCGTGCGTCAGGGCACGCGTGAAAGCGACGCCGACGTGTGGGTCATCATAGACGAGACACCTTGGCGTCGAGGCCGGTCTTCGAGGCGGGTGACGAGAGGAGATGGCTCATGTATCGCATCCGGCAACAGGATCTCCCGTTCCGCGGCAGCTCGTACAACTTCGTCGGCGCCGACCACGGCGACGTCAACGTGTCGGTCTTTCTGTTTCGCGGCCAGCCCGGCGCCGGGCCGGGGCCGCATCGACATCCGTACGACGAAATCCAGTTCGTTCAGGAGGGCCGCGGATTGTGGGTGGTCAATGGCGAGGAGTTCGAAGCCGGCGCCGGCGACATCCTCGTGATCAAGGCAGGCGAGGTGCACAGCTTCACGAACACCGGCGACACCCCGCTCGTGCAGCTCGACGTGCACCTCAGCCCACGATTCATCCAGGAGAACCTCTGACGCAGCACCTGAACGCCGGCGGCGGCGTGATGCGTCCTGGCGCCGCGGCCATTGGGCGGCGCGCTATCTCTTCGCCATCGTGGCGTACTTCGCCTCGAAGAAGAGGAAGCTGTGGCCGCCGCTCTGGCCGGGAATGATCGTCGACGACTTCATGTGGCACGCGAAGCAGCCGGTCGACGAGGAGCCGTTGCCGTTCGACGTCGAGATGTCCTGCACGTAGGTCTCGAGCGTGATGTTCGCGACGCTCTGCGGCGTGCCGGCCTGCGAGAGCCCGGCGCCGGTCGTCCACTGCGTCGAGATCAGCTGGTAGCGTTCCAGCGGTCGCAGTGAATGTAGTGTGTCGAATCCGCTCAGAACGGGACCATCGCCGCATGGGACGGTTCATGCATCAGTCTCGTCGGCATGCGCCGCGGCGGGCCGCGGGTCCGAAGCTGCGACAGCGGCAGAGCTGCTCCGCCTCGAGGATAGCTGACTTGGCGGGACTCGGCTGTTTCATCTCGCACAGTGGAGCGTTCCGCACTGACGAACGCATCGATTCCACTTGCCGACATAATGGAGGCGTACGACACCTTCGCCGGCGCCGGCACGGCGTCCGCGCCCGAGATCGTGCTGAGGCGGATTCAGGGCGCCCTTCGCGCCGCCTCACGAGCACGTCCATGGCTTAGCCGATCCAGCGTCGGATCGCACTCAGGTGGAGGAATTGGCGTATGCGGCGTGCAATCATCGGCCCCCGCGCGTTGCGGGACGGCGAAGAGCTGCTGAGCATCGAACTGCTCGAAGAGCACGCCAGGCGTCTGGCGGCGCTGCTCTCGATTGCGCCGAAACAGCACGGCAGCGGCCGCGCGCACCTTCGCCAGCTCAAGGACCACATGCACGCGCTGCGAGCGGTCTACACCGCGCTCGCGGCGGACGCCCGCCACGAGGCGATGTCGCCAGCCGCCGAATGGCTGCTCGACAATTTCCACATCATCGCGGCGGCGGCACGCGACATCCATCACGATCTCCCCGCGTCCTTCTTCAAGCGGCTTCCACAGATCGCCGCCGACGAGTTCGCCGGACTGCCCCGCATCTATGCGCTGGCGCTCGAATTGATCGGGTCGAGCGCGGGCCGGCTCGACGCCCAGCGGCTGCAGCGTTTCATCAGCGCCTTCCAGTCGGTCACGCCGCTGACCATCGGCGAGCTGTGGGCGTGGCCGAGCGCGTTGAAGCTCGCGCTGCTCGACCATCTGCGCGCGCGCGGCGACGTGCTCGCGGCGGCGCGCGAGCATCGACTGGCCGCGGATCGACTGGCCGCGGCAATCGAAGGGGCCCGCGCCCGCGCCGACGAATGGCCGACGCACGTCCACCACGCGTTCGTCACGCGCCTGCTGCAGCGCTCGCGGGCGCTCGGCGCCATCGCGTCGGGACTCCACCAGCAGCTCGACGCCGCGCTGGCGGCGCGGGGGCAGACGATCGAGGACGCCATCCGCCTCGAAGGCCAGCACCAGGCGGCCGAACAGGCCGGCATGGCCAACCTGATCGGCAGCCTGCGCCTGATCTCCACGTTCGACTGGAGTGAGTTCTTCGAGAGCGTGAGCCTGGTCGAGCAGGTCCTCGAGCGCGACCCCGCCGGTCTCTACAGCCGGATGGACTTCCGCAGCCGCGATCGATATCGCCATGCGGTGGAGGAGCTCGCGGTGCCGACCGGCGAGGGCCAGATGCTGCTCGCGCTGAAGAGCGTCGAGCGCGCCCGTCAAGCACACGTGCGGAGTCCGGACGCGATCGAGTCGCACGTCGGCTATCACCTCATTGGCGCCGGACGGCGGCAGTTCGAGCGCAGCGTGGCGTGGCAGCCCGATCTCAGGCAGCGCGTGCGGCGGCTCTTCTTTGCCTGGGCGACGCCCGGATACCTCGGCTCGATCGCGGCGGGCACGGCGATCCTCGTCGCCATCGCGGTCGCCTACGCCTGGTCGTACGGCTGGCGCGGCGCATCGCTGGTCTTCGTCGCGCTCCTCGCCGCCGTCCCCGCCAGCGAGCTCGCCATCCAGCTGCTGCAGCGGCTGATCAGCTATCTGATCCCGCCGCGCCGGCTGCCGCGTCTCGAGCTCGACCACGTCCCGGTGGCGGCGAAGACGATGGTGATCGTGCCGACGCTGCTGGGGAGCGTGGAGCGCGTCGGCGAGCTGCTCGCGCACCTCGAAGTGCAGGCGCTCGGCAACGTCGATCCTCACATCCACTTCGCCGTGCTCAGCGACTACACGGATGCGTCGGCCGAGACGCTGCCGCACGACGCGGAGATTCTCGAAGCCGCGCGCGCGGGCATCGCCGCGCTCAACGCCAAACACGCGAGCGATCGGTTCTTCCTGTTCCATCGCCTCCGGCAGTGGAACGCGCGCGAAGGCCTGTGGATGGGATGGGAGCGCAAGCGCGGCAAGATCGAGGAGTTCAACCGCCTGCTGCGCGGCGCCACCGATACGAGCTTCTCGGTCTGCGTCGGCGATCTGACCGTGCTGCCGGCGATCAAGTACTGCATCACGCTCGACAGCGACACCCGCCTTCCCCGAGGCGTGGCGCGCGAGCTCATCGGCATCATCACCCACCCGCTCAACCGCGCCAGGTTCGACCCGCGTGTCGGCCGCGTCACCGACGGCTACGGCATCCTGCAGCCGCGGATCAGCGTCACCTTCATGAGCGCGGCCAGCTCGCTGTTCGCGCAGCTGTATTCAGGACACACCGGCGTCGACCCGTACACAACGGCGGTCTCCGACACCTACCAGGACCTCTTCGGCGAAGGCATCTTCACCGGCAAGGGCCTCTACGACGTCGATGCGTTCACCGCGTCGCTCGGGGAGTCGGTCCCGGAGAACGCGCTGCTCTCGCACGATCTGTTCGAAGGACTGCATGCGCGCGTCGCGCTCGTCTCGGACGTCGAACTGGTCGACGAATACCCCTCGAGCGTGCTGTCGCACGCGCGGCGACAGCATCGGTGGATCCGCGGCGACTGGCAGATTCTCTTCTGGCTGTTCCCCTTCGTGCCGTCGCCGCGTGGCATCAAGCGGAACACCCTGCCGATCATCGGCCGCTGGAAGATCCTCGACAACCTGCGCCGCAGCCTCGTCGCTCCGACGCTGCTGATGCTGCTCGTGGCCGGATGGATCGTCCTGCCCGGGCCGCGCTGGTTCTGGACCATGACGGTCATGGGGGTCGCCGCGTCGCAGCTGCTGCCCGTGGTCGCGCGCCTGCTCGTCGGGCCGGGCCGGGCCCAGTCGATTCCGGTCTTCCTGCGCAACCTGCGCCGCGACGCCGCGACGGCGCTGGCGCAGATCCTGCTCAGCCTCACCTTTCTCGCCTTCCACGCCTTCGACAGCGCCCACGCCATTCTCGTCACCGTCGTCCGTCTCGTGGTGACGAAGCGCCGCCTGCTCGAATGGGAGACGGCGGCGGCCACGGCGGCGAGAGCGGCGGGAGCGGTCGGGCAGCGGCTGCGCCGCTTCATGGTGGAGATGGCGGCCAGCCCCTTCATCGCCATCGCCGTCGCGCTCGCCATCAACGCGCGGCAACCGGCGGCGCTTCCCGCCGCGACACCGTTCCTCCTGCTGTGGATCGTCGCGCCGATCGTGGCCTACTGGCTCAGCGTCCCGGTGGGCGCACGCGTCCGGCAGCTGGACGATCGCGATCGCGCGGTGTTGCGACGGACCGCGCGCAGGACGTGGCGCTTCTTCGACAGGTTCGTCACCGAGACCGACGCCTGGCTGCCCCCGGACAACTATCAAGATGACGGCGCGCCACATCTCGCCCGGCGCACGTCGCCGACGAACATCGCCATGAGCCTGCTGTCGACGCTGGCCGCGCACGACCTCGGCTATCTGTCGACGAGTGCGCTGCTCCGTCGGGTCGACGCCACCCTCGGCACGCTGAAGAGCCTCGAGCGATATCGAGGGCACTTTCTCAACTGGTACGACACGGCCAGTCTGGCGCCGCTGCACCCGCGGTACGTCTCCACCGTCGACAGCGGCAATCTCGCCGGCGCGCTGATCGCGCTCGCGCAGGGGCTCCTCCAGATCGAAGAGGCGCCGCAGACGCATGCGCAGCGGCTCGCCGGACTCGCCGATACGGCAGACGTCCTGGCGGCCGCCTCCTCGACGAGCGACCCGCGATCCGGAGTCCGGGAGATCGTGACCGAGATCAATCGCCTCGCGCGCGCCATCTTCTCGGCCGCGCAGGCCCCTGTGGCCGAGGACGCCGCCTCCCCCATCCCGACGCTCGGGGCGCAGCTCGCGGCCGCGGCCGCCTCGCTCCCTCGTCCGGAGCCGCCGGAAGAGGAGACGGAGATCCTCTATTGGTGCCGCGCCGTGCTCGAGGGGATCGAGAGACTCACGGCGGAGCCTGCGGCGTCCGCCGAGGCGCTGCGGAGTCTCGCCCATGGCGCGGGCGCGCTCGCCGATGCGATGCAGTTCGACTTTCTCTACGACCGGCGGCGGCGCATCTTTTCGATCGGATACCGACTCGCCGACGCCGAAGGACCCGGACGGCTCGACGGCGCCTTCTACGATCTCCTGGCCTCGGAAGCCCGGTTGGCCAGTTTCGTCGCCATCGCGAAGGGCGACGTTCCGCAGCATCACTGGTTTCACCTGGGACGCCTCGTCACCAACGTGGACGGGCGCGCCACGCTGATGTCGTGGGGCGGGACGATGTTCGAATACCTGATGCCGCTGCTCCTGATGCGGACCTTTCCGCAGACGCTGCTCGACCAGAGTTGCCGCGCCAGCGTGCGGCGGCAGGTGGAGTACGGCCGGCAGCGCGGCGTGCCGTGGGGCATCTCTGAATCGGCGTATGCGTTTACCGATCGCGCCGGCAACTATCAGTACCGGGCCTTTGGCGTGCCCGGACTCGGGCTCAAGCGCGGTCTGGCCACGGAGCTGGTCATCGCTCCCTACGCCACGGTACTGGCCAGCCTGGTCACACCCACGTTGGCGGTGGACAACCTGACACGGCTCGCGGATCTCGGCGTCGAAGGCCGGTTCGGGTTCTACGAGGCGCTCGACTACACGCCTCGAGCGCGCGAAACCGGCACGCCCCCCGAGACGGTCGCGCGCCCGACCGTGGTCCGTGCGCACTTCGCGCACCACCAGGGCATGTCGCTGGTCGCGCTCGCCAACGTCCTGTGCGGCGATGTCTTCGTCTCGCGCTTCCACGCGGATCCCCGCATCCAGGCGACCGAGCTGCTGCTCCAGGAGCGCGTCCCGCGCGAGGCGATCCTCTCCGAGCCGCGCCCGGCCGAGAGCATGACGGCGCCCCCCTCGCTGCCGGTGTTCGCGGCGCAGCGCTTTCGATCGCCGCACACGACGGCCGTGCATACGCACTTCCTGTCGAACGGGCGCTACACGACGGCGGTCACCAACACCGGCGGCGGCTTCAGCACGTGGCGCGGCCTCGCCGTCACCCGGCGTCGCGACGATCCCACGTCGGGCGGCGGCGCGAACTTCATCTACCTGCGCGATGCCTGGTCGGGCCGTGTCTGGTCCGCCGGCTACGATCCCGTCTACCAGGAGCCGGATCGGTTCGAGGCGACGTTCGATCTCGACAAGATCACCTTCCGGCGCCGCGATACCGACATCGAGTCGCAGCTCGAGATCACGGTGTCGTCGGAAGACGACGTCGAAGTGCGGCGGCTGACCATCACCAACCGCGGCGCGCAGACGCGCGAGATCGAGATCACCAGCTACGCGGAGATCGTGCTGGCTCGTCCCGAGGACGACTTCGCGCATCCGGCATTCGGGAAGCTGTTCGTCGAGACCGAGTTCGATCCGCCGAGCGCCGGCCTGCTGTTCAGCCGCCGGCCGCGCGCGGCCGACGAATCGCCGGTGGTCGGCTTCCACGTGCTGGGCGTCGACGGGCCCCGTCTGGGCGGAGCGGTTGAATGGGAGACGGATCGCGCGCGCTTCATCGGCCGCGGCCGCTCGCCGGCCGCGCCGATCGTCCTGGATGGCCGCGCGTTGTCCGGTACCACCGGCGCCGTGCTCGATCCGATCGGCGCCCTGCGCGAGCGCATCCGGCTGGCCCCCGGCGCCGCCGTCCGGGTGGCCTTTGCCACCGGCGTTGCGCCGGATCGCGCGACGGCCCTGGCACTCGCGAGGAAGTACCGCGACGGGAGCGCCGCCGCGCGCGCCTTTGCCATGGCCTTCACGCACGTGCACATCACCCTGCAGCACCTGGGACTGAGTGACGAACAGGCGATGCTGTTCGATCGTCTGGCGTCGCGCCTCTTTGGATCCGATGCCTCGCTCGCCAGCCCGGCGGCGCTGGCCGCCAACACCCTCGGTCAACACAACCTGTGGGGACACGGCATCTCCGGCGACTTGCCGATCGTGCTCCTCCGCGTCGCGGAGGGAGAATCGCTGCCGCTGGCGCGCCAGCTGCTGAACGCGCAGGAGTACTGGCGCGTCAAGGGGCTGCGCGCCGACGTCGTCATTCTGAACGAGCACGCCGTGGACTATCTCGACGAGATGCAGCATCTGCTGTCGACGCTCGTGCGGGAGCCGCCATGGGCCGGCTGGCTCGGGAAGCCGGGCGGGATGTTCCTGCTGCGTGCCGACGGGATGCCCGAACAGGACCGCCATCTCCTGTCCGCCGTGGCGAAGGTCGTCCTGCCCGGCGATCTCGGCGATCTGGTGTCGCAGCTGGAGCGGCGAGGCGCATGGCTCCACGACGGACATGACGTTCCGCGCTCGGCCACCTTCGACGCGCCTGCCGTCACCGACACACCGGTCGCGGCGCCGCCGCTGGTCATGGAGAACGGGCTCGGCGGCTTCACGCGCGACGGACGCGAATACGTCATCGTCCTCGACGGCGAACGCGAGACGCCGCTGCCATGGTCGAACGTGATCGCCAATCCGGCGTTCGGCACGATCGTGAGCAGCTCCGGGTCCGCCTTCACCTGGGCCGGCAACAGCCGCGAGAACAGGCTGACGCCGTTCGCCAACGATCCGCTGACCGATCCGACCGCCGAGGCTTTCTATCTGCAGGACGAGGCGTCGGGCGCGGTCTGGGGCGCGACACCGGGGCCGCTCCCCCGGCGCGCGGACGACAGCCGATGGATCATTCGTCATGGCGCAGGCGTCACGCGCTACGAGCACGCCGTCGCGGGCGTCCGACAGGAGCTGGCGGTCTTCGTGGCGCCGGACGATCCCGTGAAGCTGGCCGTGCTGACGCTGACCAACGTCACGGAGGTGCCGCAGCGGATCCGGGTGTTCGGCTACGTCGAGTGGTGCCTGGGACCGCCGCGCGCGGGCGAGGGCCGCTTCGTGGTCACGGAGATGGACGAGGCGGCCGGAGTCCTGCTGGCCCGCAACGCCTACAACACCGAGCACAGCGGCAGCGTGGCCTTCTGGCGGGCCACCGAAACGCCGCGATCGTACACCGGCGATCGCGGCGAGTTCGTCGGACGCAATCGCACGTCGAGCGCGCCGGCGGCGCTCTTCCGCGGCCGGCTTGCCGGGCGCACCGGCGCCGGCCTCGACCCGTGCGGCGCCCTGGAGATCGTGCTCGAGATCGAGCCTGGCGCATCGCGCAGCGTGGCGTTCGTGCTGGGCGAGGGACGCGATCGCAGCCACGCCATGGACCTGGCGGCCCGCTACGCCTCACTGGAGCAGGCGCGCGCGACGCTCGCCGCGGTCGAGCGTTTCTGGGACGAGACGCTCGGCGCCGTCCAGATCCACACTCCCGACGATTCGATCGATCTGATCGTCAATCGCTGGCTGCTCTACCAGACGTTGACCTGTCGCGTCTGGGCGCGCAGCGGACCGTATCAGCCCGGCGGCGCCTTCGGGTTTCGCGATCAGCTCCAGGACGTGCTGGCGCTGGTCTACGCGCGGCCGGACCTCTGCCGGGCCCAGATCCTGCTCGCGGCGTCGCGACAGTTCGTCGAGGGAGACGTCCAGCACTGGTGGCACCCGCCGAGCGGTCGCGGGACGAGGACGCGCTGCTCCGACGACCTGCTCTGGCTCCCCTACGCCGTCGCCGACTACGTGTCGGCCACGGGAGACGACTCGATACTCGATGAGAGCGTCGCGTTCCTCGAAGGGACTCCGCTTGAGCCCGATCAGGCGGAAACCTACCAGCAGCCGCGCGTGTCCTCCGAGACCGCGCCGCTGTTCGAGCACTGCGTCCGCGCCATCGCGCACGCGATGAAATTCGGCACGCACGGCCTGCCGTTGATCGGATCGGGCGACTGGAACGACGGCATGAATCGCGTCGGACACGCCGGCCGCGGCGAGAGTGTCTGGCTCGGCTGGTTTCTCGTGACGGTGCTGAACGACGTCGCGCCGCTTTGCGAGCGCCGCGGACGAAACGATCTCGCGCAGACCTATCGCGACGAGGCGCGATGGCTGAGCGGCATGCTGGAGCTGGCCTGGGACGGCGACTGGTATCGCCGCGCCTACTTCGACGACGGCACGCCGCTGGGGTCGGTGCAGAACGAGGAGTGCAAGCTCGATTCGGTCACGCAGTCCTGGGCCGTCATCTCGGGCGCCGCGCAGCCGCGCCGGGCCGAACGCGCGATGAATGCCGTCCGCGCGCACCTGGTGCGGCGCGACGCCGAGATCGTGCTGCTGCTCACCCCGCCGTTCGATCGGATGGCGCACGATCCCGGGTACATCAAGGGCTATGTCCCCGGCGTGCGGGAGAATGGCGGACAGTACACGCACGCGGCGATCTGGACGGTGATCGCGCTCGCCCGCCTCGGCATGGGCGACGAGGCGATGGAGCTGTTCCACATGATCAATCCGATCAACCACACGCGAACGCCCGAGGCGACGGATCGCTACCGTGCGGAACCGTACGTCGTGGCGGCCGACGTCTACGCGCATCCCATGCACGTCGGCCGCGGCGGGTGGACCTGGTACACGGGTTCGGCGGGCTGGATGTACCGGGCGGCGGTGCAGTCGCTCCTCGGCCTCCGGCGCCACGGCGCCACCATGAGCGTGAGTCCCTGCATTCCCGTCGTCTGGCCGCAGTACTCGATGGAGTGGACGATCGGCCGTACGCGTTATCGCTTCACCGTGTCGAATCCGGAGCATGGCTCCGAACGCATCCAGTCGGCCGAGCTCGACGGCGTGGCCGTTGATCCGCGCGCGATCCCGCTCGAAGACGATGGCGGGCAGCACGACGTGGCGATCGTGCTCGGTGGCGCCCATCGGGAGGACCTGTCCGTGACAGCGGGCGGCCGCGCCCAGCAGCCGCCGGCTCGCTCGTAAATGCGTTGCGGCGCGGCGCCGGCCGGCGCGGCCGCCGTCATTTCCGGGGGAGCGGCCCTCCGTTGTCCGTCATGACCGCGTCAGGGCCGTCGGCCGCTGGCGCCCCGGACGCCGATCGTGCCGTGGAGATTTCCTGGATTCGTCTCAGGGCTTCCTCCCGGAGAGCGGCCCCCTCACGGGCGATGTGCATCTCGCCGAGGCGTTCGACCTGAGGCACCCGCCGGTCGAGCGCCTCGACCAGCTCGCGCAGCGCAGCCACGACACGATCTCGATCCAGCATCCGGTCGGTGTCGTTCACGGTTTCCCCTTCTCGGCCGCCAATATAGCGCGTGAGGGCACGAATCTCACAGCGGACCGGCCTTCGTGACGACGATAGCCGAACACGGCCTGGCGCCGCCGCGCCGGTAGGCGTGCGGCACCGACGCATCGAAATAGACCGAATCGCCGCTGTGCAGCTCGTGGATCTCGTCGCCGATGTGCAGCTCCAGCGTGCCGTGGAGCACGTAGACGAACTCGTCGCCCGGGTGGCTGTGACGGCGCGCCTTGTCTGCCGCCATCCCGGTGAACGCCGCGAGGTAGGCGCTCATTTTCCGCTCGACGGCCGGGAAGTCGAGCGACTCGAACTCGTAGGAAACGTCCCGAGCGCCCGGCTTCTCGCGAAACCGCAGCCGGTCCTTGCGCCGGACGATGGCGACCACGGGCTTCTCGCGGGCGCCTGAAAAGAAG
>Ga0075362_10000073_pt1 | contig 27914 bp, 30 predicted proteins | sample EndMetdeltDD1762_FD_71397 | JGI IMG/M metagenome (GOLD analysis project Ga0075362, IMG submission 71397) | Populus endosphere microbial communities from Tennessee, USA - Endosphere MetaG P. deltoides DD176-2 | ecosystem: Host-associated > Plants > Roots > Endosphere | place: USA: Tennessee...
ACGACGCCATAGCACATACGCAGCTGCAATAATAACGCAGAGTACTGCGACGCCTATAATCAATTTCATCATATTACACTAACTCCTCAGTAGCTTTGGCTAAGCCAAGTAAAGCGCGGTCTTTGTTTTGCGGCGCAATAAGCTGGATACCGACGGGCAGGTCGCCGACGGGCTGTGTTGGCACGCTAATTGCAGGGACGCCGACTAGGCTAACCGCTACGGTCATCGTATCTGCAAGATACATTTTTAACGGATCGTGGCTGTTCTGGTCTATCTTAAAGGCAGGCGTCGGAGCAACAGAGCCCACCAAAAAGTCGACTTTCTCAAAAGCCTGTGCGAATTCCTGTATGAGTTTCGTACGGACTGTTTGCGCCTTTTTGTAGTAGGCGTCATAGTAGCCGCTGCTCAAAACATAGGTACCGATCATAATACGGCGCTTAGCCTCCTTACCAAATCCAATTTGACGTGTCTTACTGAAGCTTTCCTCGAGATTTTGAGCATCTGGATTTGAATACGCATAGCGCTGTCCGTCGTACCGACTTAAGTTGCTGCTCACTTCTGCCGGGCACACAATGTAATATACCGCGAGTGCAAGCGGTGAGCTCAGCAGACTAATTGGTACGATTTCGGCACCAGCCTGCTCGAGTTTATCGATAGTTTGCTGTACGCTTGTGCGAACATCATCATCGACGCCTTCGTCCATGTATTCTTTGATGACACCGATTTTCTTGCCTTTAAGCGACGTATCAAGATCAGCATACGATGTCGAATCACGGTCGATAGTCGTACTGTCGAGAGCGTCTTTTCCGGCCATAATGTCCAGCACAAGCGCAGCATCATCGACGGAACGCGTAAGCGGCCCGATAGTATCGGTGCTGCTGGCCATAGCCACCACGCCATTTCGCGATACAAGACCGTAGGTCGGCTTATAGCCGACAACACCCGTAAAACTGGCAGGCTGGCGAATAGAACCACCCGTGTCGGTACCGAGCGCAAACGGGGCAAGCTCCAGTGCGATAGCTGCTGCTGAGCCGCCGGATGAGCCGCCAGGTACGCGAGTAGGGTCGTGCGGGTTTTTGGTAGTAAAGAAATCGCTATTCTCAGTTGAGCCGCCATGGGCGAAAGCATCAAGGTTTGCCTTGGCGACACAAATTGCGCCTTCTGCTTCTAGCTTTTCGATAGCGGTGCCTTGGTATGGAGTTTCAAAGCCCTTTAGGATGTTGCTGGCTGCGGTCGTTTCGGCGCCAAAAACCAAAAAATTATCTTTGGCAATAAAAGGAACGCCAGCCAGTTTTCCAACCGTTTTGCCAGACGCAACAGAAGCGTCAATACTCGCAGCACGTGCGCGGGCTCGCTCTTCGGTGGTGGCAATAATGGCTTTGAACGATTCTTTTTCGGCAATCGCTGCCAAAGCTTGCTCGACGAGCTCAATTGCCTTGAGCTCACCTTTTTGTACTTTGCTAGCAATCTCCGCGATAGGTAGCCACTGGCTCATCCGATCATCCTCTTTACCTTAATGTGACCATCTTGAGACTTAGGTGCAAGACGCAACAGATCCGTGTGATGTACGCCATAATCAATAACGCTATCGCTGCGCATCACGTTCGTAAGACCGGTTACTTGAGTTGTTGGCCGGAGGCCAGTTGTATCAACGTCCTTTAATTGATCGACATATCCAAGCACTTCTGATATTTCATCAAGAAACGCGTCGACCTCTTCTGATTCCAGAGAGAGTCGCGAAAGTCGGGCCAATTTTAAGACATCTTCGCGAGTAAGTTTGCTCATTACATGTAGTATAGCAGATTGCGCTGGTGTATAGCGCGTACTTGCTACAGTTCTCCTTATTGCGGCATATTATAGCACATGTTACAGCCTGTCCAACTCGGACTGGAGCGGCCAGACGTTAAAGGTACACCCCATAAGATCGATAGACTGCTGCATCATAACAGGCGCAGGGTTTCCCGCACCTGAACAGACATTATAATCACGCAATCCCAAGCGATGCCCTGTTTCGTGGTTAATTATAAGCAATCGGTATGTCTCAAGAGTCTGACCCGTTTTATTCCACGGCTCCGTAGCATACAGCCAGCGATCGTTGTTGACGATAACATTGCTACCTACCTGACAGTTGTAAAAGTCGTCACAAATTTCTCCGTAGCGGGTCATGGCAGCGGGTGCTGCTAGCACGACACGATAGTCACAGCCGCTCGCCACATGGCGAAAGGCGATGCGTCCGCCATCGTTCCAACCTCGGGGGTCACCATATGCGGTAGCAAGCTTGCCCACAAGATCACTCAACCCGCTCTGAGGAACGCCGTCCGCCACCGTGCAGTACGTCAGCGTGCGAGCATCAGAGCTTGAAAGTACGAACGTAATATTTTGCGCTTTTTGTACGGCATAGCGTGTTGCGATAGCCGCGTCACCACTATTGGATGGCGTTACGCCCAGTTTTGCGGCTACGCTTGTTGTATATGAAGTAATTGCAGCATCCGACAGCACCATAGTTCTGCCTTGATGTTCAAAGAACCCGCCGATATCTTTCTTTGTTGTCTGGACTGTCTTGGTGCCCGCTTTATATGTTATGCCAGCTGCGAGCTGTTTGTTGAGCAGGTCTCGTTCTTTAGAAAAATCACCGCTGTTGTTACCGGGAGGAGTTGACTCCGTCGCCACGGCAACGGTGCGCTTTCCTTGAGCTAAGCTGCCCACGATTGCTCGGGCGGTTTTGTCAGCATTAAATGTGTAGCCGCCTTTGGCGTCTTCAACAATAAAGGCATTGCCGTTAAATGCGACCCGCCGGTCGGTAGCAGCATGCGAAAATGATGCGTCGAGAATAAGTATTTTGTCGGCGATAGCTGTGGTGTCAGCTTCCAACACCAAAGAAATGTGCTGATGCTCGAACAATGCGAAAAGCGGAAGCAACGGCTTTGCACGTACTTCATCCATGGTCTTGGCTTGATTAATACGTATATTGAGCTGGTTGATTGGAACCGATTCAGTGCGGGCGTCCTTATGCAAGGAAATGCTAGCAGGAAGCGTGTAGGCTTTTATGAGCCGTTCAACATCCGCATATGAAGCACCGCTGATGTTCTGCCCGGCCAGTGTTTGGTTCGGCAGCACTTTATTGGCGTAGAGCAAGGCCGTCCCGACATTGGCAATGACAAAAAGGCCGATGAGCATACCGGCTATCATATATACACGGCGCAACCCCTTAGAAGGACCGCCCGATGCTTTTTGAAACTTTCGGTGGTTTATAACGTTCATTCTTATATTTAGTATAGCAAAAAGCTCGTTGTTATTTCATCTTAGACTTGATGTCGTTGATGATATCACGAAGCTCTGCAGCTTTTTCAAATTCCAAGTTAGCGGCAGCCAAGTCCATCTGGCTCGTAAGGTCACGCAAGAGCGACGCATATTCATCCTTGGGGATCTTGTTAAGGTTAAGCTTGGCCGTTTTTGCCTCGAGTGGCAAGTCAGGACGCATACCCTTCTCGATCTCCTTACTGACACCTGTCGGAGTGATGTTATGCTCTGTATTGTAAGCTTCCTGGATGATTCGGCGGCGTTTCGTTTCGTCCAGTGTTTTTTGCATACTGTCTGTTATGCGATCAGCGTACATGATGACATGTCCTTCAACATGGCGAGCTGCACGCCCCACCGTCTGGATAAGTGCTGGCGCACTGCGCAAAAATCCTTCTTTATCGGCGTCAAGAATGGCTACAAGCGAAACTTCAGGCAGATCCAAGCCTTCGCGGAGCAAGTTGATACCCACTAACACGTCGTATACACCCAAGCGCAGGTCACGCAAGATGTCGGTACGATCAAGTGTATCAACATCGCTGTGCAGATATGCAACCTTGATACCGATTTCTTTTAGGTATTCAGTTAAATCCTCTGACATGCGCTTTGTGAGCGTCGTAACCAGAACACGCTGATGTTTAGCGATAGTTTTACGGACTTCATCGATAAGATCATCAATCTGTCCATCAATCGGGCGAATCTCGATCGGCGGATCAAGTAAACCAGTTGGTCGTATCACCTGTTGAGCAGGCTCCGGGCTGCGGCTTAGCTCATACTCGGCAGGCGTTGCACTGACATAAATGGTTTGGTTAAGATGCTTCTCAAACTCAATAAACGTCAGGGGGCGGTTGTCCAATGCGCTCGGCAACCGGAAACCGTGCTCAATAAGCACTTCTTTTCGCGCGCGGTCGCCGTTGTACATACCGCGTACCTGAGAAACAGACATATGTGATTCGTCAATGAGCATCAGAAAATCATCCGGAAAATAATCGAGCAGTGTTGCTGGCTGTTCGCCTGGCTCGCGATTCGTAAGATAGCGACTGTAGTTTTCGATACCCTTGACGAAGCCGGTTTCCTCCAGCATCTCGAGGTCGTATTTGGTACGCTGTTCTAAACGCTGAGCCTCAAGCAACTTACCTTCGCTGCGGAACTGGTTTGCCCGCTGAATAAGTTCATTTTCAATGTTAGATAGCGCAACTTTAACCTTGTCGTGCGGTGTTACATAGTGTGATGCCGGGAAAACGGAAAGCGAATCAGGCTTGCCCAGTATCTCCCCCGTTAGCGGATCGATCTTTACGATTCGCTCGATTTCGTCACCGAAAAATTCGAGGCGATAGGCAACTTCTTCACCGGCCGGGAAAACATCGACAACATCACCGCGGACGCGAAATGTTCCGCGATGAAAATCAATATCGTTACGGGTGTATTGGATGTCCGTCAGTTGGCGCAAGAGTTTGTCGCGTACACGACGCTCACCAACCTGTATACGAATACGCATACCGTCGTAGTTATCGACTGAACCAATGCCGTAGATACAACTCACACTTGCCACGATGATGACATCCTTGCGCGAAAGTAGCGAATCAGTTGCCGCGTGGCGTAATCGGTCAATCTCTTCGTTGATCTGTGAGTCCTTTTCGATGTAGGTATCAGAACGCGGAATATACGCTTCGGGCTGATAGTAATCGAAGTAACTTACGAAGTAATGCACGGCGTTATCAGGAAAGAACTTCTTAAATTCGCCGTACAGCTGCGCAGCAAGTGTTTTGTTGTGGCTCAGAATCAGGGTTGGCCTTTGGACATTCTGAATAATGTTCGCCATCGTGAACGTCTTGCCCGAACCAGTCACGCCAAGTAAAGTCTGGTGCTTCAGACCATCATTTAAGCCTTTTGTAAGTTGGGCAATAGCCGTCGGCTGGTCGCCCATCGGTTTATAGTCACTTTTTAGGACAAACGTGCTCATCTTAGTATTGTACCTCATGGACCTCAAGGAAAGCCAGCTCAGAGCCGCAAACGTGTCACCGTCAAGATACGAGTTAGTCTTGCTTGATCGAGCGGATCATATCGGCAGTCATTGAGAATTCGCTACTCTCAATCTGCTGGCCGTATGAATACGTCGTGGTCAGCCCAGGCGCCCAGCAGAAGCTACCAATATAGCTGATGTATTTTCCGCTCTTTAACTTGAAACCGAACGCATTGCTCGCTTTAGCAGCGATACGCTGAGTCGGACATTTATTTGCCGTGCGTCCTTGTTTGAGAACTTGCGATTGGTTATCGTGCCACAGGCTTATGCCGTTCTTGTAGGCATTCGCCAAGGTGCCGCTCGGATAGATAGGCCAGGCCTCATCACCAGGAGGATCACTCGTGATACGAAGTGTTGCGCCGTAGTTATTGAGTTTCGTAGTGTCTGGAGCAGTCTGAAAATGCAACTGATCTTCGGTGCCATCTAACGTTGCCACAAGCGCTCCAGCTTTAAATCCCTTAACAATCCAGCTCTTAGGGTAGCTCATAGTAAAGCCACCAAGCTTTGACTGGTACGGCGTGTAGACAGCCGGGTCTAGTGTCGGTTCCTGAGCTTGTTGTTGCTCGGAGGTCGTATTCGTATTGTTTGTAGTGCTGGGTTTCTGGTCTTTCTGTATACGCATAACGACGAGTGTGCCAATAATACCAATCGCCGCAAAAATCATAGTAATGATTATCAGCTCGAGCAAACTAAAGCCTCGAGTATTGGTCGGCATTTTATTGTTGCTCAAGAAGCGGCGTTTCATTGTAGTTTTTCTCATTTTTCGATATTCTCTTTGCGATGACGATGCTGCTGAAAGCTACTAAAATCAGAATAAGAATGATGATACATATCTCAAAAATTGATATTCCCTGTTGATTTTTGAAAAGCTTGCCCACAACATTCTCTTTCCGCTAGCCTGCCCGAGGCGAAGGTTTTTGTTCTGACTCTCGGTGGAGGTACCAGTGTTCATCATGATTCTTAAGCTGATCATGGATGTCCGCATATCGTTTATCGAGAAGTTCGACAATGCGTTTTACTAGTTTCTGAGGGTCTGTATCGTAAATGACCATATCACTATACGAAGGGTCAAGCTCCATAAGACTCGGAATGAGGTCTGCAGTACCGCCGCTACCCAACAAAACACCGCAGATTTTGCGTGCTTCGAGGGCCGAGGTGAACTCGTGCAAGCTACCGAAACGACCACCAACGGTGATCACTGCGTCACTGGATTGTACTAGATAGAGGTCACGCCCTACATAGTTCAGGCCGGTAAAGTTAATGAAGTCAAAAACGTCATGCGGCAAACGGTATTTTCGCAAGTGTTCCCGAAGCGAGCTTGCGGGAGAAAATCCAATACTGGTGCCACCCTCTTTTTTGGCTCCATACGCTGCGTAATACGGCAAACCGACAGTAGCCCCAGTTGTAAGGATATGGCCTTCTTTAGCGATAGCCTCCCCGACTTCTTGAGCAAGTATTTTAGAGCTTTTGACGGTTGCACCGGCCGCAGCGCCTGAAACACAGATTGAATAACGTAAATATTTTAAGTCGTGTAGATCGTTGGTCATTGCTTATAAGTGTACCTAATTTTTTGCTATTGCGCTAATGGTAAATCATCCACAAGTTCGTATGAAAGCTGCCTGCTCACAGCTTCCTCAAGGTTTTGCTGGTTCAGATATTTAAGCATGAGATCGTGCCAAATGTTGTCGCGCACAAAATGAACGATTCGGTCGCTAAAGCTCAGATTATTATAGTAGCTCAAGGCTACATCGAGCATGTTGCATGAAACCGGTTGGCCATCATGCAGTATCGCTAAGTTATGCGTGCCCCTCCAGAATGAGAGTGTCGGTTCTAACTGGGCAAGTATATGTTCAGTTTGTATCCAGGAAAGATCTTCGGCTTGCACGTGCGGTTCAAAAATTTCTGGATGGTGTGTTTCCTGGAATTGAGCGAAATATCGATGGATTGTTCGCCATGTTACTTGCTGGCCAGCAAGCTGGGCTGCAATCGCAGGCTCCGTCGTTACGGCACGGCTTAAGATGTCGCCAAAGTCAGGTTTTACTTGTTGCAGCTTTATATATGAGCTGTAGGCACGGATATCATTCATTGATTGCAGCGCCAGAAGCAGTACCGTCACCGCTAAGCCTTCAGTCTTGGCTGACATTGGCAGAATGATAATGGCACCGAGTTCACGAAAAGCCAGAATATTGTGGCGAGCTTGGTCTGCATATTCAAACGCTAATTTTTGCCAGCGCGTATTTTGCGGCATGATGATCTGCATCGGTCGCATCTCAAAATCATTCGGCTGCAAACTGCCATACTGCGCATAAAATGCCCGCTGCCACGATGCTGACTCGGACATAGCGATTGCTCCATATATTTGGGCAACTGGTTCATGCTTGAGCATTGATTCTAACGATCGATAGCCGAGTCGTTTCATGGCGTTCTTCGGGATCTTCTTCTTAAGCAAGCGCTTTGCGACACTCGGCTTGAGCGCAAATGATGACCTAGGAATATCGGCATGCACCAGGGCTTCCTCAATCCGCTCCAGAATTTCCGTAGCTTGTGCGTTATCGTCAAGGCGGAGTGCCCGACGAACACGTATATCATCAATCTTTAGGCGTTCGTGCAGGGCGCTGTAAAGCTCCGGGCCCGTCGTGTCATTAGGATCTAGGCCTAATTCTGCGATCTTGGCGCGGGTGTGTGCAAGCAGGTTGGATGTAAGCCGAATATCAGCACTCGGTCTTCCACTCGCTTGCTCCAATTGTTGAATGCTGTGCGAAAAGACCGGCTCCTCTGCCCCCAAAGCTAACGATAAATATCGTGTCATCTTGTAACCAGATTAGCATAAGCCACATCTTTACGGCAACGCGGAGTTGCGACTTTGTGGGCTTTATCAGATACTACAGCCATGGAAAAAACACCGAGACTAAAACCACAGACGTACGCAAAACTCTTACAATACGGCGCAAATGCCTTAAGCCTAGCTCGCATCGTCGGCGGTGTGTACATGGGCAAGCAACTTGCGCGCAAAGAAGATTACCGCTCTATGCCAACCATGCTAGCCATCGGCACACTTGCGGCAACTGATTTAATTGACGGTTCATTAGCACGCCGCGCGAAGAACGTGCATCCTGAACATAATTCTAAGTGGGGTAAGTGGCTCGATCAAATAGCCGACAAAGTGTTTGTACACGGCGTACTGGCTGGCATGACAACCCAAGCGTATCGCAATAACAATAGATACTTTGCAGCTACGCTCGCAACCAATCAGGCGGTTCAGCTTTCACGCGATATCGCAGTAACAGTACTGCGTAGCCAAGCCGAATCGGCCGGTGCCGATACATCGGCCCAGCGTCTTGGTAAGATCAAGACAACAGTCGGCCTCGTGGCTCTAACCGGGCTGGCGGCGCCCGCTGTTAATGGCTTCGGCCAAGAACAAGCCTGGGCTGGCGGCGCGCTACTGACAGCCAGCTCAGCGCTGTCTGCAGTGAGTGGCATCAGTCTTACAAATAATCTGGCTGTACAGGTTGCAAATAGTGGCCCATTAGAGGAACTACTACACGAAGCACCGAGTCAATCAGCAATTAGAATCGTTCTGGATGATACCAATCAGGCGCTTTAGACAAGAATTCCTGCATTTCTGCTTCGGTCACAAGTCCGGCTTGAGCTCCAACTTTCTGAACCACGTTCATCGAATTGATCGGTGCCCAACGCAAGGCCTCTTCTATGCTCTTACCTTTGGCAAGGGCCGCCACAAACGTAGATGCAAAGGCATCGCCGGCTCCCGTACGCTCTACAGGAGGCTGTGGATCTGGGTACAGAGGCATTTTGTAGCGGTTTTGGCCGTCACTGGCATAGGCGCCATTCGGTCCGTCAGTCAGCACCACAATGCGTGGTCCGAGTGCATGCAGGTGGTTAAGCAAGTCGTGTATGTCTTCGTGGTTCCCGCCGCCGACCTTTACGGCTTCCTCACGATTTAGAATAAGTACTTCCGTACGCTGATATATAGCCTGTAAGCGTTCGGCACCAACTTTCATCTGGAAGGTTCCAGGCTGGAAGGCCAGTTTTACGTTAGGCTGCTGGTGCAACCATTCGGCAACTTGATCATGATATTCCATAGCGTGCTCGCTAATGGAGCTAAAGTAAACCCAGCGCGGGACCTCACTCGGACGAAGGTGTGGCCAGTGGTAGTCGTATTCTTCGTGCTTAATGAGGATGGTGCGCTCTTCTTTGTACGAGAGTACATAGTGGTAGTTACTCTTCTTGTCTGGATTGATGCGCACCAAGCGCGTGTCAACACCGTTTTCGTGCAGTGCGTGAATCATATCACGCCCCGCTTGATCGCCGCCGACATTTGTCGAGAAGCCGCTCTTCAAGCCAAGTCTTGCAAAAGCAACTGCAGCGTTGGAGGCATTGCCGACAGCTTTGACTTCATCCACGCGTTCGTACGGCAGTTTCGTGCCAAATTCCATTGCCAGCCACGTACCGTGTTCGTTCTTATATACCTGTGCCTGGTCTTCAAAGAGCTTGATGAATGCATCGGTTACGATGTCGCCCACGCTCAAAACATCAAATTGTTGCATTATTTTTGTAGCCTTCTTGCTTATGCTTAATCTTTTATCTTATTGTGCCACGCAACCGTTGTGATTGCAACTGAACAGCCCGCTCTTCTGGCGAGAGCCGACCATAAATATACGTGACCCCAAGCCTGTATCCATTATGCTCAGATTGAGGCGTGACGTTGCGCACACTGTGCTTCGCCTGGTCTTTATGACCGCGACTACGCAGGGTCTGCCCCGGCATAACCAGTGTCATATTCTGGCCAAGTAACACGCGTGCTACATCGCGGAATCCGGTCCTTACAGTGACGCGAACCACGCCATCCATCGTAGTTTCGAGCGTCACGCCTGATGTTGTATCGTAGTGCGAAGCTGCTTTGCCGCCCGGCAGATAACGTGTAACGAACGTCGTATTAACTCTGTCGTGCGGAGTATCCATCACACGGCTATCTGCACTGGCCCTATATAGTCCGTGAGCCACACCTTGCAAGAGTTCTTGTGCTCCCGTGCCTAATTCAGTCCGTCGTTCTGGCGTTTTATGAATTCCGTAGGCTTTGGGCGTATTGTATTTTTGCGTGCGTCCTGCAGCATCGTGCTCTGTTATGCAAGCTGCTGCCTGCAGTCGTAGCGTTTTTAGGGCGGTCACAGAAAACGTATTCTCGATAACGGCAAAGTTGTAGACATCACATGTTGCTACAACTTGCTCGCTAATCGGATCTTCGGTGTCGTATATATCATGAAAGCCGTTATATCCGCGGCCGTCTACAGTATAGAATGCTGGGTCAATTTCTCGGTAAATCATGGTCTGTCGTCGGAGTGAATGTACAAGTACTGAAGCGTCTAGGTTTAGAGATCTTGGCTATGAGTCACGAAAGAGTCTTGGCCCAAGCGCCCTTCGTCGAGCTCACCCTTGGATGATGCTGTAGCCAGCACTAGTTGCTGATGGAAAATATCCTGGACTTCGGCAGTAGCCTGTGGATTGCGTGCCCATGCGCGCAGCACAGGATCTTGGATAGCACGCGAGTAGGAGAACGTCACGCCCCATGGGTGCGGACCACGCTTGGCGATCTGGTTAAGGTTAACGAAGGCATCTGTCGAGGTTTGGCCGCCGCTCAGGAAGACGATGCCGCCTAATTCGTGCGGTACGTGGTGATGCAACACACGGCAGGTGCGGTCAGCAACATCGGTATGATCGATCGGATTGCCGCTGTCTTTGCCGGGAAGCACCATGCTAGTCTTGAGAATAGCGCCAGGTAGATGTACTTGGAAAGAACGCATTGTCTGGAACAGAATATCGAAAGTGCGAGTCATCGCCGCTTCGGCCTGTTCGCTAGTATGATTGCCGTCGAATAATACTTCAGGCTCAACGATTGGTACGATGCCTGCGTCTTGGCAAATACGGGCGTACCGCGCCAAAACATAGGTGTTAGCCCCAATAGCCTCATCGGTAGGCGTGCCTTCCCCGATAACAATAACAGCTCGCCACTTAGCAAACTTCGCACCTGCTTCAGCGTATTTTGCCATGCGCTCAGGTAAGCCGTCGAGACCTTGCGTTACCTTTTCGTTAGGAAATCCTGGGAGGTCAACGAGACCCAAGTCTACTTTTATGCCCGGAATGATGCCCTGTTCAGCCAAATATTCGCGAAATGGCTGGCCCGAATCAGTTCGCTGCCAAAATGTTTCATCGTAAAAAATGACACCACTTAGGCAATGACTGGCGGCTGGCGTCGTAAACATCAGCTGGCGATACTGCCGGCGTGTCTCTTCGGTGCACTCCACGCCCACAGCTTCAAAACGCTTTGCGCACGTCTTTGCGCTTTCGTCCGCGGCCAGGATACCCTTGCCATGTGCCACAAGTTTCTTGGCAATTTCTTCCAATGCTTTCAGGTTATCGTCCATTGTTATCCCTTTGTTATCTTTGCTGTTATTGTAAGAGCTTATGCTTGAACGAGCAAGTCAATGTGGTGTAGATTCTTTGAGCTGGTGAGCTGCCATCGCGATATGCGTGGCAGTCAGTCCGAAGTGTTCAATAAGTTCAGAAGGCTTGCCTGATTCGCCATACTGGTCGTTCATACCAATCCGAATCATCTGAGTTGGCAACTCTTCACTAAGTAGCTCGGCTATAGCACCGCCAAGTCCGCCGGCGATCTGTGCCTCCTCGGCAGTAACGACAGCACCTGTTTTTTCAACGCTCGCAAGGATTGTCTTAACATCGAGTGGCTTAATGGTTGGTACGTGTACGACTTCGGCGGAAATACCATCTTTTTGCAGCATATCGGCAGCGACCATCGCCTGGTAGGTCATCGTACCGGTAGCAATGAGCGTGATGTCTGTTCCTTCGCGAAAGACGTAGGCCTTGCCGATTTCAAAAGGTGTCTCTTCGGTCGTTATGACAGGAGTTTTTTCGCGTGCTAAGCGCATGTAATTAGGGCGCGGATCAGCCGCCATGGCTAGCGTAGCTTTTTCGGCTTCTACACTGTCGCCAGGCGCAATAACTACCATGTTTGGCAGCACGCGCATGAGCGCAATATCTTCCAGCATCTGGTGTGTTGCACCGTCCGGACCAACGCTAACGCCGGCATGCGAGCCAATAATTTTGACCGGTCGGTCATTAAGACAGATGGTAGTACGAATCTGTTCCCAGTTGCGCCCCGGACTAAATGCCGCATAGCTGCTGACAAAAGGAATTTTGCCCATGGCAGCAAGGCCAGCACCGACAGTTACAAGATTTTGCTCTGCAATACCAATCTCGATAAATCTGTCAGGAAAAGCTTCAGCGAATTCATTCATTTTCGTGCTATCAGTAAGGTCGGCGCAGGCTGCAACGACCTGAGAATTCTGTTGCCCAGCGCGAACAAGCCCACGGCCGAATCCTGCGCGAGTTGGCTCTTGCTTGATATCTTCTGCGCGTATATTTTTCACTAAATGCAGTGTTGGGTTATTCATCATTCGGCCTCACTTTTGATCTTGCCCTGAAGCGTACGTAATTGTTTGAGTGCCATTTTAGCGGTCTTATCCAGAGGTGGCGCTCCAGGCGTTTGTACGAAATATCCGTGCCAATGGTAGTCGTATTCCATGAAGTCGACGCCTTTGCCAGGAATAGTATGCGCCAGGATAACAACTGGTTTTTCGACGATGGCCTTGGCCATATTACATGCATCAATAACCGCTTCGACATCATTGCCATCAATTTCTAACACATGCCAACCGAAAGCTTCCCACTTACCGCGAAGGTCTTCGAGCGGCATGATCGTTTCTGTCGGGCCATCAATCTGGATGTTGTTACGGTCGACGATGGCAACCAGGTTATTGAGTTTATACTTGCCGATAAGCATAGCGGCTTCCCACATGTTGCCTTCGTTCAACTCGCCGTCGCCGGTCGTGACGTATACGCGCCGATGAATCTGTTTATCCATGCGCATTGCTAGAGCAATGCCCGCCCCTTGGCTCAGCCCACAGCCCAAGGGGCCACTGGTTGTCTCCAATCCTGGGAGCTTTAGGCGCTCGGGGTGTCCCTGCAAGCGCGAACCGAGTTGGCGCAAGGTTAAAAGTTCTTTTTTAGGAAAATAACCAGCCTCAGCCATGGCCGCATAGCGAACTGGTACAGTGTGGCCATTGCTCTGGATAAGTATGTCCCGGTCAGCCCAATCAGGGTCTTTAGGATCGTGCCGTAAAACTCTAAAATAGAGTGCGGTAAAAATTTCTGCCTGGCCTAAAGGACCGGCTGCATGGCCGCTTCCGGCAGCCTCAAGCATTGTAATGATATCTTGGCGAATGTCATTTGCTTTTTCTTCGAGGTCTTCGATTGAGTATTGTTGATGTATCACGCTTATGATTATAGCACTGTCATCTGATCTGTGAAGTAGAACCTGCCCTATTGTGCTTTGGCGCTGCGCACGAGTATCTGGAATGCCTCAAATGGATCATCCGCTTTCTGGATAAAACCGCCGCTATTGAGTACGTCTATACCATTTTGTGCCAGCTGCCGCGCATTACCATCGGAAACGCCGCCGTCCCAACCGATTTCAAGCTGAGGCTTTAGGGCTCGAAGCACTTTCACTTTATCGAGCAAAGAAAGGTTAGCTTTGCCGCCAAATGAGCCAAGGTGCCCTGAAAAGATGAGCACGTGATCGATGTGCTTGAGTGCTGGCCGGATAACATCGGGCATCGTCTGCGGTTGCAAGGCAACCCCGACCCTAACACCTTGTTTGTGGGCACGGTCAGCAAAAGCGATAAAATCCCCCTCTGCTTCGGCGTGCACGATAATAAGCTGCGGACGCAAGTCGAGCAGCATCGTCGCGTGGTCGAAAGGCTTCTTGTACATTACGTGCAGATCAGCCTGCATTCCGCCCGGCCACCACACCTCATCGATACGAACTGTTTTGGAAGACGCAAATTCGCCATCGCTCAGATCGATGTGAAGACGTACTGCAGCTGGCGTTACCCGTTCTATTTGGGCACGGAAATCATCAGCGTCAGAAGCAAGAATAGCAGGACAAATACTCGGTTTCATACGTATAGCATACCGCTTATTGTTAGGTTTTGCAGCTACAATGTGCCAAGTTGGTCGAGCTCAGCGATACGACGCTTGAACCGCGGCGCACCGGCAAATGGTGTTTTGAGCCACGATTCGGCAATTGCCACGGCTTCATCATCGCTAATGGACCGTGCGGGAAGGCACAGTACATTGCTGTCATCATCATTGCGTGCGGCGTGGGCTTCATGCACATCCCAGATAAGACTGGCACGAACGCCTTTGTAACGATTGGCAGCCATGCACATGCCTTGGCCGCTTCCGCAGATCAAAATACCACGGGCACTAGCATCGCCATCCGCTTTCATGGCAACAATCACCTTACTGGCAAACTGCGGAAAATCATCCTCGGGATTGAGTTCGGCATCGCCTTGGTCGGAGACCTCATACCCGGACTTTTGCAATGCGGCGATCAGCGCCGCTTTCATTGCAAAGCCGTTGTGATCAGCACCGATATAGATCTTACTCGTGGTCATGGCTGTCATCATTTTTGTGCAAAATGCGGCCTGTATCTGCGACCACTTCTACTAAACGGTTGCTATAGCCCCATTCGTTGTCGTACCACGCCACAACCTTCAGCATATTGCCGCTTACGACAGCTGTCAGTTTGCTATCGATGATGCAGGAGTGGCTATTGCCGATAAAGTCGCTGCTTACTAATTCCTCGTCGGTAACCGACAGGATGCCTTGGTAGTATGGTTCGGCTGCAGCTTTGCGGAAAGCTTCATTTACTTCTTCTGCCGTTACATTGCGTTTGGTAATGATTACAAAGTCGCTCAAACTCACGACAGGAGTAGGTACGCGCAATGAGAGGCCGCCAAAGCTGCCCTTGAGTGCGGGAAGAGCTTCGGTAGCGGCAATAGTAGCGCCGGTGCTCGTAGGAATAATGCTCTGGGCAGCGCCGCGGGCGCGTCGTAGATCTTTGTGCGGTGCATCCTGCAAGCGTTGGTCAGAGGTGTAGCTGTGTACGGTGGTCATCATGGCTTTTTCGATACCAAAATTAGTTTCGATAACTGCCGCGACCGGTGTGATACAGTTCGTGGTACAAGAAGCGTTGTTGATGACGTCACTGCTGCTTTCGAGCTGGTCGTCGTTGACGCCGAGTACGATAGTGGTAGAGCCCTCGCCCTTCGCTGGTGCGCTGATAACTACCTTGTGAGCACCGGCGCCATCAATATGCGCACGAGCCTTTGCAGGATCAACGAAAAAGCCGGTCGACTCAATAACGACATCAACACCAAGATCTTTCCATGGGAGCAAGGCTGGGTCGCGCTCGGCAAGTACTCGAATGGGGTTGCCATCTACGATGATGTTTTGGTCATCGTGCGACACTTCGTGGCCATAGGCACCGTAGTTACTGTCGTGCTTCAGGAGATGTGCCAAAGTTTTGGTGTCTGTTAAGTCGTTGATCGCTACGATATCAATATCTTTGCGGTCAAAAGCAATTTTGAATGCGTTGCGGCCAATACGACCGAACCCATTAATTGCGATACGTGTTTTCATGTAGTCCCCTTTAGTATAAAAGCTTATGCTTCTATTGTAAGAGGAGGTGCGCGCCTGCGCAACTGTTATATAAGTTTTTTAGCCTGGACTTTATTAATTAGTGCCCTAATTTCTGGCTCAATCGTTACCGTATCGTCGAGCGGGATCCAGCGGCATGCAAAAACTTCTTTTTCTTGGTGTGCCAGCTCTTTGTCGCTCGCGATAAAGACGTACCTAAAGTCATGGTGGAAATGTGCTGGCTCACCCTTTTTAGGGTTGGCAGGTATAAAATGAGAGCTGATATCAATCGGGACTTGCGGCTTTTCTGGTATAAGCGGGAGCATACGCGCGATCTTCACGCCCGTTTCTTCTGCCGCTTCACGTTCGGCGACTGTCCATGGGTCTGGGTCTTCCGGGTCCCAGTGACCGCCAGGTTGCAGCCATCTGTTTAGGAGCTTGTGGTGTATGAGCAGGATTTCTGTTTTATCGGGTGAAAAAACGATTGCCGCACCCGTACCATGTCCGCTAAAACTTTTACGATGGTTAAATTTCTCGTCGAAAGTCAAACGATTTTGCAGCTCTTGTAATTTCTCTGTCTCGTCGGGGAAAACCTCAAGATAATTGGTGACGATGTTCTGTACTTCTGAAATATGCATGGCGGTCTTTCTTTTAGGTGATGTCTTCGAGCAAGTGGTTCTCGAGAATGTGCGCGATGCCTTTAGTATACTCAGGGTGCTCCATATGACCCAAAACTTCGCCGAGAGGCAGCCACTGGAATTCAGCATGTTCCCAACTAATTACTACCTCAGGTTTTGTATCAGCGATTTTTGTAACGAACAAAAACCGGATCATATTTCTGCCCCGACTCGCATCAGTCGTAGCGAAAAGAAGGTGGACGCGGTCATGGTCTACCGTTAATCCTGTTTCCTCAAGTATCTCTCGGCAAACCGCCAAAGTGGCTGTTTCGTCTTCTTCTATTATACCACCAGGCAGATCCGGTTTAAGAGCAGCATCGGGATGCGTTTCGCTACGCCGCAACACCAAGCAGTTTCCTGCATTATCTATAATGAGCGCTTTAGCCACCAAAACCGTTTCCATACCGCTTCCTCTCTTTCCTATATCTTAAGTAATGCTACATTATTTGGCAACCGAGTTACATCGCCCCGTTTAATGGCGGCTAAACTAGCCATACAACTTTATGGCATTTTAGGCTATTGCCTGGTATTATTGTCTCTAGGACCATCGGACCAACAGGAGGAATAGTGACCGCTCAAGATTGGCCACTGGCTGCGCTCTGCAACGTCAGCCCGGCGAAGATCGAGATCGATCTCGATGAGCTGTTCAGCGCGAAGCACATCGGCAAGTACATCAGCCAGCAGCACGCCACGTGGTGTCACCTCGGCCTGCACCGAGGGGAGCACATCGAGCAACAAGAACTCCACAGCGACATCGTAGTGCCCGGCAGCGTCAGCATCAATGGAGGCCCCAAAGAGGAGACTCACTTCGAGTTCAGCGAGGTACCGGCCGACGGCATCCGTGGCAGCATCATCACTCTGAACTGCCACCTCAGCACGCCCGATGTGCCTGTGCAGCACTTCGTACTCGTCACCAAGATCAACCCGTACGGCTGCCGCGATGCGGAGGACAACATCGTCCTTCCCTACGTCGCGCACGTTCACCCCAGGGTCCTGGGCGAACACCACCCTCTGGGTGACGACGGTGTCGCACGACAGATGATCATCAACCGTCACTACGGCATCTGCTGACACCTCCCCGAACCGTCCCGGCCGGGAAGAAACAATCACCATTTTCGTTTCTTCCCGGCCTCAACCAGAAATTAAAAAGCCCGGAATTCGTTCCGGGCTTTTATCTTAGCTAAATGAAGTTTATTGTTCGCGGTTGTCCCAACGCTCGATAGATTCTGCAATCATTCGCTTGGCGGCTTCTACATCACCCCAACCTTGGACAATTGTCGTGCCAGGCTTTTTGAGGTCTTTGTAGTGAGTGAAGTGGTGTTCGATCTGCTGCTTCCAGCGATCGCCGAGATCTTCGAGGCTGTTGATACTATCGCCTGTGTTGCGGTCGTCGGCAGGCACAACAACAACCTTGTGGTCCATCTCGCCGTCATCTTCAAAGTTCAGGATACCGATGATCTTTGCTTCCATCCATACGCCGGTTGGAACGGGTTCGTCACAAACCAACAGCACATCAAGTTCGTCACCGTCTTCGTCCAAAGTCTGAGGAATGAAGCCATAGTTGGTGGGCTTGGCAAAAATGCCTGGCTCAACACGGTCGAGCATAAATGCGGCGCGCTTGCGGTCCCATTCAATTTTAAGGATTGAACCTTGCGGGATTTCGTTGACGATGTTGACGATGCCGTTTTGGTAGTCGCCCGGGGTAAGTACTTGATTAAAATCAGCCATTATAAACTCCTTCTCTATCTTTCGTGCTAGCTGTAAACTATCGAATATTGTACACTAATGCATAGTAAACGACCACTGTATGAAAATAATTGGACACAGGGGTGCAGCTAAGCTGGCACCCGAAAACACACTGGCTGCGATTGAAAAAGCGCTGGAATATGGGGTCGATGAAATCGAAATCGACGTGCGGGTTACTAAAGACAACCACGTCATTCTTAACCATTACCCCACCATGCGCGCTCATGGGCAGAAATTTGTCACGAGCACGCACACGCTTGATGAACTTCGCGCTCACAAGCCGGATCTCACAACCTTAGCAGATGCAATTCGTACGATCGATCGCAGAGTACCGCTGATGATCGAAGTAAAGCCTAAAGAGCCTATCGAGCCTATCGTTAACGTCATCGAACGGTTTTTATCAGAAGGCTGGGAACCATCAGACTTCATTCTTGGATCTTTCAGCCAGCGCACACTCGAGCAGGTTCATGATGCATTGCCGCAAATTGAGACTGTTGTGATCGAAAAATTCTCCGGGCTCTACGCCATGCATCGCGCCCGCAAGGTATCCTCCAAAAAAATTAGCCTGCATCACAACTTCCTCTGGATTATAACGATCGCCAACATGCGTAAAAAAAAGTACGAGTTATATTCGTATACCATAAACAACCCGCGCAAAGCTAAGCGATGGGCTAAACGAGGCCTGAGCGGTACCATCACCGACGACCCGAGTTTGTTCAATAAAAAACGTTCGTAGCTCATGCGCGCCACCCTCGATCATCTAGAGCACCAAACACCGTTATGCACGACCTTCTGGTTCAAAACCGAGAAGCCGCTGTATTTTAATGCCGGTGAGTTTGCAGAGTTTTATCTTCCCCACGTGAATTCGGACAACCGCGGTGGCAAGCGATGGTTTACGCTATGCTCTTCACCCGATGATCCGCTTGTGGGAATAACGGTCAAGTTTGCATCCGCTCAAGGGAGTAGCTTTAAAGAGGCCCTGCAGTCGATGCAGCCCGGTGATGCTATTTTTATCAGTGAACCGCTCGGCGACTTTGTACTCCCTAAAGATCCTTCTATTCCACTCATTTTTGCCGCTGTAGGCATTGGGGTCACGCCAATGATCAGTATTGTTCGTTGGCTGAAACACAAAAACCAAAAACGCGACATAACACTTTTTCATGCGGTTGCAGAACCTGAAGACCTTTTAGAATCTGATCTGTTTAGGAGAGCTACCGCATACTTTCCACTCGCAAAAGTTAAGCCCGCCAACGAGCAGACAAGTACACTAACCGCTGAAATGATCGCCGCGCAGGCGCGCGCAAAAGATTCGCCCTTTATTTACTTGGCAGGGCCGAAGCGCAGCATCCAGAGCCTCGCGCAAGGCTTGCATGATTTGGGGTTCTCGCGAGATCAGATTGCCGTCGATCTGTTTACTGGAGCAATCGACCTGCCTACGGACCAACGGTAACAGCACCAGCTTCACCGGGATTAGCTCGTAGCACATATAAAACAGTACCGATTTTGTCGAAAGAACGGCTATAGCTCGCGCCCGGTTCCAATACGCCGCTGCTCTGTTTGCCACTTTTAAAGTAAAAGATAATTTCGTGCGAGATGTTATCGGCGTTTGTCCATATGACTGTTTCGCCTTTTTCGATCACGATGGCTTGTGGTACAAGCTGATAGTTCTGGATGGCAACTCTACTCGTTGCTACTGGCGCAGTATCTGGAGCCACAATTTTCTCTGAAGTTTGCTTTTGGGCGTGGCCGGGAGCTCGAGCGTTTCGATTTAAAACAAAAAAGCTAACAACAGTCATGAGTATGACCACAGACAATATGCCTACCGCTAGCTTCGTATATTTCATAGAAAAACCGATAGTACATACTCATTGTAGCACTATCGGTATTCGTATGCACAAGGAACAGTCTAGCTGTGTCGTTCGAGGTGTTCGAGATACTCGCGAATATACAGGGCTGCAGATGCGCCTTCACCTGTTGCGGTAGCAATTTGCATAGTGGCGCCCGAGCGAACATCACCTGCCACAAAAACTCCCGGCATTTCGGTCTCAAGTCGATCATTTGTTTTGATGAAGCCGACTTCGTCAAGTTCGAATGAAGTATCATGCAAAAACTCGGTGTTAGGCTTAAGCCCCACGAATACGAACACTCCATCGGTCGGAAAATCTACCTTCTGGCCAGTTGTTTTATCGGTACCGACTACTTTTACGACCTTGCTGTTTTCACCAACAATTTCGTCGGTTGTCGTATTGAAGTGTACGGTGATCTTATCTTTGTGTTTCTCAAGATCATGTTGCAAGACTTCGGATGCGCGGAAGTGGTCGCTACGGACAAGCAAGTCGATGTGACTGGCGAAGCGTGTCAAAAACATTGCTTCCTGAACCGCTGAATTACCACCGCCAACAACCACTAATCGCTTATCACGGTAAAAGGCGCCGTCACAGGTAGCACAGTAGTGCACACCGCGAGCGTAATATTCTTTTTCGCCCGGAATGCCGATTTTTTTGTAGTCGCTGCCAGTAGCAATCAGGACGGCTTTAGCCAACATATCGCCACTGGTTGTTTCGAGCCGCTTGTATGCGCCCTCGTCAGTAATTTTAGTTACTTCGCCAAGATCAATAACTGCGCCGAAGCGTTCAGCTTGCTTGCGAAGGTTCTCGGCCAAGGTCAGGCCCTCGAGACCCTCTGGAAAGCCGGGGTAGTTGTCGACCCAGTCAGTTACGGCAGCTAAGCCACCGATAACACCACGCTCTACAAGCAGCGTGTCGATATCTTCACGAGTAGTATAGATGGCGGCGGCAAGGGCGGCCGGACCGGCGCCAATCATTATGACGTCATGTACTGTGGGCTCGGGGGTGTCTGCCATAAAAATCCTTTACGCGATTGCAGGAGCAAGTTTAGCGAGGTTGTAGCCGATAACAACTTCACGGCTATCATCCTCTTTGGTAACAACGGTGACAGGAACGGTGAGCGCGCCACTGAGCTGCAGCGCCTCTGCCTGTCGCTCGGGGTTTTGGTCTAGGTTTACCTCATCAAAGCCAATACCTTTAGAGCTCAAGTACTTCTTAACCATACCGCAGTATGCGCACGTGTTTGTAGTAAAGATGGTAATATTTTTGACCATTTTTAGTTTCCCCTCACCTTGTTTTTTAGTTATAGAACCATTATATAGCGTTTATGCCTTATACAATAGCACTATATATTGTGTTTTTTACGTTATTGCTCTTTAGAAGCGCCAACGCTGTGCAGTGTTACATCGAAGACCAATGCAGCGTTAGCTGGAATACCTGAACCCTGTGGAGGGTTAGCGCCATATGCCTTTTCTGCAGGGATAAGCAAGCGTCGCGTACCGCCTTCTTTCATGCCGGGCATACCTTCTGTCCAACCAGCGATCACACCATCAAGTGGGAATGAAACAGGCTGGCCTGAGTCTTTAGAACTCTGGAAAATAATGCCTGTTGCTGCGACCGCACCGGTGTAGTCGACGGTTACGGTGTCACCAGCTTTTACTTCTTTGCCAGTACCAGGAGTCAAATCCTCAATTTTAAGTTCAGTGATATCACCATTAGGCGTAAATCCTTGAAGTTTAGTTCCTGCTAACATGTTTGCCTCCTGTTGGGTGGTTTTATTATCTTTATTACTGCCTTGCGACATTTGCCAAATAACGCCGACGCTCACTCCGACGGATGTGAGCAAAAACAAAATTGCTCCAAATAATGCAAAAGCGCGGTCTCGTTTACGTGCCATATATTCTCCTATAATTCTTGTTTAGAACTTATTCTCATTGGTGCTTGGTCGAAACCCTTCGTTAAACCCTGAATTAGGGCTTGCTTAAGCGTTTGCGTACGGAAGGGCACGGTTGGCAGCGAGTGAAGCGGCAGCCACTGCGGGCTATAGAGGTTCTGACCGAGAGCAGAGATCTCCGCTTCGTGAGAGTTAGGCTGCAGAGCGGGCTCACCCTGCACGTACTGACAAAGGTAGATATGCTGCATGCCATACGGGTCGCCAGAATCTTCTTCGATAACCAACCGAGGGTTCACGACCGATAAGCTGGTTTCCACAAAAAGTTGACGTAACAAAGCATGCTCAGCCGTTTCGCCGGGGTTAATGCCCCCACCTGGCAAAATATAATATTGCTGACCAAACTTATTCCGGTGAATAACCAACAAGTGGCCATCGCGAACAACAATCGCCCGAACTGCCTGTCTCATAATGCCTCTATTATAGACCCGTACCGTACCCGAATACCAGCCCTTTATGCTTTATCCGGCAATTTCGTATGCTTTTAGCTTGCGCTTGGTCGCTTCCGTCTTACTTCCCTGTAACTTGAGGAGCTCTGCGTAGACACCTTGTGTCTTGGCGAGTTCGCGTGGCGATCCCATCTCAGCAATGACACCGTCCTCCAAGGTTACGATCATATCCACGTTCTGAATAGTACTCAAACGGTGGGCAATAATGATCGTCGTACGGCCTTTCATCAACCGTTCCAAGGCTTCCTGCACCATGTGCTCGCTCTTGCTATCCAGGCTGCTGGTTGCCTCATCTAAGATAAGAATCGGCGCATCTTTTAGGAGCGCTCGAGCGATGGCAATACGCTGCTTTTGTCCGCCGCTTAACTTCAAACCACGTTCACCGATCTCGGTGTCGTAGCCATGCTCAAGTTTGGCGATGAAGCCGTGGGCGTTAGCAGCTCGAGCCGCTTTTTCGACCGCCTCATGCGGGGCATCAGGGTTTGCATAGGCGATATTTTCACGAATCGTTCCACTAAAGAGCGCGGGTTCCTGGAAAACAACACCGATATTCGAGCGCAAACTTGATTGGGTTACGCCTGCAACGCTCTGACCATCAACCCGAATTTGGCCGTCATTTAAATCATATAAGCGAAGTAGCAAATTAGTGAGCGTTGTCTTTCCTTGGCCACTCTCACCGACCAGAGCAACTTTTGCACCAGGCGCCACCCGAAAATCTATATCGCGTAGTACCAGGGCGTCTTTGTCGTAGCCAAATTTAACGTGGTCAAAGATAACTTCGCCTTTATCGACCTTGAGGTCTTGGGCGTTTTCCTTATCAAGAATCTCCGGCACAACGTCCATGGCCTCGAAATAGTCTTTGGAGTTGCTGATTGCTCGCTGCGTGCTGTCTACCAAAAAACTGATGGTAAAAATAGGGATACGGATCAGCATAGCATACTGGATCAGTAATACCGCGGTACCGATGCTATAGCGTCCGTGCATGGCTTCGACGAAAATAAAGGCAAATACTCCAAGGAAAATAACGTTCAGAACCACCCGGCGCTTCACATCTTGCATATGCCAGTAACGGCTTTGCGGGCGAGTCGTATCGACAACCGTATCATAACGGCTCTTGAAGAATTTCAGTTCGCGCACTTCTTGGAGGAAGCTCTTGACCACGCGGACTTGGCCGATAGATTCGGCAAACCGCCCGCTCGCAATGTCCTGCTCCTGATTGATCGTCTGCTGATACTCCTGCCATTTGGTACTGGTGCGCGTCGTAAGATAAATAAATATCGGATAGAGCGCAAACAGCATCAAGGCGACCGGGATACTGTAGTAGGCCACGATCCCGAGAGACAAAATGGTGCTAAACAAAAACTGCAAAAAGTTGTTGCTCATCATTTGCATGAATGTGCTGATCTGGCTGATACCGCGGTTCATACGGTTAATAATTTTGCCAGAAAGCTCTTCGTCGAAGTAACGCTGCGGCAAGCTCAGCAAATGGCTGTAGTAACGCTCGCTCAGATTTTTCTGCATCTTAGCGGCCATGATATCGCCCCAGTAACCACCATAGTTGCTAATGAGCGTTTGCAAAAGATCCGTAACAAAGATTGCCACAGCCATCCAAACCACGAGAGCGATGCTTGCATCACTACCACCCTGCGTTTTCATGATTTCGTCGATAGCGACTTTGGTGAAAATCGGCTGCAGCTGCGCCATGATGGCCAACAAAATAGTACTGACGGAAATAATCGCGTAGTATTTCCGTAGGTTTTTAGTAAATTGCAGAATTCGGAATATTTCTTTCATACCTAAATCCGTTCGGCACCGTACGCAGTATGGGCGGCATCAGCAATGTAGCTCAAGACTTTAGTGACTTCTTCGTCGCGCAGCGTTTTTTCGTAAGAAGTAAGCGCGATGCGGAACGTGACTTGCTTGTGTTCGGTATCGTCCTTGCGCTGGTAAATATCAACAGGGCTTACCTTCACGAAGGTATTTTCAGGCTCAACCTCAGATAGTTTTGAGCGCACGAATTCGTATAGGCCGCTGTAAGGGATGTCTTTGTCGACTTTCAGGCAAATATCCTGCTCAGCCTTCGGGAAGCGAGGCAGTGGTGTATATGCACCGCTTCGGCCCTTCGTTCCGATGAGTTCATTCAGGCCGATTTCAAAGCCAGCGCTGTGGGCCGGCAGCTTGAACTGCTTTTTGGTTGACGCCTTGAATTCTCCAATGATGCCCAAGTACACATCCGTGCCCTTTACACGCACCAGCGCGGAACGTTTCATATCAAACGGCTTTACAACAGGAAATTTTGGCTCGCTGCTGAGCGCTTCGAACTGCACGGTGATACCCAGTTTCTGGGTTAAGTAACGCAGGTAGTGTGCCGCTTGGTAGTAGGCAGCACCTGCTTCTTTGTTGACCACTTTATCATTGGCAGCGTAGACAAAAGAAAGCATATTGAACTCGGTCGGCAGTCCATTATCATTATCAGGATGCAGCAAATTGTGAGTTTTGTTCATTTCGAACAACGCAAAGCTATCGTAACCGGCCTTGATGTTGGCGTGTACTTTATCGAGTAAGCTCGGCGTCAGACTCACGCGGTAATACTGCAGGTCAGGACTTAGCGCGTTCGACAGTTGAAAAGCCAGATCAGAGTCTTGGCCAGCCTTCTTAAGAAGATTACCGTGCACGAAACTATAAGTCAGTACCTCGTTTGCGCCAGCACGACTCAAAATGTCGCGGACAGTCGCTTTAAAGCTTAGAAGCGTATCTTGGTGGGCCGGAACAATCGGGCGCTGCGGCAGCAACAGAGGAAGATGATCGAATCCGTACAAACGGCCGACTTCTTCGACGACGTCTTCGGGAATTTCGATATCGGTTCGCCAGAAGGGGGCTGTCACGATAAGATCGTCGCCCTCAACGATGACGTTGAATTCTACATTGCTAAGCAGTATCGACATTTCTTGTGTGCTCAGCTGCAAGCCGAGACGAGTGTTGATAAATTCGGTGGACACTTTTACTGGTGCGTAAAGGGAGCCACGGTTGCGTGTTTGTTCATCGACGTGATTGTCATCAATGACACTACTAGCCACTTTACCCCCGGCTTGTTCGCGAATTTCGTTTACGACTTTGGCAAGTACAGCTGCATTTTGCAGCGGGCTCTGGCCTTTGTTGTTACGCGTGACCGCATCAGTAAACAGGCCGTGCGCCATACTTGTGCGACGGATTGAATACATGTCAAAGGTGGCGCATTCCAGAATGATGTTCTTGGTGTTCTCGTCCACCTCAGTATCTGCGCCACCCATAACGCCACCGACACCTATGAGCTTGTCGTTGGTAGCAATCATGATAGCTTCATCACGAGGCGTAATCTCTTTGCCATTCAGCAAAGTAATCTTTTCGTTCTCATGTGGGTGACGCACGACCAATGTTGCATGCGTGGCACCGGTGTCCTGTGTCATAACTTTATCGTAGTCATAAGCATGCAGCGGCTGTCCAGTAAGTACCATGAAGTAGTTCGTGTAATCGACAATATTATTGACAGATTTGATGCCCATTTTCGCCAAAAATATCTGAAGCCACAACGGACTTTCTTTGATGACTACATCGCGCATCGCCATAGCCATGAATCGAGGAGTGAGCACTGGCAATTCGTTGCGAACTTCGAGCTTAAGCTCGTCCGTTTCGACAGAAGGAAATGTGGGTCGCAGCGTGTACCACGATGGGCTCGTAAATGGCTGATGGTATATGCCAGCAATTTCGCGTGCAACGCCCATTGCACCAAAGCAGTCTGGACGATGGGTGAACATCTTATTTTCAATGTCGATTATCATATCGTCGCGAAGACTGAAGGCATCAGCAAAAGATGTGCCAGGCTTAATATCATCAGTAATCTCCAAGATACCGTCGTGGGCATCGCCGATGCCAAGCTCACGCTGGCTAGCCAACATGCCGTTACTCATGACACCTCGCAGCGGCCGAGAACCCAAGACAAACGGATCTTCTGATCCAGCGGTCTCCGGTACGATTGAACCTGGCGGCAGCCACGCTACCAACAAACCTTCGCGGACGTTTGGCGCACCACATACTACTTGTACGAGACCGTTTTCATCGCGCTCGACATCTTGAGCTACACCGCCATCGTCAATTTTACATACGTGCAGATGGTCGGAATTTTCGTGGTCTACGCAAGAGATTACCTTCGAGATAACAACTTCCTCATAGCGAGTACCGAAAGGAATCACTTCTTCGACGGCCCCAAGTTGTGTACCAATCTTTTCGACAAGTTCATCAATGCCGTTTGGCGCAGGGTCTGCCGCCCAGTTATACTCTTGCTGATAATATCGTAAATGGTTGAGACTAATTTTCATGCTGCACTGCCTTTATTTTTGCCTGGATTTCTTGAAGTTGTTCGGAGTTCATTTCGGGACCTTCCTGAGTAGTTATATACCCGGGGTATTCGTTAAAGAACGTTTTTTCGGGTGTTTCGCGTTCGGCTTCTAGATTATGCATCGGATACAATTTGGCATGAACGTGCGGCACAGCCTCACCCTCAAAAACCAGCGCCACGCGTTTGGCATCAAGTGCCTTCTCGAGCAATTGCGCAACCTGCCTACTGGCGGACATTAAGCCAGCAATCTGGCCGTCATCAAGAGCAAAAACATAGTCGCCAGGATTAACTTTAGGAATTACCACTGTAACGCCGCGCATGTTGGCAAAAGGCGTCAAAAACGCCATGTATTGCTCATCTTCCCACACAATATATGCAGGAATATCTCCACTGATAATTTTGTCGAATATTGTTAGTTCTGCCATATCTACCTTTACGAGAATTGCCTCAAGAAGTCTAATTTACCTGCTTCGAAGTGACGAATATCTTCGATGTCGTATTTCATCATAACCAAGCGTTCGATACCGCCGCCCCATGCAAAACCGGTGTATACCTCGGGGTCGATCCCAGCCATACGCAATACATTCGGATTTATCATTCCACAGCCCAAAAGCTCGATCCAGCCCGCGTAGCCGCAGATTGAACAGCCTTGTTTGTCGCAGAACGGGCAACTCAGGGCAAATTCAAAAGAGGGTTCGGTAAATGGAAAGTAAAACGGCTGCGTCTTAACTTCCAGTTCTTTTTGATAGTACTCCTGCAAAAAAGTTTTGAGCGTCGCGATAAGATGACCGGCGTTCACTCCCTTGCCAACATATACGCCCTCAAGCTGGTAGAACGTGTGTTCGTGGCGTGCATCAAGATCTTCGTTGCGGAAAACGCGACCGGGAATAACAACCGCAATCGGCTGGTCTTTCTCGAGATTTGCTTTGTACTGCTGCAGCACGCGGTTTTGCATAGTACTGGTGTGCGCCGGG
>Ga0075362_10000074_pt1 | contig 27408 bp, 22 predicted proteins | sample EndMetdeltDD1762_FD_71397 | JGI IMG/M metagenome (GOLD analysis project Ga0075362, IMG submission 71397) | Populus endosphere microbial communities from Tennessee, USA - Endosphere MetaG P. deltoides DD176-2 | ecosystem: Host-associated > Plants > Roots > Endosphere | place: USA: Tennessee...
CGGCGACCCATTCGGCTGAGATCCTCGCTTTACAGGAAGCTGGGGTCGACTTCATCGTTTGCCAAGGGAAAGAGGCCGGAGGACATCGAGGGACGTTTATCGGTTCGACTCAAGAGGGATTGGTTCCGACGCTCGAATTGATCTATCAGGGAAAAGAGATCAGCAAAAAACCGTTGATCGCAGCCGGCGGGATCATGAGCGGGAAACAGATCCATGCCGCCTTGCATGCAGGAGCTGCCGCCGTCCAGATGGGAACGGTCTTCCTCTGCTGCGCGGAAAGCGGTGCGGAACCGACTTACAAAAAAGCTCTCCTCAAATGGAAAACGCGAAAAACAGTTCTATCCAAAGCTTTCACAGGAAGATGGGCCCGGTGCATTGAAAATCGGTTCATCCATCAAACAGCAACTTTAGGCGAGGAGATCCCTCCCTATCCGATTGCAGAGTCTCTCACGGAGCCTCTTCGAGAAGCGGCCCTCGCTGCCGACAATCCTGAATTTATGGCGATCTACGCGGGAGAAGGATTTCCTCACTGCGAATTTTTCACAGCCCAAGAACTCATTGCCCGGCTCACCCTCGAGCTTCCTCACTAAAAATTTATTTTTTTAAAAAAATCCTTAAGATCGATTAAGATTTTTTAAAAAAAGGTTTTTCATGCGTTTTTTCATTGCCTTGTTGATTTTTTGCAGATCCGCCGTCGCTGCCGATTTCGATTCGATCCTCGTCGGGTCAAGCCCCTTCTCCTTATTCGAAGCCCTGTATCGCTCCTATTTAGGAGAACGGGTACTGATCCTTGAAGAGGCAGATCAATGCGGCGGCGCTTGGAAATCGGTCGATGTGTGCGGAGTGCAGCACGCCGATTTGGGATGCCATCAAATTGGCCAAGATCCGCAATTAAAAACGTTCTTGGAAGAATATGCAGGATGCCAGATTGTTTCGATGGATCATCCTCTCAATCGATTCGAACCCTCTTCCAGCCCTACAGGTTTTTATTTTTCGCAAGGCTGTTTTGAATTGGTCGACCACTTGCTCAAATTGATCGAAAAAACAGACATCGTTGTACTGACAGGCAGGAAAGTGGAAAGCGCTTCGATCGACCCGCAAAAAAATCAGGCGGTCGTGAGAACAAACACCGGTTCTTTTACAGCAAACAAACTCGTAGCCACTCCAATGAGCGGATTCTCGCTTCAAACAGCTGGGGTTCCAAAGCCGGCAAATCTTTCAAAATCGAAATACTTCCATCTCTACCTTCTCATCGAAGATGCATCCCCTCCCCGATTTTCCTACCAAAACGGGGGCATCGCTGGGATCTCTCGGATCATGAACCTGACCCATTTCGTTGGGTTGACTCATACAGGCCGTCAATTGCTTGTTTTTCAAACGCACAATGAAAACCAGCTTTCGAATGGGTTGCAATTTTTAGAAGGGTTGAAAAATCAAAATCTGGTGGATCGCAGCGCCTACATTTTGAAAGAAGAGCCGCTGATTTACGAAACTTCTCATTTCAACTCAGCGGAGATCCAACAAATGAATGCTGGCAAGTGGGTGGAAGTTCTCGGCACAGGCCATTTTCAAAACCTCATCTCCTATATTTCTAAATGGAAACAGGTCTTTAAGCCTTATTCTGAAGTCTTTGGCAGTCACTGATCCGGTTCAAAGAACTTTTCTTAAAAGGTCAAAAATGAGATTCCGGGTTTTGTTTTCAATGTCCCTTTCTGGATTGTATTCGACCATCTCAAAACCAACCAGCCGAGGGTCCTTCACAAGAAAGGGAAGCGTGGAAATGAGCTCCTTCGCTGCGATCCCTCCAGGCTCCGGGCTGCCGACGCCAGGCGCCTCTTCAGGATCGATCACATCGATATCCAGACTGACGCCAAATCCTCCTGTGCGGACCGCGACCCGTTCCATTGCCTCTTTCACAACCGTTCCGAGACCTCGCTCTTTCACTTCATCGATAAAATAAATTTTCACATTTAATTTCTCGAGGAGCGCAGCCTCTCCTTCTTCGAAGGACCGGACGCCGATATAAACGAGGTTTTCCGGCAAAAGAATCGGTTCTTTTTGAGTCAATTGAGCGAGGCACTGCTCCCCATATCCTAAAAGATTGGCCACCGGCATTCCGTGCCAGGCGCCCGAGGGAGTTGTTTCAGGAACATGGCCGTCCATGTGGGCATCGATCCAGATCAATCCGAGAGGCAGGGAGGTCTTTTTTGAAAGGGCGCGCCGCACCCCGTTCCACATTCCGACAGCGTTTGAATGGTCTCCCCCGATTGAAACAGGAAACTCCCCCTGGTCGATGGCGCGGGCGGCGGCGAGCGCCAGCCGAAGATTGAATTCGTGAATTAAGGGAAGAGACTTTGCGAGAGGGATTAATTCGTCTTTCGCCATTTTCAAAGGAAAGAGCATTTCGATTTGGGCGTCTGTTTTTAACTCCTGGAAAACCTTCTCCTCGACCAATCCGTTGATCAATTCCTGAGGTCCAGATTCACACGATCGAATCTGGGCTCCCCAGCCTGAACAAGCCCCCAAAAACCGATAATTCCTCTGCATCTAACACACGCCTCAATTATGTCGGGTTATTTTAAGCAAAACAGGGATTTTTCAACGATTAAAGTTATTGGAAAAACAAAGATTTTAATAATCTAGATTTTTTTATAGAGGCTGATTTTTAAAAAAATTTTATAAGACCATGATTTTGCAAGGGTTCTTGATAGAGCCAGGGACAGGATGAACAGGATCAACGGATGGATAGGATAGGAAAAAAACAGTTCTATTTTGCATCCTATTTATCCGTTGATCCTGTCCATCTTGTCCCTGGTTGTGGAAGAGATATAACTTAGCAGCATTTGGTCAAAGTCTCTGGCGGATAAAATTTGAAGTTGGCATAGATTGACGGAAGAAACAGAGAAAATTTATGCGCCACTTACCAAATCCATTTAAAACACTCCGCACGCTCGATTCCGACAAACGGCATTATTACTATTCGATTCCCGCCCTGGAAGAAATTGCGCCGGTGTCGAAACTGCCCGTTTCGATCCGGATCATGCTCGAATCTTTGCTGCGCAACTGCGATGGGGAACGGGTCAAGGAAGAGGACATTTTACAACTGGCCAAATGGAATCCCAAAAAACCGTTTCCCGGCGATGTCCCTTTCATTGTTTCGCGAGTGATTCTGCAGGATTTCACCGGAGTCCCTTTGCTCGTCGATCTTGCGGCGATGCGGGATGCGGTCGCAGAGCGGAAATTAGACCCCAAATTGATCGAACCGGAAGTGCCTGTCGATTTAGTGATCGACCACTCGGTCCAAGTGGACCGCTCGGGGACGGTCGACGCTTTTCTTTTCAATCTGCAAATTGAGTTTGAAAGAAATCGGGAGCGCTATGAATTTCTCAAATGGGGCCAGCAAGCGTTCGATACATTCCAAGTCGTGCCGCCCGGAATCGGTATTGTGCATCAAGTGAACCTCGAACACATCGCAACAGTGGTTGCGGAAAAAGGCGCCAGAGAAAACGACAGGGAAGCAGTCCTTTTGTTCCTCGATACTCTTGTAGGGACCGATTCCCATACGACAATGATCAATGGGCTGGGCGTCGTGGGTTGGGGCGTTGGAGGAATTGAGGCGGAGGCTGCTATGTTAGGCCAACCGGTTGCCATGCAGACGCCGGAGGTGGTCGGCGTCCATTTGACAGGGGAAATGCCAGAAGGGGTCACCGCTACTGATTTGACCTTGCGGATCACAGAACTTTTGCGTAAAGAAAAAGTGGTTGGGAAATTCGTCGAGTTCTTCGGCGAGGGAACGGCGAGTTTGACAGTCGCCGACCGAGCGACAATCGGCAACATGGCCCCCGAGTATGGGGCCACGATGGGGTTTTTCCCCGTCGATGAAAAAACACTCGATTATCTCCGCATGACGGGTAGGAGCGAGACTCAGGTTCTTCAAATTGAAAAGTACCTCAAAGCGCAAAATCTTTTTGGCATCCCGAAGAAAGGGCAAATCCATTACACAAAAGTCGTCGAGCTAGATCTTGCCTCGCTTTCTCCTTGTGTCGCAGGTCCCAAACGACCGCAAGACCGGATTGCCCTCAAAGATTTAAAGCAAAAATTCAAAGAGCTTCTCGCTGCGCCCCTCAATGCGGGCGGCTACGAAAAATCCGCAGAGGAATTGAGCAAAACCGTCTATCTCAGGTCGGATGGATCTTTTGCCGTTGAGGCGCCCCACGATTCAGGGGGAACTAAAACTCCCGCGCCCACAGCCGCCATCTGGAGCGAAAAAGAAATGGTTTCGAACCGCCCCATGACGCCGCCTGTTGTCGCGCCCGGCTATACCGAATCGGTCCCCTACCATGGCAAACTCACTCATGGATCGGTCGTGATCGCGGCGATTACAAGCTGCACGAATACAAGCAACCCTTACGTTATGATCGGGGCCGGTCTTTTAGCTAAAAAAGCCGTTGAAAAAGGGTTGAAAGTCAATCCGATGGTCAAGACCAGTTTAGCCCCCGGTTCCCGCGTTGTGACCGATTATTTAAAAAAGGCAGATCTGCAAACTTATTTGGACCAACTTGGGTTCCAATTGGTCGCCTATGGCTGCACCACTTGCATTGGCAACAGCGGGCCGCTCGAGGCAAAAATTGAAAACCCGATCAAAGAGCACGATCTCATTGCCGCAAGCGTTTTGAGCGGCAACCGGAATTTCGAAGCGCGCATCCACAGTTCCGTCAAAGCGAATTTCCTCATGTCGCCCCCGCTCGTCGTCGCATTCGCCCTCGCAGGACGGGTCGACCTCGACTTGGAAAAAGATCCCATAGGCCATGACCCCTCAGGAAAAGCAGTCTATCTCAAAGACATTTGGCCATCCCCGCATGAAATCCACAAAACGATTGCAAGCGCGATCAAACCGAAGATGTTCAAAGAGCGCTATGCCAACATCCACAAAGACAACCCCGTTTGGGAAAAAATCGCCATCAAAACCGGAGCCCGCTATCACTGGGATGAAAAGAGCACCTACATCCGGAAACCGCCCTACTTCGAAGGATTTTCTCTCGAACTGCCCAAGAGAAAAGAATTTTCCCAAATGCGCCCCCTGGCCCTCCTTGGAGATTCGGTTACGACCGACCACATTTCTCCTGCCGGCGCATTCAAACCCAACTCCCCTGCCGGACAGTATTTGCAGTCCCACGGAATTAAAGAGGAAGATTTCAATAGCTACGGAAGCCGAAGGGGAAACCACGAAGTGATGATCCGCGGCACGTTCGCTAACGTTCGGATTAAAAACCAGATGGTCCGAGGGAAAGAAGGGGGATTCACCCGCCTCATGCCTGAGGGACAAGAAATGGCGATTTATGATGCCTGCCAGAAATACGCGGAAAGAAAAATCCCGCTGATTTTATTCGCCGGAAAAGACTACGGCATGGGCAGCTCGCGCGACTGGGCGGCCAAAGGCACTGCTCTTCTTGGAGTGCGTGCGGTCGTCGCCCAAAGTTTCGAAAGAATCCATCGGAGCAATTTGATCGGCATGGGAGTTCTGCCTCTCCAATTTTCCGAAGGGGAAAGCTGGGAGAGCCTCGGGATCACAGGAGAAGAGACTTTTTCCCTGCTTGGACTCGACAAGAAGCTAATGCCCCAACAAGAGGTCTTTTTGGAAATCCATGGACCTTCCGGTTCTAGAAAGGCAAAACTCAAAACCTGCATCGACACCCCGATGGAGGTTAAATACTATGAACACGGAGGCATCCTCCCCTATGTCCTACGACAACTGATTCAATGAAAAAATAAGACCGAAATTACACAAGGTTTAAAACACCGTACTAACCGTTTAGGACGACTGAAAATCGGCCAATACGTTCTCGATGAGCTGCGTCAAGAGCTGACGGGGTGGAATCGGTGGGGATTCACTAAGGGCTTGGTGATAGAGGACGGTCGAGGGGGTTAGAGCGGGCAAGGAATTGGCTTCAATGATCCGGATTCTTCCCGTGGCAAGCTCTACGAAGATGTCGAAGCGGGCGTAGTTTTTAATTCCGAGGGCGAAGGCGGCGCGGCAAATTCCCTGTTGGACTTTCTCTCGCGCTGGAGTTGAGAGGAGATGTTCGGGAGGCGGGGTGATATTGACGCCTGTTCCGCTCTGGAATTTCTCTTCGACTGAAAGAACGTCGCTTTCGGCTGCGGTGATGCTTGGGTTGAGGGCGGTATAGATCCCCGCTCTTTCCAATACGCCGATGGTCATTTCGCACCAACCGCTCTGCGATTTATGGACAAGCTCTGTTTTCTGGATGTGAACTTTATCGGTATGGATGAACGGCTCGAGCAAAAAGGGCTGGTCGTCATCGGGAACCGGCATTTCGATGATCGAGTTTTGACCTTTGAAGGTCCCTTTCGGCATTTGTTTCATCCCTTTTTGGATGCAATTTGAATAGAGGGCAAGCTCCTCTGCAGAACGGATGCGAAGGACGCCTGTGGAACAGCCGTCGCATTGGGGTTTCACAAGGAGATCTGCGGTGCCAAAACGGCGGACAGCTTGATCCCATAGGGTCTTGATTTCTTCCGGCCGGACAGATTTTGCGTTGAAGGACATCTGCTGCATCGGCAGAACGTCCGGATCTTTTAACTTTTCGATCGACTCGGCAGTGAGCCGTTTGTCCATGCAGAGATGGGATGTTTTCGCATCGGATCCATTGAACGGTAAACCCGACTCTTCCAGTCTCTTTTGCAAGGTCCCGTCTTCCCCCATTCCTCCATGAAGAGCGATGAAGACGAAGGCGTTTTCCCTTTTCGCCAAGGAGACAAACTCTTCTAGATCCATGGATTGCGGTGCATTGAGAGCATCGAGAACCGAAAGTCCTAGCCCTTTTCGGATCTCATTAGCAGGGGTAAGCGTCCGGGCTAAAAGAACAGCCGCCTGTTCGCAATGCTCTACCATTTCCGCTACTGTGTGATGCAAGGTGAACCCGTAGGCAAGCCGCCAAATTTTCCGGTCGAGAAGAAAAGGGATCGGATCGAACTTGTTTGCATGCATCAATTTTAACCAGACATTCGTGCCGCTCATCAAGGAAACTTGCCGCTCAGAGGTAAGCCCTCCCATCAAGACGAAAACTTTTTTCCCGATCCCCTCTTTGACCCCAGACTTACGCACACACTTCGAATTTCCTAAACGGCGAAGCGCAGCTTCCAAGACTAAAGCGATCAATTCGGTATGGGAAATGCCAATTCGGGCCGCTTGCTGGAAAATAAAACTGTTCTGCTCCATCCCGCTGTAGGGGTTCAAATCGGAAAAACGAACTTTGCCGTCTTTCGAGAGCCATCCATCGATCCGCGCATAGTCTCGAAGTCCGAGGAGAGAGAAGAATCGCTCCGCTTCCCTACGGATGTTTGCAATCGCGACCTCTGAAAAACGGGGCGGACAAAAGTAACGCTTTTGGTCAGAGGGGAGATATTTTTTCCGGTAATCGAAAATGCCGCTTTTGCCAATGTCGATTTCCGAGGGGATTAAGCTGATTGGTTTTCCTTGCCCGTTCTCTAAAATGCAAACGGTAAACTCAGCATCCTCGCAAAACGGTTCGATCATGAGCTCGCGGAATCCCTCGTCCCAAAGCTCCTCGACCGCTCGTTTTGCAGCCTCGACCGAATCGGCATTTTTCACACCGATGCTCGATCCTGACTGGGTCGGTTTTACAACCGCTCTTTTCAGATCGTTTTGCTTCCAAAACAATTCGAGATCGGCCTCTTTTGATTCGATCCGCAAGCAAGGAAGCGTGGAGAACCCGTTCGTTTTTAAAAACTCTTGAGCGCGGTATTTGTTAAATCCTTTTCTGCATACTTCGCTTGGACTGCCGACGAAGGCAATTCCATGCTTTTCAAAAAACGCCTGCAGCGTCCCATCTTCTCCATAAGCCCCGTGGATTAAAGGGAAAACCAGGTCCATTTTTTTAAGCAGACTCAAGAGTTGCGGCTCGCTCAAATGGCGCGATGTCTGGGCAAGTTTGAAGTCGAAATCGGAAGGGGTGTTCGAATAGAGCTGCGAGGGAGTGAGCTGGTAATAAGACCCTTTTGGATCTACGTAGAGAACCGTCAAATGCACGGCTAATTGGGCCGAATGATCTAAAAAAGAACGGGCTGAGTTGAGAGAAACGCCCCTTTCTCCCGAAGGGCCTCCGCAAAGAATCGCAAGTTCCAACATCGTCCTTACACCTCGTAAAAAAGGACTCTATTTCTACTCTAAAAGCGCATCCTTGTCAAATTTGATACAGTCTCTTCAGATTTTGAATAGCCTTAACAAAGTAAATATTTAAAAAAATAAAATATTGAAATATTATTACTGTTTTATTATAATTAATTCTAATTACTAAAAAATTAATATTATAGGATTTATTATGTCAGTATCTTTTTATGAAGGAAGAACTATTGGATTAAACCTTTACCAAAACACACTCCCCTATTGGGAACAAGACAACTTGAACAGGAGCTTAGTAAATAAATTTCCTCATAGCGAAAAGATGCCAGACCTTGTTATTAATCAAGAACTTATAATGGTGAATCATCTAAATAAAGCGGAAATGGTTACTTCAAATAGAGTCCAATCTTTACCTGATGATACCTTAGAAAAAATCAGAGAATATCTCGATTACAGTATTCTTTCTGATGGTGAGTTTCAGAAGGTTTTGCAAAGACTAGATCATAAATTTTTTAAATTATATTCATTTCAAGCGGTACTACCGTGCAGACATCGCCATGAAGCCGTACTAGACGCGGCCCAGCCTCAAGCAGTACCGATGCGTGATGATTACAATATGCCTGTGCAAGATATAAATGGAGATTACTTGATACCCTCAATAGATGAAAGCAATAGGCTCACATTGGAACCAAGTCACGACTATTCTTTTCATTTTAATTCTTTTGATTTGGGTTCCAATGCCATAAACATTGCTCCACGTTTAGCAAACATTACATCTCAGATCGAGCTGTTCAAGCGACTTCAGCGTGAAAGTAACAATGACTATGAGATAACTAACGGCGATCGAAATTTCCGCGAGGACTGGTTAGATGCAACATCCACTGATCCTTTCGATTTCGCACTAGGATTGCATTCTTACAATAAGAAAGGCATCCAACAGACTGCTATAAAACGTTGCTTTACAGGAGCGATTAAAAAGGTAGTGCGTCTTGACTTATTAAAAATGAAAGAGGAACTTCCTGAGTTTACCAACGAAATCTTTAGGGTAGGCGCTGAATTTGTACGACGTGTCTTTTTCAGAAAATCCTCTGACAATTCATTTTTTATCTCATTCTTGATGTACATATACCCAACCCCGAAGGAATTTCAAAATTTCAGACATGACATTAAATACCTGCGTCAAATTGAAGAACAACGTGATTCGTCAATGAGAGACATCCCCGCATTGGAATCTTCCCATGAAGCGGAACAGAGAGATAGAGCTGAATCAGAACTGCGAGCGACCGTTCAAGAGCAACAGCATCACGAATTCCATAACTCATTGGATCGTTTGGCTGAACAACAGCCGTACACTCTTACAAATACATTCTTTGGGCCGATTCGTAAAGCGAGACAGTTTATTTTAAAATTAAAACCCTATTAGATGCGTACCGTAATATACCGAAACAACTTGAAGAATCGGGAATTTGGTACTGCGGAAACTCTGAAAAAGCTTGAGCTGATCTGACTGACGCCATGAAAAAATTCTGAATGCATCTCTCCACCTCCAAATACAAAAGACCGGAAAATCCCCGGTCTTTTTTATTTACTTAACTCACTCTGCGCTTAAAACCTCTTCATCAGAGACAATGTGAGGGAAATGCTGCGCTTGAATCAGGGCAATTTCTGGATTAAAGGGATACTCTAAAGTCTTTAAATAATGAATACCGATATATTCAATTTCAAGATCAGCCAGTTGTGCCTCCATATTTTCTAAGTGATGACGACGATCGTCGATAAAAACGACTTTAGTTGGATGCTCCGAGAGTCCATCAAGCCATTTGCGCACAGCAAATCCCTTCCCATTGCCCTCAACAAACCAGACACCCTTTTCATATAAGTGCCTCTGAGGCAAATCTACGGAAAGTTTTGCGGGAGAAGAAATAGCAAAATTTAGACCTATTGATTGTAGTTGTCTGTGTGTAATGAAATTTGTTTGAGGACCTCTTGCCGTCAGCCCCATTGTATAAATAGCTGTCCTTTGAATTTGACAAACAATCGGAAAGATTAAAGGATCCATAAGCTGGATTGGACATTTTTCTTGCATTTCATTCCAATGCTCACGGCAAACCTCATGAGCTACCTCATCTTCAATTCCCTGCTGTTTAAGCTTTGCAAATTCCAAAAAATAATAGTCTGACTTTCCAAGTTGCATCTGAGATGTAAGCAAAGTGTCGTCGACATCAAAAAAAACCCAGGTATTGGAATGGACGTGAGGCAAAACCTCATTTATCTGATCCGTTTCAAGAATGAGAGCTTCGAGAAAAATCGGCAGCAAGAGCAGTATATATTTCACTGCAAAACCAAAATCATACAGCGAACATACTAGATAAATTTTTTAATTTTTCCCAGGCAAAAGTTCTGAATGCGTCACTGCGCCTCAGGGCAAGGTCCCGTCCGCGTTTCGCGGTTCATTCTACTTTCTACCTCAGCGTTGACGAAACAAAATAAGACCGAGGAGCTCTAAAAATAATAAGCTTACCCGCAGTGGATTAGTCCTGAACGCAAGAGAGCATTTCCTGAAGCATTTCTTTGCGGATAGGACGGGGCGGGGTATCGGTATTTGAAGAATCCCCTAAAGTCCATCGCCATCCTTTTAAAGGAACGCCGGCGGGCTGCCCCATCCAATCTCCAGGTTGCCAAACGGTGCCTTCGCTATCGCCGTTTTCGTAACTGAAAACTTGGCTTTCGCCTTGCTTGAGAAATGCGCCTTGCCGATAAAAAGTATTGAGAGCGAGATCGGTCCGATCGCTAAAGGGATGCCCTCTTTGGGAAATCACCGTCACTACACGGTCAAAAAGAGAGGGCGCGTCCCGTAAAACCCGGGCAAAGGCTTCTTGTTCGTGTAAAATTTCCTGGGTTTTACAAAGGCCTAGCGTTGGACAAATCGGATCGATTCCTAGCCCAACAAAATCATTGCGCTTCTTCCAAACCTTGTCGAACAGGTCCAAGCTTTGCTCGTCCTTCCGAACAAAAAGCAGGCCTGTATTGATCGAGTATTTAGGATTGCCGCGAAACCAATCCATCGAATCTTGCACGATAATCACACTCGAATCGTCGCCTCTTCTGAGTCGGTCGATTGCCTCGCGCGGATCAATTCTCAAGTTGGTGACAGGCATATCGTCATCTGCGAAAATCCGCCACTCTTCTTTTTCTGCCGATTTCGGAGCCTCTTGGATCCATTCGCGAAACATCTGGATTTTATTCCAATAAGGGGCGCAATCATCCGTCTCGTTAGTCTTTGGTTTTTGGCATTGGCCAACGAGCCGATTTTCCCGATCGACGATATGGACCATCCCATGCCGGGATGCATATTCCGCATGGTTTTGATCGGTCATCGAGGAAAGTTCGTTCCTCTCTAGATTTTGGCTGTTTAGATAAGTCGTTCCAAAGATCATCTCTTTTTCTTTTTGGGGGATTTGGAACGCTTGGTAAGCGCAACAGGCCGTCGCGGCCGCCAAAGAGAGGGCGCACCCCATTTTCAACGTTCCTTTTAACGGACTCCAGCAAGATCCCTCTTTATTTAAATCGCGCCAGCCGCTGCTTGCGAGCTGAAGAGATAAAAAAGCGCTGTTTGCGATCAAACCCACTGCGACAGGAACCTTCGGATCAAAAGCGCTCTTTGCGGAGATCCAACCAAAAACGGCTCCCGCGGCAAATTGTACAGCAGATTTTAGATAAGCCTTTTGGCCAAGATGGGAAACGCCTCTAGCTAAAAAGGCTCCCGTGCCAAAAACCCCGACCGCTTTTTCAAAGACCCTTTTGCTTTCGTTATGACCCCAAGTCGCGATTTGGATTCCGGCCATTCCCAAAAGGATCTGAAAGGCCCCTTTTTTGAAATTTCCGATCGAAAGCTGCTCCATCCCCCAGATTGCCGAGCCAGTTCCAGCAAGGACCAAAGGGAGTTCGCATTTGTCAGAAAATCTCATATGAAATAAAGAAGACAATCCTCTTTCTTTCAAATTTATAATTAAATTCATCATATCGTGAATAATAATAACATAATCCAGTAAATATCCAAGTCCCAAAAAAAATCTTGTCACAGAGAAGTTTGTCTGATAGTAATATTTAGATTATGGATTCGAATCAGCCGAGTTGGATTTTAAAAATTTATTCCCTCTTTCGCCCGGCGCAGTTATTGGCTCTCGGCTACCTTTTCTATCTTCTCGCCGCCTGGGTGATTCTTCTTTTCCCGATTTGCCATACCGATACCGTATCCTTGATCGACAATTTTTTTACTTCCGCCTCCGCGATTTCCACGACAGGCCTGACCACAGTGAATGTAGGCAAAGCTTATTCCCTCTTTGGACAGGCTATCATCCTTTTCCTGATCCAGATGGGGGGGATCGGCTACATGACCTTCACCTCGTTCGTGATCCTATCGGTCTCCAAATCGCTGCCGAAATACCGGGAGGCCATCTCTTTGCAAACCTACTCCTTGCCGAAAGAGTTTACCGTCCCCGAATTCATCAGGCATGTCGTTTTATACACCTTTTCCTGCGAACTTCTCGGCTCGATCGCGCTCTTTTTCATTTTTAAAAGCAACGGAGTGGAAAACCCTCTGTGGCAAGGGATTTTCCATAGCGTTTCGGCATTCTGCACAGCCGGTTTCAGCCTTTTCGACGACAGTCTCGTCGCTTTTCAGTTCGATCTCGGCGTCAATACGGTGATCTCGATTTTGTGTCTGCTCGGATCGATCGGATTCATCGTCTGGATCGATCTTTATAAAAAATTCACCCGCCAAAAACCTTACGCCACTTTTTCCACGAAAATCATCCTTTCCATGACGCTGGGTTTTTTGATTTTCGGAACAGGGATGTTTTTTTTCAGCGAAGTTTCGATCCGGGACCTTCCCCTTGGCGAGAGGCTCCTCCTCTCTTTTTTCCAAACGATGTCCGCTTGCACGACAGCGGGGTTCAGCACGCTCGACATTCCCCTCCTCGTTCCTCCGAGCCTTTTGCTTCTTCTTTTTATTTTTACCTTTGGGGCCTCCCCTTCAGGGACAGGCGGAGGGTTGAAAAATACGACGTTTTCCACCCTCACAGGCCTTGTAAACAGCACCCTTCGAGGAAGATCTTCCATTCGATTTTGGAGACGGGAAATCCCGCCTAAAATTTTGCAAATGGCTACATCGAGCTTCTCGTATTACATGTTTTTGGTCCTTTTCGCTTCCTTTCTTTTGGTTTGGGTTGAGGAAATCCCTCTGATTTCCGTGCTCTTCGAGATCTCTTCCGCTCTCTCCACAGCGGGATTGACGATGGGAATTAACATCAACTTAACCGATTTCGGAAAAATCTTAATCAGCCTTCTCATGTTTATGGGCCGCGTCGGAATTTTAACATTCGGGTTTGCGATCTCCATGAAAGCGGATGGAGAGGCGCTCGAGCCGGATAACGAATTGATCCTATAGAGGGTGTCTCTCTCGTAAAAAATTGTTAACTGGAAAAATATTTTTTAATTTAGTTTAGAGTCCAAATTGGAAAAAGATTCGGACGGATGAAAAAATCCTTTCTCTTGTCTCTCGCGGCCACTTTAGGCCTGCCTGTTTTTTTGCTGTCCTTCACAGATGCAGTTTGGAACGGGGGCGATTGGAACGACGAGGGAAACTGGACTTATCACTCAACCTCTCATGAATTGCCGAACGGGATCGATGCGACCGTTCGATTCCAAGGCGCCGAGGGTATCAACGGGCTTGGCCAGACGATCACGGTGGGCCATGTGGTCGTCACAGACGGAACTCCCGAATTTGATTCGCCAGACAATTTTATCTTTTCCGTAAGTTCCGGAAATGCGACCTGCACCGGGTTTGGGACGGGAGGATTTCACTTATTCAACAACTCTGCAATCACATTGTCCAGCCCTTTGACCATCCGCAGCGGAGGAAGCGACTTTTCTTTTGCAGGTTACTTCACAGGCGATCAGGATCTCACAGTCACCGGAGGCCCTTTTCGGTATTTTGTCCAAGCGAACAATCCCCCTTCCACTCCCTTTACCGGAAATTTAAACATCGACGCGACAGGAGTGATCAACATCGACGCCCTTGACGTCCTGAATGAACCTCCCGTTTTTGGAGGACTCACCGGTAGAGGAGAATTGATCAGCCATAGTTTTGTGGTTGTAAACTCGGTGAACCCCTCAACATTTAACGGCACTCTGAATGGTTCCATGGGTTCGGCAATCATTAAACAAGGCGCTGCGACTTTAACATTGAATGGCGTAGGTTCCATGGATTCCATCGTCTGCGACGAAGGAACCCTTTCCGTCACCTCTCTGAACAACCTGGCCAATCCCAATATCCTTTTCTTTTTTTCAGGACTCTTTGGACCGCCTAGTCCCAAAGCTGTTTTGAATATCAAAGGAAATTCCCCTTTCACGTATCCAAACACAGTCATTTTTGGCAATGGCGGGATTTCGGAAATCAACATCGATCCATCTACAGCTCTGACCTTGTCTGGCCCTATGTTTGACAATGGCTCTGCCACCGTCCATAAGACAGGGCATGGGGAATTGACCATTTCCGGAAATCCAGTTTTTAACGCCCCCATTACAGTCCTCGAAGGGATCTTGACAATCACGGGATCGATCGGAAACCCCTTGGCAGTCAACGGGGGAATTTTTAATGTCCCAGGGTCGGTCTCTGGAGAAACGAACGTAAATCAGGGAGGGGTTTTTAACATTGACGGATCGGCTTCCGGAACGACGTTCGTCAATAGCGGCGGAGTGCTGAAAGGAACGGGATCTCTTCAGACCGTTACAGTCAATCCGGGAGGGATGATCTCTCCGGGGCACTCCATCGGAACCCTTAACGTCGCTACATTAAATCTGACCTCCGATTCGGTCACTCAGATTGAGATCAGCCCAACCGCTTCCTCGCAGATCCTCGTTTCAGGTGTTGCAACTCTGGCCGGCACGGTCAATGTGGTGCAGCAAAAAGGAACGTATCCAACGTCGGGCAGCTACCAGATCTTGATCGCAGGGTTGACCTCCGCATTTTACAAAGCCTCCGTTCCTGCAGGAGGGTTGCCTGGGTATTCTTTCACTCTCGATTTGGATCCCGTTGCAAATACAGTTCTCCTCCTCTATGATTTTACGGGTATCCCGACGGCAAAATTGACAGGCCAAGCGGAAAAATTTGCACGCTATCTCAATCGGAACATTCCCACCTCTTCCGCTATGCAAACCCTTCTTCAATTGCCGGAGAACGAACAACAAGCCGCGCTAGACAGCGCCTCCCCTTCAAGAAACGCTTTCGTCCCCTTCGCGGTTCAAAATACATTATTCAGCTTGAGCAACCTCATTTCTGGGCATTTGATCGACCAGCGCTTTTATCATGCGCAAACAAAATCCAATCCCAATGTCGCGGATTTGATGGACAAAGAGTCCTCTTTCACAGCTGATGCGTCGGGACGCATGGCGATGCCTCGCACCCATGAATCGCAATCCGTTTGGCTAGGCGCAATGGGAGAATATGCCCACCAAGACGCTTTAGACCAGAACACGGCTTTCAATTTCTGGTCGGGCGGATCGATGATCGGTTGGGATTTTTACGGCGACCGGAACCTCTGTGGATGCGGGGCAGGAGCCGCCTATACTCACTTGGTCCAGGATGAAAATACGGGCAATGCGAAAATCAATTACTATTTTGCCAGCCTTTACGACACATTTTACAGTCCGGGCGATTTATACTTGGAACTTGCGTTTCTCGGTGTTTACAATCAAATCCACAATTACAGAAACATCTTTTTCCCAGGATTTGCAGGAGTTGCGAGCGCCACCTTCAATAGCTGGGAACTCGTTTCCCATTTTGGAATCGGCTGTCACGCTACTTATGATCAGTTCAGTTTCGACCCATTTGCTCAATTCGATCTCGTCGTCGATTGGCAGCAAGGCTTTCAGGAACATGGGGTCGGAGATTTTGACATGACCTACGTCTCCCGCAATTCACAATTCCTCCGCTCAGAAGGAGGCCTTCGGCTTTATTGGGTAGAGCAAGCCTCCTGGGGCTCTTGGATGGCGATGGTCAAAACAAGCTACGTAAATAAAAAAGCTTTCAACACAGGCGCTATTTCGGCATCGATCGTAGGAACGAATGCGCTTTTCAGCGTAGAAACCTTCCGCAATACTCAAAACCTTGGCTCGCTCGGCCTTGAATTCCTTTGGCGCTGGGGCCAAACAAAACCGCTGACTCTCTCCTTTGCTTTTAACGGCGAGGTCGGTTCAAAATACTGGTCTCAAGAGGGAATGGTCCGCCTCATCAAAGATTTCTGAGGTCTATTTTGTCTAAAAGACTGTTAACAGATTCAGTTTCTAAGAAGTGTCTTTTTATCTTTCGCCGCGACCTTCGTCTCGAAGATAACAGAGGGCTCCTCTACGCATTGAAGCAAGCTGAAACCGTTGTCCCCTGTTTTATTTTCACTCCGGAGCAAATCGAGCGCAATCCGTATCGAAGCGATCCTTGCTTGCAATTCATGATCGAATCCCTTGAAGACCTCGAAAAGCAGCTCGAGCGAAAAGAAGGGCGGCTTTCCCTCTTCTTCGACTCTCCAGAAACCGTTGTTGAAAATTGCATCAAACATCACGGGATCGACCGGGTCGTCGTGAACCGCGATTACACGCCCTACAGTCAAAAACGGGATCAAAAAATTGCCGCGGTTTGCAAAAAACACAAAATCCCTTTCGAGACCATCGACGACGCCCTCCTCCATCCTCCGGAAGAGACTTTGAAGGCAGACGGCAAGCCCTATTCTATTTTTACTCCCTACTTCCGCAATGCCTCCCGTCTAAAAGTAGAGCTCCCCCAAAAAAACTCCTTCGGCCGTTATGAGACGCGTCCCCTCTCCCTTGCGGAAACCTCAGCCCTCTATAAAAAAATCCTTCCGCAACGCAATCCCCATCCTCCGATAGTTGGAGGAAGGACCGCCGCACTCAAAATCCTCCGCAATATCGCCTCTTTTAAAAACTACACTCAAACCCGCGATTTTCCAGAGCAGTCCACGACCCATCTTTCCGCTTCTCTCAAATTCACCGTTATTTCTCCTCGGGAGGCGTACTATAAAATTGGAAAGGCCCTTGGATTTTCTCACGGCCTGATCCGCTCTCTTTACTGGAGAGACTTTTTTACTCAGATCGCTTTCTTTTTTCCCCATGTATTCAAGGGGTCTTTCCATTCGAAGTACGACAAGATCAAGTGGAACTACGACAAAAAAGCCTTTCAGAAATGGTGCGAAGGAAAGACGGGGTTTCCTTTAATCGATGCTGGCATGAGGGAAATGAACGAGACGGGATTTATGCACAATCGAGTGCGAATGGCCGTCGCCTCCTTCCTGACAAAAGATCTCCACATCGATTGGCGGTGGGGAGAAAAATATTTTGCCCAACAGCTGATCGACTACGATCCGGCTGTCAATAACGGCAACTGGCAATGGGTAGCAAGCACCGGTTGCGACGCCCAGCCCTATTTTCGGATTTTCAATCCTTGGAACCAGCAGAAAAAATTCGATCCCGATTGTAAATACATCAAAAAATGGCTTCCCGAACTGAGACTCTTTTCTCCCGATGAGATCCATAAAGGAAAAGCCGCGGTTCCGATGCTCGATCACGCCGAAGAGGCCAAAGCAGCCCTCCGCGCTTACCGCGCTGTCCGATGATTGCCAAAGAAGAGTTTGCGCATTTTATCAGGGCCGATCGCGCGGGAGAGCTCTCGAAAAGTCGTGAACAGCCCAAGAAGCAGGAGATAGTAAACTTGGACGGAGATAAAAAGCCGCCAGTTAAAATGCTCGGCAAACGCTTCTACATCCTGCTTAAAACCCTCTTTCCAAAAAAGATAGGGAATCAAATGCGTCGTTAAACGAACCGCCATGAGGATCAGCCAATAAAAAAACGTTTTCCATAAAACATTATGAATTAAAGGCTTATCTTTAAATAAATCGACCAAACGCAAATGATCGATAACTAAAAAAACTTTAGCGACAACGCCTGCGGCAAGAACCACTTCAAGAAAGGAAATTGTGGGCATGCCGGCTCTCTTGAATAAAAACCGCTCATTCAAATCAATCACAGTAAAAGCGATCAAAAAGAAGATAAATACGGGAACGACGTGGAGGATTTCTCTCTTGACCCAAAGAAAAAGGCGCATTTTTCTCTATACCCGTCTTGTCTTATGAAAATGATAGAGCGATGCATAAATCCCCACTGCCATTAAAATCAATCCGCTAAGAGCCAGCGGAATCCGTTCATCGGCAGCGGCGAGAAGACCGGAAATCAAGGGACTTGCGAACATGGCCAGCGATGCTAAAGATTGGCTGACGCCAAATACTTTTCCTTGATTTTCTCTTCCCGCAAGATTCGATAAAAGCGCCATTAAGTTTGTCCAAACTGCAGCCCCGCAAAGGCCGAGCAACGGGAAAATAGCATACCACCACTGAATCGCTCCAGAAAAAGCGAGAATCGCGCAAAGAGGTCCGGCAATGGCCAATCCCGGCAAAATAAACGCCTGAGGTTTGAATCTCTCGGCCAGTCCCCGATTCAAGGCAGTTGAGGAAGCAAGCCAAAAAAGGGAAAGATAACCAGAAAGCAGTCCAATCGAAGACTGATCGAAATGAAATCGCTGGACCAAGAGAGCTGGATAAAAGAGGATATAAAAACCCCACCCTAAAAAGAAGAAAAATGAAATCGCCAACCAAGGAGCCATGCTAGGGATTCTGGAAAGATTTGCGAGATTTTTAATCTCCTGCCTCCAGTTGTGCTTTTCATGGCTCGCTTTGACATAGGTTTCCTCGAAACTTTTTACGATCCAAAAATAATTCACAAAGAAAAGTCCCGCGACAAACCACATTGGGGTGGCAAAGTCGGCCCAGGAAAAATAAGCTTTGGTAGAAAGGAGTCCCCCGAGAGGCGGACCAATGACCCAAGAAAGGCCTCCGGCAATTCCCGACAGAGAGAGATTTTTCGCTTTTTCCCGCTCGGAACTGATATCGGCAATCGCCGCTTGAGCCGTGGCCGAATTCGCAGAAAAAATCCCCGCTAAAATTCGGGATATAAAGAGAAACAAAAGGCTCTCCATCCAAATGGCAATCGCGGAGAGGATAAAGCTAAAGCCCGCGCATAAAATCGTCCATTCAAGCACTTTTTTCCGCCCCAGATGATCCGAAACCGCCCCAAGAAACGGCATAAAAAGGAACTGGGTTAAGGGATAACAAGCAATCAAAAGCCCTAAAGTCAGGTTCCTTGTTTGGAGCGTTGCCTCCTCAGGGAGGAAGTGATTCGATTGACCCATCAATAAGGGCGCAAAAATCGTTAAAATAACGCCCCATCCTAGTGCATCGTTAAAGATCGTAAAGATGAGAGAATAAAGGGAAGATCTGCGAACCATAAAGCCATTCTAATCAAGTGATTTCAAGGAGTCGAGAAATTTCCTCATAATTGAAGAAGATTCAAAATTCTGCTTCGATTATTATAGCAGTACATGAGGGAAAAATGGAATTGCCGCGCTTAGGGCTAGGAACATGGGAGTTGAGAGGGGATGAATGCACTCGCATCGTGCGGATGGCCCTCGAATTAGGATATAAGCACATCGATACAGCTCATATTTACCAGAACCATTCAGCGATCCACAAAGCGCTCAAAGAATTCGATCGGAAAAAGATCTACCTCACCTCGAAAATCGCGGTTGAAGAACAGGTCGATCCTCAGGCCATAGAGAATTCTGTGCAAAAGGCTTGCGATCAAGCCCTGAAAGAATTAGGCGTTTCCTATTTAGATCTCTATTTGATTCACGCGCCGGACCGGAAATTTCCTTTAGATCAAATCTTTAGGTCCATGGAAAAATTGGTGGAGCAAGGGAAAGTCCGCAAATTGGGAGTGAGCAATTACACCATTCACCATCTGGAAGACCTTCGAAAGGCCGGCTGCACCCCTTTTGCCAATCAGGTGGAGTTTCATCCCCTTTTGAATCAAAAAGAGCTCTTAGACTATTGCCGCGCCCATCATATCGAGCTGATCTCGTTTAGATCTTTCGGCAAGGGCAAGTTGCTTGCCGCTGAACCGTTATTCGGCCAAATCGGAGCCAAGTATCGGAAGTCGGGAGCTCAAGTCATTTTACGCTGGTTGGTCCAAAAGCAGATTTCAGTCATTCCTAAAGCCTCTTCCGAAAAACACCTGAAAGAAAATGCGGAGATTTTTGATTTTGCTTTAACAGAAACAGAGATGTCCCAACTAGATCGCCTCCACCAAAACAAACGTTTTTGCCGCCCAGACAACCCGGAATATTCGTATTAGTATGAATTTTTTACGCAAAAAAGGGTGGCGGTTTCTTCTCGGGGTTTCTTTTTGCGCTCTCCTCGTTCCCGTTGTGAGCAAGTCTCTTCCGATTGAAAGAGAAAGGGAATGCTACCGTTCTTTTTTCCCTAAAGAAAGTTTTCAAAAAAGACTAAAAAGAGCTCCCAGCGCTTGGATGCTCGCGCAGCTTGAAAAAGATTTGGCCCCCTTTTTAGAAAAGAATATTTCTTCCCATTCAGTCGACCGAACCTATGCTCGAATGTATGAAAGTTTAGGACCCGCTTGCGATTATTACCATTTTCGAATCCTGGACAATAAACTCTACAAGTATGTCCCAGACGGGGTTGCCTTTTCTGACACGGATACGATGACCGAAAAAGCTTACAAGACCCTTTTGATGTACGCAAAAGTGCCCGATTGCGATTTTGTCCTTTGCGCAATGGACGGCATTCCTGAATCTTATGTTCCTCCGGATTTTTATCTCGTCGAAAATCCGGAAGAACAGGCCCCTGTTTTTGCTCAAGCGAGAAGAGAGCCGATGGCGTCGCGCTACACAGTTTTAGTCCCGGATCAACTCTCTTTATCGGGAAGTTGGTTGCGCGCCTCTCAAGAAATCCTCGCCGCCAATGGGAAGGTTGGCTGGAAGCAAAAAGCGCCGGTCGCAATTTGGAGAGGATGGCTCAGCGATACAGGAGAGCCGACAGATGGAAGGGTCGCATCTAACTACACGACAACCCCCCGATTTAACCTTTGTCGAATTGGCTCTGAACATCCCGAATGCATCGATGCGGGCCTTTGCAACCTGGAAAGCCCTGACCTGATCGAAATCGCCCAAAAATGGGGCATTTCAAAACCCTCCCTTAGCAAAGAGGATCATCTTCTCGGGAAATATCTCCCTGTGCTCGATGGACATATGTGCACTTATCCCGGATATCAATGGCGCCTTCTTTCTGATTCCGTCTGTTTAAAACAAGAATCGGACCAAGTGCAGTGGTTTTATAAGGCTCTCGTACCCTTTGTCCATTACATTCCCATTAAAAACGACATGAGCGATCTTCTTGAACAGATCCATTGGGCAAAAGATCATGACGAGGAAGTAGCTGAAATAGTCAATCGAGCAAGACAGTTCGCTCTTGAAAACCTTCTTTATGAAGATGTTTATTTCTATCTTCACTTAGCGCTCTCCCAGTATGCGGATTTGCAAAATATCGACTTTAAACAGCTCAAAAAAGAAACGAGGCAAGACCCGCATTGGAAGTGCATCCAGTATCGAAAACGGCTGGCGTTAGAAAAATCGGTCCGTAAGCTACAGGCCAAATTTTCTTAAACGATCCTTCTCTCCACACCTGCTATGCAGCAAGGGCCCTCAGGGCCAAAGCATCCTGTATTCAAAGAGACTAACGTATCGTTTTCTTTTACATAGCAACAGCAAGCCCCTAACCCGCCACAACCGCAGCTTACGATCCCGCAAGAGTCGCCAGAATCGAACTTTGAAGTGCAACTCCCCTGAGCGAGCTCGCAACAAAGAATTCGGTCATAAACGGTCTCTACCCGATAACAACAGCACAAATCGTCGGTCATTTTTCTGTGCTCATAGGCTCCATCACAGGCCGTGTAAGCGACTTTTTCATTTGCATATTCGCTCTCAATGACAACTTGTCCGTATTCCAGAAAGACATCATTCACTTTTAAAAAAGGGAACATTTTTTGGACGCGAGCAGGGTCCTGAAGCCCCCCTTGGTTCGAAAACCCATTTTCAAGCAAAGGCTGCATACAAGGCGCGGTTGTCCAAATCCTTCCTTTAAAGGCATCCCAAAACCCATTTATCCTCTGGGAGTAGCTCGGAAGAATAGGCGATTTCAGATCAATCCCATTAACCCAAGCTTCAAAAAAAGCATAAGTTCTTCGCATTGTGACATAAAAAGAGGCTTGATCCAAAAAAATCGGATAGACAATCGAAGAGAGAAGAGAACCCAACAAACAGCCGGCTGCAATGATCGGCGTGGCTAATGCCCCAATAAATTCACGGCCAGCAGCTTCTCTTTCATTCGAGAAAATAAACGCAGCGGAACGGACAAGGCGCGCAAGGGAAATCAAAGGCGATGCTGCAGTCAGCAAGGCAAATTTACCCGTTGTTTTCAGGTGGGCTTTAAAGTCGCTCCCTTCATCGTTATAAATCAGGCCGTCTTCATTCGAAAGCGTTGCTACTTTATCGAATTTAATATTCAAATCCGAATAACGAACAAAAACATCCACCAAATTCATAAAACACCGATTAATTCGAGCTATTTTATGCCTTTTTCAAGGAAATAAATCTACCCATTCTCTATTTCCTCCTCAAAAAAATCACATAGTAAATTTTTTGTTTTGGTAGGTTGTAAAAAAGGACTTTTTCATGAAACACCACCTCTCTTTCCATAAGCTCAAGCCTCAAGATAAGTCTGAAGGCGGATATCGAACGAGAGCCACGAAAAGCAACTTCCCAGCCCTGCAAAACATGTCCCTTTACAAACTAACGTTGCAGAAGAAAGCGATCCGAGAACCCCATTGGCATGCAAACGCAGACGAGCTCGGCTATTGCCTCAAAGGAACGCTGCTGGTTTCGCTTTATGGCAATAAAAACAGGAAAGAAACCTTCGTGATTGAACAAGGAAGCGCGTTTTTTATCCCCTCCGGCTCTCTTCACAGTATAGAAAATATCGGAAAGGAAACAGCAGAGGCGATTCTGCAATTTTCACATGAAGAGCCTGAGGATTTCGGCCTCTCGTCGGTCTTTGGGATGTTCTCCAATGCGGTGTTGGGTAATACATGGAATGTACCCTCCGACCATTTCAAAAAAATGAAACGGCTTACCAAAGAATCGTTCATTGTAAAACTTGCAACGTCGACCCCCCTATCCAAGGACATGAAATACATATCCCCCTATCAATTTGCCCTTGAAGAGAGCCAACCGCTGATCGCCAACCAAGGGGGAACGGCAAAAGTTGCAAGAAACAATGTTTGGCCCGTCCTTCAGAGACAGGCGCTCTACTCTTTGCAACTTACAGGGAAAGGAATGAGAGAGCCGCACTGGCACCCGGAAACCGCCGAAATGGGATATGTAGGGAAAGGAAAGGGAAAAATGTCCATCTTGCTCCCTTCAGGAAAAATCGATTCTTATCGGATGGAAACGGGAGACCTATACTTCATCCCAAAGGCCTATCCCCATCATATTGAGAATTTACAGTCTTCAGACCTGCATCTTCTCATTTTCTTCGATCAGCCAATGCCCCAAGACATTGGATTTACGGGAAGCGTGAAATCCGCTCCTGATGAGGTTCTTTCAGGAATCATGCATTGTCCCAAAGAGATCTTTAAAAACCTCCCGACTTACTATGAAGACCTATTCATCGTAAAAAAGAAAAATCCTTTAGATCAGTAAGAAGCGGTAGTACTGCTGAGAGGAACGAGCAAACAGAAAACTAATCTCAATAAAGTCATGGCGTCACCGAAAATATTTTGACAAACAGACAACCCGCAAGGATCGCTCCCCACAGAAGAGAAATTCCTTTGCGCATCTTTTTTTTATCATTTGTGTGCCAGGCTGTTTTGAGCATTAATACGCTCGGAGGCAATGCAAAAAATGAAAACAACAAAAGCCCCAAACGGACTATAGAAAAGACGACATATCCCTGTTCCATGAAAACCCTTTTTATGAGGTTAGGAAATATAGAGAAACGAAAATTATACTGCCAACGATGCTAAAATTTTCCATACAGCAGAATATATTCAAGCCAAACTGATCTTTAAATGTCTACCAAGGGCGCGAGCTGCTTTCGCAAATGTTCGAAGTGTAGATGGAGACCCAGGATCTAAAATGCGGTCAACAGCAGACCGGCTTGTTTCCATCCGTTCAGCAAGCTCTGCTTTATCAATTCCCTGTTTCTTCATCTCTTTTTCCATTTGAAAAACGAAGATCTTTTTGGCGACTACTTCTTCAATTTCCTCCAAGACTCCTTCTTCTTTTAAGAAATCATCAAAATTGGAGCCAATATGCTTATTTTTTTTCATATCTATCCCCTCCAAACCTCTTTTGCTCTTTTTAACCCTATCTCTAAATCCTGGGAAGGCGTCTTTTGGGTCTTCTTAATAAATCCATGCAGTAAGACCATCTGACCTCCATGCATTACAAAAAGAATTCTGGCGATTGTGTTTGGAAGAGTGCTGCGCACTTCCCACAACCCCTTTCCTAAATTCCCCACAAGAGGCATACCCAAGGGCCACCCTTCTTGCACCATTTTAATATCCTCTCCGATCACGCGCCTTTCTCCCTTCTTTAAGGATTTTAACCATTCTCTGACCGGTTCCTTTCCATTTTCTTGGCTATAGAAATCAACGGAGACAATTTTTCGGGGCGCTAAATCAGACACAACGTTCTTTTACCTTCGAATTTTAACGCTGATTTTACCAAATTTGGTACAAAAAGAGCAAGAACCAGAAAGTTCAGAATTTCTAACTCATTCAAATAAAATGCGTTAATATTTTGCATCCAGGAAAAACAAAAACAGGCAAACGATGGATTCAGAACCTTTGACTGGCGAAGTTTCTCAATTTCAGCTAAGATTTTTTTCCAAAAATTTAAATTTAAAGAACTCTTTTTTACTCAAGCAAATTAAAAGAGAGGGCCGAAAGCATGACGTCTCTTGAAGCACAGATTCAGGCTTACCAAGAACTCGTTCGACAAATTGCTGATCTAGAAGATAAAAAACGGGAACTGGGTCTTGCGATTTTGCAACAAATGTCCAGCAAAACAATCTCGATTGGAGGATGCACCGTACGAGGAGTTGAGCGTTTATCTTTCCGAACTACACTTGAAAAGGCTCGAGAACTCGGCGCTACAAAAATGGAAGAGGTCCTCAACAAAGAGACATTGAAAAAACTGCACGAATCCGGTCATGCAGTTCCTGGGGTTTCTTGCTCTACATTCATTCAAGTTTCCGTACAGAAAGAGAAGCGTGTTGCGAAAGCAATAACTCATGGAAATTAAAGCAGACCGCATTTAGATACCTTTTCCCTCCTAAAAAACCTAAACTTTTGATTGGAAGCATCTGCTTTCTTCGCATATACTACTCGAAATTTTCATTCTAATCTAACATGAGTACAGAGATGCCTTTATTCAAAACAGAAAAGAAAAAAGAACAGAAAAAGAAGCTATTTTCCAGCAACATGGGCAAGATTTGCTTTTTTGCCTTCTATCTCCTCATCTTTCCATTAAAAATAGTTGCGAACGAGAATAGGGAAAATTGCGTCATTCAGTTAAAGCAAACCCTCTTCAAAGAGTTTCCGATTGATGCAACCCGAGAGGAGATCGATCTTTGCTTCCAACGTTTTATATCTTCTCAGTGCTCTGATTCTAAAGCCTCTTTTGACTCTGCAGGAGAAAGAGCCTATTGGGAAACTTTAAAATATCCTGATTTGTGGCAAGAATTATGTATGAGTTTGGATCGAGAATTATTGGAGTATATAGTTACTGGAACCGTGAGCGATCAACTGCGGTTTACGATTGCCCAACTGTATCTTTTTGGACGTCTTGAATATCGACCTATTTTCCTTTCCGATGGGAAAGGAATGGACAGTGAAGACACGAAGCTTCCCTTTTCCGCCGCCATTGGGCCTGCCATAGAGATGGCTCGATTCGTTCGGCAGACAGGCGCTCGCAAAGTGTTTGAAGTCTTTTCGGGTCGTGGCAACCTCACTCTCTTACTTTCTTTAACAGGCCTTGAGGAACTGACTACAGTTGAGAGAGATACGCATTTGGATATTGAAGCGTCATGGAAAAACGCCATTGATAAACTTTTCGAAGAAATCCCCCCCGTTTTTTGGCCTAAAGTGACAAAACCCCTTTTCTTGAGCGGCGATATTTTTGAAATCGATTTACCTTCAGTCGATTGCATAGTTATGGACCCTCCTTATGGTTATGCTTCTTCTTGCCATGGTTCCGTAGCAAATGCATTTTCATTTTTTCTCGACGTTCTTCTTCACCTGCAAAAGGGATCGACTCAAAACATCTACTCGCTCGTCCCGGCGGAATGGGTTTCTTTCCTTCCTCTTTTTGCGGAAAAAGCTGAATCTAGGGAACTTCAGCAATCGATCGAACAGATCCTAAAAAAATCGGTGTATTATCAAACAAAGCCCGATAAATGGGCGTCGTTTATTCAAGCCGCCAAAGAAGACGCCTATGTCGAAAATCTCAGAGACAAAATAGGCAGAGTTCGAGGAATTCCGAGTGCAAGGCGGACGCCCATCCAAAACATCCTAGGTAAAGAGCTAGACATTTTCCAGATCTCCTTGATCCCAACGGGGATCGATTAAGACAATGATTCAAGTTCTGTCAAGGAAGCCCTCTCAAAGAAACCGAAAAAATGGTTTCTTTGAGAGAAGTTTCTGGGATTTTTTTGATGGGTAGTTGCTTTGCGACGAAGGAAAACTTAATTAGCGCATTGAGGGACGGTTGGACGCATTCAGAACTTTTGATGCCTACCTTTGTTCGCGAGCAATCAATTTAACAGATAGTTTTAGCTAACCGATCTGCGATTATATAACTACCCCCAGCACCTATTGCCGCTCCTATAACCGCTTCTAACAATATACAGCTCATAGCGAAGCTAATGGGCTCATAACTCACAAGATCTGTCCATTTCGCTATGTTACTCATCGAATTAATTACAATTCGACTTATGCGAGGATTCTTAGCCGTAATTATAACAGTCGATAATGCGCCTCCAATTGCTCCAACGGTCGATGCTATAATTGGGAAGTTAGCCGAAGACGGGTAGTGCTAAACAAGTAAGGCTCGCAAGCGCGCATTGTAGTCCGCGATGAAGTAGGCGATCATTCCGACATGATTGATAAGTTTCTTGGAAAATGACAGGGTTTTTCTCACGAGTCTT
>Ga0075362_10000075_pt1 | contig 27371 bp, 23 predicted proteins | sample EndMetdeltDD1762_FD_71397 | JGI IMG/M metagenome (GOLD analysis project Ga0075362, IMG submission 71397) | Populus endosphere microbial communities from Tennessee, USA - Endosphere MetaG P. deltoides DD176-2 | ecosystem: Host-associated > Plants > Roots > Endosphere | place: USA: Tennessee...
GCCCCTTCTTCATCGGCACCGGCATCCGGACCGACGTCACGGGTCCGGCGGTGTCGGAGATCATGAAGGAGCTCAAGAAGCTCACCGACAAGGGCATCACGCAGGACGAGCTCGAGCTCGGGCGCGATTCGATCGTCCGGTCGCTGCCGGCCGACTTCGAGACGAGCGCGCAGGCGGCCGGCGCGCTCTCGAACATCTACGTCTACGACCTGGGGACGCAGTACTACGCGACGCTGCCCGCGGCCATGCAGACGGTCAACACGGAATCGGTGCTCGGCGCCGCCCGGAAGTACCTGGCGCCGGCCCGCATGCTCCTCGTCGTCGTCGGCGATCGCGCCACGATCGAGCCCGAGCTCAAGAAGCTGAATCTCGGGCGGATCGAGTTCCGCGACGCCGACGGCAAAGTCATTTCGACGCCGACAGGTACAACGCGTTGAAGAACAGCTTGTAGTTCCCGTGCGGCTGGGACCGGAAGAGGATCTCCGGTCCCACCGCAAAGACGCGGCCCGCCCCCACCTTCGCGTCGATCATCGCCACGCCCTTGTCCAGGTACTGCTGGCCCCAGGCCCAGCCGCTTCTCAGCGGCGCCGCTCCGTCGAACCACGCGACAGGCGTCACACCTTTCGCCGCGGCGTCGGACGCAAGCGCGAACACCGGGTCGTCGTCGAAGAACACGTCCAGCTCCTTGCCAAGTCCGTGCGCCAGCGGGTTGGTGTCGTCGAGAGCGACGCGCAGCACGGCGCCGGGCACGTAGAACTTCGCCCGCGGCAGCGCCTCCCCCTTGTCGAGGAGGTGATTGGCGACCGGCAGTCCGAACTGCTGCGCCGCTCCCGCCGCGGATCCTCCGATCGCGATCACCATTCCGCCTTCCTGGACGAACTGTTTGATCTGCGCGACCGTCTGCGCCGAGACCTGTCCCTGGCGCCGCGCGAGATCCTCGGGGATCGGCTGCGGCGTGAAGCCCGCGCGGCCCGGCCCGCCTCGGCCCGCGCCCTGTCCGCCGCCGCCACCGCGGCCGCCCCGGCCTCCGCCGCCTTCCCGCTCGAGGCCCGCGCCATTGAACACGAGCACGTCGTACTTCGCGCGGAGATTCCCCTTGTCGAGATCGGGCGGGAAGACACGCTCGTACGGGAACTCGAAACCTTCCAGCACCAGCCGCGTCCACCCCGACGGCATGTTGTTGTTGCCGTAAGTGTCGAACAGTCCAATCCGTGGGGCACGCAGCGGCGTAGCGGCGCCAGCCGGCGCGGCAGGTGCCGCCTGGAAGCTGATGCCGAGCGGCACAGCCTTCTCGAGGAGCGCTCGCGTCGACGGTCTGGCTTTCACGTAGAACGTCCCGCGCCCGAAAGGACCGGACTCGAGCCACGACACGTCCTCGCCCGCCTTCAGCAGACGGTTGACGACGATGAAGCTGTCGTTCGCTTCGTGGGTGAAGTAGTAGCCGGCGGGCGCCGCCGCGGCGCCGATCGTCCCGGCCGGCGGCGTCGTCAGATCGGCGATCTTCACGAACGGACCGCTGAAGTCCTCCAGGATCCGATCGAAACGCACGCCCATCGTGTAGGCCAGCGTGTAGCCCGTCGAGTCGTACGGCGGCGTCGGCGGGCCGCCGGGGTACGGAATGTCGTCGGGATGGTCCTGCGGCTCGAACATGTCGAGCACGTGCGGCCGGAACGCCTGAGCGGTCTTCACGACGTACGAGTTGGCGGGATAGCTCTTGCCGGCGACGGTGAAGGGCGCCGATGCGCGCGCCACGGTCACGCCCGTCTTGATCAGCGCGTTCACGAACTTCGTCGCCGTTCCGAAGTCGGGCTGATCGGACGGCAGGATGTAGCCGCGCGGATCGCGCAGCGCCGGCGCAGTCAGCGCCGCGTAGAGCGGATGCGGCGCGCCGCCGCGTCCACCGCCGCGTCCGTCGAATCCGCCACCGGCTCCGCCTCGCCCTTCGACCGCGGCGGTGGACGCCGCGCCGGGAATCACCGATCGCGTCACGCCGCCGCGCGCCACGACGTCCTCCTGCACGCGCGCCATCTCGTGCGGCGTGAAGGTCCAGTGGTCCTCGCTCCCCCACTGAATCTCGTCCTGGCCCATCCGGTAGACGTTGTAGAGCACCCTCTCGCGGTAGCGCGACGCGTAGTCGAGAATCGCGCGGTTCGCGGTCATCGAGTACTCGACCGACTGCCGCATGTGCCACTCGCTCTGCGGCTTGATCGGCCACCAGAGATTCGAGTCGCCGAGCTGCCGGGCGGCGACGAACGGGATGTTGATCGGATCCGGGCTCCCGATCGTCTCGGTCAGGATGCCGATGATGTTGTGGAAGTGCGCGGTCGTGCGGATGCCGCCGTTGAACCACGTCGAGTACGGCGCGCCGCGCCGCTGTGTCACGCCCGGCTTCCCCTCCGTGAGGAACCGCTCCAGCATCATCGAGCCGACCACGTCGATGCCCGCGATGGCGTAGGGATGCTGGTAGTAGTTGAACGGATCGCGGAACGGCGGCGCGAACATCACCGTCCCCTGCGGTCCGGTCTGGTGATGGTTGTACATGATCTGCGGGTACCACTCGCGGTACATCACGCGATTCAGGTTCGTCGACTCCGCCAGCGCCGCCATGTAGAAGTCGCGGTTGTCGTCGTGTCCCGCGTACTTGTTGTAGAGCTGCGGAATGGCCATGTTGCCGTGCTTCATGTACCAGTCCGACACGAGGTCCATGCCGTCGGGGTTCACCAGGATGCACAGCTGAATCACGTCGTCCAGGATCCGTAGCGTCTCGGCGTCGGTCCGGCTCACCATCTGCCACACGTGCTCGAGCAGCTGCTGGGCGCCGAGCGTCTCGGTCGCGTGGAGCCCGCCGTCGATCCAGACGACGGCCTTGCCCTCTTTCGCGAGCGCGCGCGCCTGATCGTCGGTGAGCCCCTCGGCGTTGGCGAGACGGCCGGCGATGCTCTTGTAGTGCGCCAGCTTCTGATGGTTCGCCGGCGACGTGATGACGGCCATCAGCATCGTCCGCCCCTCCGACGACTGGCCGATGTCCACGAGCTTCAGCCGGGGAGACTGCTTCTCGAGCTTCTTCCAGTACGCCGTGAGCTGCTGATAGTTCGCCAGGAAGTAGTCGTCGCCGATGGCGTGGCCCCACTCTTCCTGCGGCGTGGTCAGGCGGGTCTGCGCCGCCGCGCGAACGGCCTGCGCATCCGGCGCACGCTCGGTCCAGACGGCCGCAAGGGCCACTACCAACAACACGACGGGCAGACGCTTCGACTTCGGCATGCGCACGAGCCTCCTAACGTAGTTCCTGGCGATCGCGGTACTGCTCGAGAGCGTCGGGATTGGCGAGCGCCTCGCGATTCCTGACCGGCCGTCCATGCACCACGTCGCGAACGGCCAGCTCCACGATCTTCCCGCTCTTGGTCCTCGGAATATCGGTCACCTGTACGACCTTCGCCGGCACGTGGCGCGGCGACGTGGTGGCGCGCACGTGGCCGCGGATCCGATCGGCCAGCGCGTCGTCGAGCGCAAGACCGTCACGCAGCCTCACGAACAAGACAATACGTTCGTCGCCCTTCCACTGTTGACCGACCACCAGGCTCTCTACGACTTCCGGTAGTTGCTCGACCTGCCGGTAGATCTCCGCCGTCCCGATCCGCACGCCGCCGGGATTCAGCACCGCGTCGGACCGGCCGTAGATGATCACGCCGTCGTGCGCCGTCAGCTCGCAGTAGTCGCCGTGCGTCCACACGCCGGGAAAACGCTCGAAGTACGCCGCCCGATACTTCCGGCCGTCCGGATCGTTCCAGAAGCCGATCGGCATGGACGGGAACGGCGCCGTGCAGACGAGCTCGCCCTTCTGTCCGCGCACCGGCCGCCCGTCCTCGTCGAACACGTCCACCGCCATCCCCAGCTGCCGGCACTGAATCTCGCCGCGCCAGACCGGGGCGATCGGATTGCCGCCGACGAAGCAGCCGACGATGTCGGTGCCGCCGGAAATGGAGGCGAGATGGACGTCCCGCTTGACGTGTTCGTAGACGAAGTCGAAGGACTCGGGCGCCAGGGGCGAGCCGGTGGAGGTGATCGTCCTCACCGTCGCGAGCGAATGGGTCTCGCGGGGCCGCAGGCCGGCCTTCGCGACGGCGTCGATGAACTTCGCCGACGTCCCGAACAGCGTCGTCTCCGTGTCATCGGCGAACGAAAAGAGCCTGTTGCCATCGGGATGAAACGGCGACCCGTCGTAGAGGAGGATCGTCGCGTTCGAGGCCAGCGCCGTGACGAGCCAGTTCCACATCATCCAGCCGAGCGTCGTGAAGTAGAAGACGCGATCGCCCGGCTTGATGTCGCAGTGAAGCTGATGCTCTTTCAGGTGCTGAAGCAGCGTTCCGCCGGCGCCGTGGACGATGCACTTCGGGACGCCGGTGGTGCCCGACGAATACAGGATGTAGAGCGGATGGTCGAACGGCAGCGGCTCGAAGCGAAGCGGCGCGCCCCGGTGAGGACCGACGAACGCCTCCCACCCGTCTTCCCCCTCCACGACGCGCTCGAGCGACGGCAGCTTCGACGCGACCTCACGGACCTTGGGCCCGAGGTCGAACGTCTTGCCGCCATAAACGTAACTGCCGGCGGCTATGAGGATCCGCGGCTCGATCTGGCCGAAGCGGTCCAGCACGCCCTGCACGCCGAAGTCCGGCGAACAGGACGACCACACGGCGCCGACGGACGCCGCGCCGAGGACGGCGGCGATCGCCTGCGGGACGTTGGGCAGGTAGGCCGCAATCCGGTCGCCCGGACGGATCCCCGCGGCGCGAAACGCGGCGGCACACGCGGCGACCTCGGCTCGAAGCCCGCGCCACGAGATCGTGCGGGCGTCGCGAAGCTCTGTGGCGTCGATGATGGCGGGCGCGTCGCCGTCCTGGCGTAGGCAGTTCTCGGCGAAATTGAGCGTCGCGTCCGGGAAGAACCGGCAACCGGGCATGCGGCCCGGGTCGACCATGACCCTCTCCCCCCGGTCTCCCCGCACCCCGGCAAAATCCCAGAGCGCGCCCCAGAAGTCGGTCGGGCGCTCGAGACTCCAGCGATAGAGGTCGGGGAAGGACTGGCCGCGGCCGAAGCGAGTGAGGTTGGAGTGGGCGATCCGCTCGGCGGACGGCGCCCACAACGGAACATCCATCCCCCGGATTATCTCTCTCTTGGCCCGTCATTCCGCCTGAAGGCGGAAGCTACAGGGTGCGGAAGCTATACGGATCCGGAAAGGGCTCTAGCGCTGCGCGACCGGAACGCCGTCGGTGGGGACGATCTCGAGCGTCGGGCGGTCGCCGAAGGTCACCGGACCATCGAGCAGGCGCGCTTCGAGCTGCGCGGTGCGCGCGACCGTCAGCTCGCGGTCGGACAGCTGCGCCAGCAGCCGCTCGGCGAGCTGGCCGTCGGCCGAGAGCCGGTCGCCGCGCAGGGCACGGGCGACGGCGAGATGAGCCGTCATCCGGCACAGGAGCGGACGGATGTCGGCCTCGCCGGTCGCCCGGTCGGCCGCCGCCAGCGCCAGCAGCACCGCCGCGCGCTCGTGCAGCGCGGACGCACGCGGGTGCGCCTGGAGCAGCCGGGACAGCCGCGCGTTCTCCCGCGCGATGGCGACGCCGGCGCCGTCCTCGAGCGCGGCGCCCCCCGGGTCGGTCGTCGGATCCTCGCTGATGCTCAGGCCCGCGCCGTCCGCCATGAAGCTGCGCGCGAGCTTGCCGTACGCCTTCGGCGTCCACACGTGCGTGCCGACTTGGACCGTGAAGATCTCGGCGCGCCGCCGGAGCGAGTACTTCGCGCCGCCCGCGACGCGCGTGACGTTGCGTACTTGAAACGAATCGCCCGGCTCGAATCGATCCGCGAATGCGGCGATGTTCAATATCGATCCAGCGATTGCAGAAACGAGTCTCTCCTGATCCGTCGTGTAGAGCGGAGTGCGTTGATTGAACGCCGTGACCGACGCCGACAGCGAGGAAAACGTTCCTGATTTGGCGAACGCCATGCTGCAGGCGATCGCGGCGAACACGGTGGCGAGGGCGATGCGCTTCATTCCGCGTCATCGCAGTGCAAGTCGCGCGCCCTACACGTCGTAGGTTTCCTGTTTCCAGATCGAAAACCCGCGCGCGAGATAGTTCGGCAGCGCCGAGGAGTGATCGAGCGAAGAAGTGTGCAGCCAGACGCGCGTCGCGCCGCGCGCCCACGCGCGCTCGACCGCCCGCGTCAGGAGAAACTTCCCCAGTCCACGCCCGACGAACGCCGGGAGCAGCCCGAAGTAGGCAATTTCTACAGCCTCGTCCGCGTGCTTCCGCAGCTCGAAGTAGCCGGCGGTCTCTTCGCCGTCCGTCAGGACCCACAGTTCGAGCGCCGGATCCGCCAGATAGGCCCGGATCTCTTCGTCGGTCCAGCTCAGCCGGTCCACCCAGTGGTAGTCGCGGCCGACCTCCGCGTAGAGAAAGCGCCACAGGTCGGGAGGCGCGTCCTCCACGGGCCGGGCCGAGATCCCCGGACCGGGCGCCTCCGCTCCGTCCAGGGCGGACGGGTCGGTCATCTCGAGATAGGTGCGGACGGCGCGGGCCACTCAGCCACGACCCACGAGCGGCATCTTCGTGGCCATGACGGTCATGAACTGGACGTTGGCCTCGAGCGGCAGCCCCGCCATGTACAGCACCCCGTCGACCACGTGCCGCACGTTCAGGTACGGCTCGGGCCGCATCTCCCCGTTGGCCTGGAGGGTGCCGTTCACGACATTGGCGGTCATCGGCGTCTCGGCATTTCCGATGTCGATCTGCCCGCAGGCGATGTCGTATTTCCGCCCGTCGAGCGAACAGGACTTCGTCAGGCCCGTGATGGCGTGCTTGGTCGCGGTGTAGGGAGCGGAGTTCGGCCGCGGGGCGTAGGCGGAAATCGACCCGTTGTTGATGATCCGGCCGCCCCGCGGCGTCTGTCCCTTCATGATCCGGAAGGCCTGCTGCGCGCAGAGAAAGGCGCCGGTCAGGTTGGTGTCCACGACCGCCTTCCACTGCTCGAACGTGAGGTCCTCGAGCGGGACCCCCGGCGCCCCGATGCCGGCGTTGTTGAAGAGCACGTCGAGCCGGCCGTGGACCCGGTCGACGGTGTCAAACAGGTGACGCACCGAGGCGGGATCCCCCACGTCGGTCTGGACGGCCGTCACGGGGGCGCGGTCCCCCGCGTCCGCCGCGACCGCGTCGAGGCGGTCCTTCCGGCGGCCGGCCAGGACGACCGCATACCCGTTCGCGAGGAACCCCAGCGACACGGCGCGGCCGATGCCCGATCCCGCCCCCGTCACCACCGCAACCCGAAGCTGTTCCGCCATCGGCGAACAGTAGCAAATAATGTCGGAGCCATGAAGATACTCGTCACCGGCGCCGCCGGCTTCCTCGGAGCTCGGCTCGTCAATGCGCTTCTCGCCGATCCCCCCGCCGGCCTCACCGCCATCGTCGCCGCCGACACTGCCGCACCCAGGCTGAGCGATCCCCGGGTCCAGCCTCGCGTCGGCACGATCGCCGACCCGGCGTTCGCGCGATCGCTGGTGGATCCCGACGTACGCGCCGTCTACCACCTGGCGGCCGTCCTGAGCGGGGGCTCGGAAGACGACTTCGACATGGGGATGGCGGTCAATGTGGACGGGACCCGGGGACTGCTCGAAGCCTGCCGCGCCTCCCGCGGCTCCCCCCGGTTCGTGTTCGCCAGCACGATTGCCGTGTTCGGCGGCGGCCTGCCGCCGATCGTGCCGGAGGACCTGGCCCTGACCCCGCAGACCTCCTATGGGGCGGCAAAGGCGATCGCGGAGCTGCTCGTCGCCGAGTACTCGCGGCGTGGATTCGTCGACGGCGTGGCTTGCCGGATCCCGACCATCACCGTCCGTCCCGGCAAGCCGAACTCCGCCCTGTCGTCGTTCGTCAGCGGCATCATCCGGGAGCCGCTCGCGGGAATCGAGACGGCGTGTCCGGTGCCGCTCGACACGGCCATGTGGATCAGCTCACCGGACGTCGTGACCCGCAATCTCGCGCACGCCGGCCGGATCGACACGGCGGCGTTGGGGACGCGCCGATCGCTCAACCTGCCGGGTCTCACCGTCACTGCCGGCAACCTCCTCGACAGTCTGCACCGCGTCGCGGGAGCCGAGGCCCGCGGCCGGGTGCGCATCGAACACGACGAGCGTGTGGTGTGGGCGATGCGCGGCTGGCCCGCGGCGCTGGACGCCTCGCGCGCGCTCGGCCTGGGATTCATCCGTGACACCGACGTGGATTCGATCGTCCAGCAATACATCGACACGCAGCGGACCGCCGGTTAGAGGGACGCGGGATCTGCGCAGTTTCCGCCCCTTGAGACGGCATGCGGGCGCTGCGAAGTTCCGCCTGAAGGCGGAAACTACGGAGACAGAAGAGGCTCCGGCCGCCGCTACCGCGTCCGTTCGAGCGCCGAGCGCCACCTGGCGGCCGACGTGAAGACGCTCTCCAGCGCGTCGCCGGTCTCCAGCGTGTCGCGCAGCTCCGTCAGCGTGTGAATCAGTTCGGTGAGGGCATCGTGGAGGACGTCTTCGTTGGTGGCCGCGATGTCCTTCCAGATCGCGGGCGGGCTGGCGGCGAGGCGCGTCGAATCGAGGAGCCCGGAGCCCGCGATCTCGAGTCCCGCGTCCCCCGCCAGTCTGCCGACGACGTGCATGAGCGCGCTGGCGGTGAGTTGCGGCAGGTGGCTGACGGCGCCCACGAGCCGATCGTGCAGCTCGGGGGTCATCACGTGCGGAACGGCGCGCAGCCCGGTGACGAAGGCGTCGAGCCGTGCCGACGCCTCGCCTGAGATGCCGGCGCCCGGCGTCAGCACCCACGGCCGCCCCTCGAAGAGATCCGCGCGCGCGTGAGCCGCGCCTCCCTTCGCCGCCCCCGACATGGGATGGCCGCCGATGAAGGCGATCCCGCGGTGCGAGTCCGCCGCCGCCGCGCAGATCGCGCGCTTCGTGCTGCCGGTATCGGTGACGACGGTCTTCGCGCGCACGTGCGGCGCGATCGCGCCGAGCAGCGTGACGTTGGCGCGGATCGGCGCGGCGAGCACCACCAGGTCGGCCTCCGCCACTCTCGCGATGTCGTCTCCGGCGTCCAGCGCGATCGTCTCGACGGCGGGCCATGCGCGGCACGCGGCGAGGACGACCGACCCGCCGATCAGCCCGTTGCCGACGACGGCGACGCGCCTGAATGGAGGTTCAGACGCCCCAGCCACGGCGTGACACAGGCTCGAGGCAGATGCTGCGGCCGATCGCCGGCGCGATGATGCGCAGCTCCGCCATGAGGCGATCGAACTGCGCCGGCAGCAGCGACTGCGCGCCGTCGCTGAGCGCGTGATCCGGATCGTGGTGCACTTCGACGATGAGGCCGTCGGCGCCCGCCGCCACGGCGGCCCGCGCCATCGGCGCCACCTTGTCGCGCCGTCCGGTGCCGTGGCTCGGGTCGCCGATGACCGGCAGGTGACTGAGCTGCTGCACCATCGGGATCGCCGCGATGTCGAAGGTGTTGCGCATGAGGGTCTCGAACGTCCGGATGCCGCGCTCGCAGAGCATCACGTTCGGGTTGCCGCCGGCGAGGATGTACTCGGCCGAGAGCAGCCACTCCTCGATCGTCGCCGAGATGCCGCGCTTCAGCATGACCGGCGTCCGCGCCTTGCCCAGCTCGCGCAGCAGCGTGAAGTTCTGCATGTTGCGCGCGCCGACCTGGAGGATGTGCGCGTACTTCTCGATGAGCGTGATCTGGCTGAGGTCCATGACCTCGGTGATCAGCTTCAGGTTGTGGCGATCGGCCGCCGCGCGCAGGAGCCGGAGGCCGTCTTCCCCCATGCCCTGGAAGCTGTAGGGGCTGCTGCGCGGCTTGAAGGCGCCGCCGCGGAGGACCTTGGCGCCGGCGCGCTTGACGGCCGCGGCGCACGCCTCGACCTGCTCCTCGCTCTCGGCCGAGCACGGGCCCGCCATCACGATCACCTCGTCGCCGCCGATGCGGACGTCGTCGATCGTGATGACCGTGTTGTCGGGCTTGAAGCTCCGGCTCGCGAGCTTGTAGGGTTCGGTGATCCGGTGCACTTCCTGGACGCCGTCGAGGACTTCGAGCAGCGCCATGTCGTACTGACGCGATCCGCCGACGGCGCCGAGCACCGTGCGCAGCGCGCCGGTCGACCGGTGCACGTCGAAGCCCAGTTCCATGAGCTTCGCGATGACCGACTGGATCTGGTCATCGGTCGCCCGTTCACGCATGACTACAACCATGGCTATTCTTCGTCCTTCTTGTGGGCGTTCAATTGTACTTCCTCGGCCACGCGCTCGAGATGGCGCGCTTCGTCGATGATCCGCTCGAACAGCCGCTTGATCGCCGGCTGATCGAGCGGCCCGGTGTTGAACGACTGCACGTTGCGCAGCACTTCCGCCTCCCGCTCCGGCTGATAGATCGCGATGCCGATCTCGCGCTTGAGGCGCCCGATCTCCAGCGCGCACGCGGCACGCGCGTTGAGGAGACGCACGAGTGATTCGTCCAGCAGGTCGATCCGCTTGCGAAGGTCGTCCAGTTCGGCTTTCACGCGTGTCCCTTCAGCCAGCGCACGTAGGCGCCGGCGCGCGCGGCAACATCCGGCGACGCGCCGTGTTCCGCGATCACGTTGACGAGCGCGCTCCCCACCACCGCCGCGTCGGCCCAGCGCCCGACCTGCGCGACGTGCTCCGGCGTCGAGATGCCGAAGCCGAGCGCGAGCGGCAGCGTCGACTGCGCGCGGATCCGCCGCACCAGCGGCTCGACGTCGCCCGCCAGGCGATCCCGCATCCCGGTGACGCCCAGCCGCGAGATGACGTAGAGGAAGCCGCGCCCGAGCTCCGCCGACGCGCGGATGCGCGCGTCGGAGGTGGTGGGGCTGAGCAGGAAGATCGGGTCCAGGCCCGCCGTCACGAGCCGGTCGCGGAACGGCCCCGCCTCTTCGACCGGGAGGTCGAGAATCAGCACGCCGTCCACGCCGGCCGCGGCCGCGGCGGCGACGAAGGCGTCCTCTCCCATGCGCAGCACCGGGTTCGCGTAGGTGAAGAGCACGATCGCCGCGTCGATCGTCGATCGGTTCACCCGCAGCATCTCCAGCGTCCGTTTCAGCGTGGTGCCGCTCGCCAGCGCCCGCTCCGACGCCCGCTGGATGACCGGGCCGTCGGCGAGCGGATCCGAGAACGGGACGCCGACCTCGATCACGTCGGCGCCGCTGTCCGCCAGCGACACCAGGATCTCCGCCGTGCGATCCAGGCTGGGATCGCCCGCGGTGACATAAGCCACGAGGCCCGGATCCTCCCGGCCGCGCATGCGCTCGAACGCCTCCGCCAGGCGCGACATTACCGTCCCTCCTTCAGCGCCTGCTGGACGCTGATCACGTCCTTGTCGCCGCGGCCGGACAGGTTCACCAGCAGGACGGCGTCCTTCGGCATCGACGGCGCGAGCCGCACGGCGTGGGCGACGGCGTGCGACGACTCGAGCGCCGGCAGAATCCCCTCCTCGCGTCCCAGACGCTGGAACGCCGCCAGCGCATCCTCGTCGCCGATCCAGGTGTACTCCGCGCGCCCGCGCTCGCGGAGCCACGCGTGCTCGGGACCGACCGACGCATAGTCGAGGCCGGCCGAGATCGAGTGCGTCAGCTCCACGTTGCCGTCGGCGTCCTGCAGCACGTAGCTGCGGGTCCCCTGGAGCACGCCGGCGCTCCCGCCCGCAAACCGCGCCGCGTGCTCGCCCGGCGTGATGCCGCGACCGCCCGCTTCCACGCCAATCAACCGCACACCGGGCTCGTCGACGAACGCGTCGAAGATCCCCATCGCATTGCTGCCGCCGCCCACGCACGCGACGATCGCGTCGGGCAGGCCGCCGAGCTGGGCCAGGCACTGTTCTCGCGCCTCACGCCCGATCACCGACTGGAACTCCCGGACCATCAGCGGGTAGGGATGCGGACCGAGGACGCTGCCGAGCAGGTAGTAGGTGTCGGTGACGTTGGTCACCCAGTCGCGCATGGCCTCGTTGATCGCGTCCTTCAGCGTCCGTGATCCCGCGTTCACCTCGATGACCTCGGCGCCGAGCAGCCGCATGCGGAACACGTTCAGCGCCTGCCGCGCCATGTCGTCGGAGCCCATGTAGACATGACAGTCGAGGCCGAGCAGCGCGCAGACGGTCGCCGTCGCGACGCCGTGCTGCCCCGCCCCGGTCTCGGCGACGATGCGCCGCTTGCCCATGCGGGCGGCGAGCAGCGCCTGGCCGAGCGCGTTGTTGATCTTGTGGGCGCCGGTGTGCGCGAGGTCCTCGCGCTTCAGGACGATCCGCGCGCCGCCGGCGGACGCGGTCAGCCGCTTCGCTTCGTAGAGCGGCGTCGGCCGCCCGACGTAGTCGCGCAGCAGCTGCTGCAGCTCGCTGCGGAACCCCTCGTCCTCACGGACCGCGAAATACGCGGCCGTCAGCTCTTCGATGGGGGCGACGAGCGTCTCCGGGACGAAGCGGCCGCCGTAGGCGCCGTAATACCCCCTCGCGTCGGGATCTCTCTGGCCGAAAACCGGGCTGCTGATGCTCATGGTCAATGCCGAATGCCGAATACTTGAAGAGGTCAATGTTCCCAATGACGAAGAATGTCGAAGAGAGCTTCGAGCTTTTGCGGATCCTTCTTCCCTGGCGCGAGCTCGACGCCGGACGACACGTCGATCGCGTACGGGTGCACCTTTTCGATCGCCTCGACGACGTTGTCGGCGTTCAGGCCGCCCGAGAGAATCACCGGACGCTGCCGGGCGATGGTGGCGGCGACGGACCAGTCGATCGTGCGTCCGGTGCCTCCACGCTTGATCGGATCGTGTGCGTCGAGCAGCACGTGCGCGGCGGCGGGAACCGCGGCCGCGTCGGCGATCGCGCGCTCGTCGCGTACGGCAACGGCCTTGATGACGCGAACGGAGCAATTCGCGTACGAATCCGGCGATTCGTCGCCATGGAACTGCACGGCGGCCAGCCCTACCTCGCTCGCGATCCGCTGCGCCTCGTCCTGCTGGTTCACGAACACGCCGACGGCGGGCACGAAGGCCGGCAGCGCGGCGACGATTTCCTTCGCGCGCGAAAGATCGACGACGGCGCGCGGACTCTGCGGCCAGAACACCAGGCCAATGGCGGAGGCGCCGAGCTCCGCGGCGAGGACGCCATCCTCCGGCGTCGTGATCCCGCAGATCTTCACCCTGGTCACGCCGGCACTCCCCGCAGCGCGCGCAGCGCCGCGCCGGGATCGGGTTCGACGATCAGCCGCTCGCCGACCAGGAACGCGCTGTAGCCGGCGCGCTCGAGCCGGTGGAAATCCGCCGTCGTCCGAAGCCCGCTCTCGGCGACCGTGACGGCCGACGCCGGCAGTCTCGGCGCGATGCGCTCGTGGAGATCCGGCTCCACGGCGAGCGTTCTCAGGTTGCGGCTGTTGACGCCGATGATCTCCGCGCCGGCGTCGATCGCCATCGCCAGCTCCTCCTCGTCATGGATCTCGACGAGAGCGGCGGCGCCAGCCTGCGACGCGAGGTCAAGCAGGTCGCGGAGGCCGGCGGGCGTCAGCGCGCCGACGATCAGGAGAATGGCGTCGGCGCCGGCCATGACGGCCTCGAGCACCTGATAGCGCGTGACAATGAAGTCCTTGCGCAGAATCGGGATCCGGGCGGCGGCACGCACGCCGGCGAGGTGCTCGAGCGCGCCGTCGAAGAACGTCGGCTCGGTGAGCACCGAGATGGCGGCCGCGCCGGCGGCCGCATACGCGCGTGCGTGCTCGGCCGGCCGGTAGTCCTCGCGCAGGATCCCGCGCGACGGCGATCGCCGCTTGCACTCGGCGATGACGCGCGGCGACGGCCCGTCCCGCAACGCGCTCAGGAACCCTGCGCCGTCGGGCCGGCGGCTCGCCGCGGCCTTCTCCACCATGGCGAGTGGAATCGTCTCGGCACGCACCTCGGTGATCCGCCGCGCCGCGGCGGTGATCGTCGCGAGCAGATCCGGGCCTCCGCGGCGGTCCAGCACGGGCGCGGCCGCCGTCATGACGCCGGCGCTCCTTCCCTCGAGTGGGCGACGAGCGTGTCGAGCACGCCGGCCGCCCTGCCGCTGTCGATCGCCTCGGCGGCAAGCGCGAGACCGTCGCGAATCGTCGCGGCCTTCTCCGCGATCAGCAGCGCGGCCGACGCGTTGAGCAGCACGACGTCACGCGCGGCGCCGGGCCGGCCCGAGAGCACCGCCCTGGCGATGGCCGCGTTGTCGGCCGCGTCCCCGCCCTTCAACGCCTCCGGCGCGCTCTTGGGAATGCCCACGTCCGCCGGATGCACGTAGAACGTGTTCACGCGGCCGTCCCGGCATTCGGACACCTTCGTATAGCCGGTCGTCGAGATCTCGTCGAGCCCGTCGGCCCCGTGCACGACCCACGCGCGCTCCGCGCCGAGCTGCGCGAGCGATCGCGCCACCAGCTCGGTGAGCTCCGGCCGCGGCACGCCGACGAGCTGCCGGGACGCGCCGGCGGGGTTGGTGAGCGGCCCGAGCAGGTTGAACGCCGTGCGGATGCCCAGCTCCTTGCGCGTGGGTCCGGCATGCTTCATCGAGGGATGGAAGATCGGCGCGAACAGGAACGCGATCCCCGCCTCGTCGAAGCAGCGCTCCACCGCCTCCGGCCCGGCCGACACGTTCACGCCGAGCGCTTCGAGCACGTCGGCGCTGCCGCAGCGGCTGGACGCGCTGCGGTTGCCGTGCTTGGCCACGCGCACGCCGCACGCCGCCAGCACGAGCGCCGCCACCGTGGATACGTTGAACGTCTGGGCGCCGTCGCCGCCGGTGCCGCAGGTGTCGAACACCGGCGCGAACGAGCGGCTCAGCTTCGTCGCGCGCGCGCGCATCGTCCGCGCCAGTCCGACGATCTCGTCCGGCCGCTCCCCTTTCATCGCGAGCGCGACGAGAAAGCCGGCGATCTGCGCCGGCTGCGCGCGGCCGTCCATGATGGCCTCCATCGCGCCGGCCGCCTCGTCGACGGTGAGATCGCGCTGCTGCTGCAGCTTCTCGATCAGCTCCCGGAACACGGCATCTCCAGGAAATTGCGCAGGATCTTCTTCCCCTCGCCGGTCAGGACCGACTCGGGATGGAACTGGACGCCGTGGACGGGCCACTCGCGGTGGCGCAGACCCATGACGACGCCGTCTTCCGTGCGGGCGCTCACCTCGAGGACCGCCGGCGTCGGCTCGTTCACGACGAGCGAGTGATAGCGGCCGGCGACGAACGGCTGCGAGACGCCCGCGAACACGCCGCGCCCGTCGTGCTGGATCGACGAGACCTTGCCGTGCATCAGGACCGGGGCGCGGCCGACGTCGCCGCCAAACGCGTAGCCGATCGCCTGGTGACCGAGACACACGCCGAACACGGGGGTGCGAGGACCGATCGTCTTGATGACGTCCACGCTGATGCCCGCGTCCTCGGGACGCCCCGGTCCGGGCGAGATCACGATCCGCGCCGGAGCGAGCGCTTCGACCTGGCCCAGCGAGATCTCGTCGTTGCGCCGCACGTCCGGCGCGTACCCGAGCTCGCCCAGGTATTGCGCCAGGTTGTACGTGAACGAATCGTAGTTGTCGAGAAGCAGGACTTTCATTGGCGCTCGCAGCCGGCGCTTGCGCGCCGGTTCCCTCCGGCTGCTCGCTTAGGCTCGCTCCACTCGCTCCCGCTTCGCCGGGTCGCTCCGTTCCGCTCGCAGCTCATAGTTCGGTCTCCGCCATCTCGATGGCCTGCAGGAGCGCGCGCGCCTTGTCGCGCGTCTCTTCGTATTCCGCCGCCGGGTTCGAGTCGGCGACGATGCCGGCGCCGGCCTGCACGCGGGCGACGCCGTTCTCGATCGTGATGGTCCGGATGGCGATGCAGAAGTCGAGGTTGCCGGCGAAGTCGATGTAGCCCACGGCGCCGGCGTAGAGATCGCGCCGCGTCGGCTCGAGCTCCGAGAGAATCTGCATCGCGCGAATCTTCGGAGCGCCCGACACGGTGCCGGCCGGAAAGCACGACACCAGCGCGTCGAGGTGGTCATGGGCGTCGGCGAGCCGTCCTTCCACCGTCGAGACCAGGTGCATCACGTGCGAATAGCGCTCCAGCCCCATGTACTGCGGCACCCGCACCGAGCCGAACTCGCACACGCGGCCGAGATCGTTGCGTCCGAGATCGACGAGCATCACGTGCTCGGCGCGCTCCTTCTCGTTGCGCTTCAATTCGTCGGCGAGGCGCAGGTCCTCTTCCGCGCTCTGCCCCCGCGGGCGCGTGCCGGCGATCGGATGCGTCTCGACGTGCTGCCCCTCCACCCGCACGAGCATCTCGGGGGACGATCCGACGATGGCGAAGCCGCCCATGCGGATGAAATACATGTAGGGCGACGGATTCACGTGCCGCAGCGCGCGGTAGACGGTCAGCGGCTCGGCCTTCACGGCGGCCTCGAACCGCTGGGACAGCACCGCCTGATAGATGTCGCCGGCGCCGATCCGTTCCTTGATCGCCCGCACGCCGTTCTCGTACGCCTCGCGCGTCACGTTCGAACGCACCTCGGGCGCCGTGCCGCCGCCGCCCCGCGCGTGGGACAGGCCGCGCTCGAGCTCGCGCTCCAGGAACTGGATCTTGGCGCAGGCGAACTGATAGAGCGCCGAGAGGTCCTCGTCGGCCGTGACGCGCGCGTTCGCGATGATGAGGATCCGGTGCTTGACGTGATCGAATGCCAGCACCGTGTCGAACAGCATGAAGCCGGCGTCGTGGGCGTCGGACGGCGGAACGTGCTTCCACGCCTCGGCCAGCGCGGGCTCGAATTCCACCGAGGCGTCGTAGCCGATGAAGCCGACCGCTCCGCCGGTGAGGCGCGGCAGCCCCTGTACGAACGGCGCGCGGAACTCGGCCATCAGCTTGCGCAGCACGGGCACGAACGGCTCGTCGGTCTCGGTGGTCACGCCGGCTCGATCGACGATCGTCTTGCCGCCGCGCGACCGGAGCACCAGGAACGGGTCCTTGCCCAGGAAGGAGTACCGCGCGACCTGCTCGCCGCCTTCCACGCTCTCGAACAGGAACGCGTAGTCGGAATGCTCGGCGATCTTCAGGAAGGCCGAGACTGGCGTGAGCAGGTCCGCCATGATTTCCTTCACGACGGGCACGAACGTGCCGCGCCGCGCCAGCTCGACGAACTCCTCGTAGGTGGTCTGTTTCATCCTCACTCCATTGCGGTCGCGCTGCGCCGCTCGCCCGATTCGGCCCGATTCCTGATCGCGGTGGCCGCCGCCTGCGCGAACAGACCCGCCGGCGGACGCTGCCCGGTCCAGATCTCGAACTGCCGCTCGGCCTGCGCGACGAGCATGGCGAGGCCGCCGATCGTGTCCACGCCCTGCGCCGCCGCGCGTTCCATCAGCTCCGTCGGATCGGGCTCGTAGACGAGGTCGTAGACCAGGCGGCCGTCGAACGGGCCCTCGAACGGCGTGCCGGGCAGCGCACGGCTGCCGACCGGCGTCGCGTTCACGAGCAGATCCCACCACCGCGCGGGCGGCGGCCACGTCGTCGTCTTCGCACCGATGTCGCTGGCGACGCGTTCGGCGGCGTCGGCACGCCGCGCCGAGATCGCGACGTGCGCGCCTTCGCGCGCCAGCGCCAGGCCGACGCCCCGCGCGGCGCCGCCGGCGCCGAGGATCACGACGCGGAGTCCGCGCAGATCGATCCGGCGGGCTCGCAGCGGCTCGAGAAAGCCGTCGGCGTCGGTGTTCGATCCGATCCATCGTCCGTTCCGGATCGCGATCGTGTTCACGGCGCCCGCCGCCTGCGCGGCCGGCGCCACCTCGTCGAGCAGCGGGACGACGTCTTCCTTGAACGGGATGGTGACGCTGAGGCCGCGCACGCCCATCTCCGAGGCGAACGGCCGCAGGTCCTCGAGATCGCGCGTCTCGAACGGCACGTACGCCGCGTTGAGGCCGAGCGCCGCGAAGCCGGCGTTGTGCATCGCCGGCGACAGCGACGCCGAGACGGGCCGACCCAATACGCCGTAGACCGCCGCGTCGGGACGGATGCGGCGGAAGCGGAATTCGTCGATGAGACGCGACGCCGGCAGCTGGCCGGGGGCCACGCGATTGCCCGCATACGTCCAGCGCGAGCCGTAGCGCGCCGCGAGCACGCGCGTCACCGCGCCCCCGCTGCCCATGCCGATCAGGATCGACCGGCGATCGCTGCGCACGGCCTGCAGCAGCGTGCGCAAGTCGGTCAGCCGTTCCGTCATGACGGCGAGCTTGGCGACCTCGCCCCCCTGTCCGCGGATGGAGTCGAGGATCTGCGCCGCGTTGCGCGGCGTGCAGTCGAAGACGTGGCGCGAGACGATGACGCCGCGGCCGGCGCGCGCCTGCATGACCGGCGCCTGCACCGAGTCCCACTCGAGGTCGATGAACTCCGCCCCGTGCGCGTGCGCCTGGGAGAGCACGCGCAGCCGTTCCTCTTCGGCGCCGTCGAACATGCCCCCCTCGCGCAGCGGACGGCAGGTCACGATGGCCGGCTTGCTCCGGCCTTCCAGCGCCGCCGCGGCGTCGGGACGCTCCATCGAGTCGAGACGCAGCTCCACCAGATCGGCGTCGGCCTCGGCGGCCGCACGCGCCCGGCGGATCTCGTCCGCCGTCTTCCCAATCACGGTGATGCAGAGCTCAGCCACGGGTCACAACCACACCGAACAAGAAAAAAGCCCCCTCAATCGGTCCGACTGAGGGGGCTTTGGCGTTTGCGCGTTGTCTAACTGATTCGTGTCAGCGTGCCGCCCCCTCCATGCGCGCATACCACCACCAATACGACGTAAACGTCGTGAAGGAGGAGCGCGTCGGGAGGCTCAGGGCAGCCACGGCGGGAGCAAGCCTACCACAGCTGCGGCCAGGACGGACAGGCCGGCGTCTAAAATCATGCTATAAAGGTTGAAATATCATGAAGATCCGGGTTTTTGTGATTGCCGCCGCCCTCGCGGCCTGCAGCCTCGTGCGACTGCCTGCGGCGCCAAGCCTGATGCCGATCGAAGACGTGAAGCCCGGCATGATCGGCACCGGACGCACCATCTTCGAAGGCACCGAGCTGAAGGACTTCAAAGTCCACATCCTCGGCGTCTTGCGCAACGTCCAGGCACCGAAGCGCAACCTGATTCTCGCGCGCCTCGAGGGCGGCCCGCTCGCGCAGACCGGCGTCATCGCCGGCATGAGCGGCAGCCCGGTCTACATCGACGGCCGGCTCGTGGGCGCGGTCTCGTACTCGATCGGCGCCTTCCCGAAGGAGCCGATCGCGGGCATCACGCCGATCGGCGAGATGATCGACGCCACGGCCGACACCGGCAGCCGCCGCGCCGCCGCCGGGACGCCGCGTCTCGAACTGCCGATCACCGTCGAGCACCTGGCCGCGGCCGTCCGCGCCGCCTCCGCGCGCGTCACGGCCTTTGCCGATCGCCCGGCCGACGTGCAGGTGTTCGGGCTGCCCGCGTCTTCGGGATCGCAGATGGGCGCTTTGCTCCGCCCGATCGCGACACCGCTCGTCATGAGCGGCATGACGGGCGCGACGTCCGATCTGCTCGGGTCGATCTTCAGCGGCGCCGGGTTCACGCCCGTCCTCTCGGGCGGCGCCGGCGGCGATGCGCCGGCGGCGACCGAACCGCTCCGGCCCGGCGATCCGGTCGGCGTGTCGCTGCTCGGCGGCGACAGCGAGATGGGCGCCACCGGCACCATCACCCACATCGACGGCAATCGTCTGTACGCGTTCGGCCATCCGTTCTTCAGCTTCGGCCCCACGGCGTTCCCGATGACGCGCGCCACCGTCTACACCTCGCTCCCGAGCCTGATGTCGTCGTTCAAGATCGCGACGATGGGCGAGGTCGTTGGAACCGTGCAGCAGGATCGCGCCACGGCGATCGCGGGGACGCTCGGCGCGGGGCCGGCGGTGATCCCCGTGAGCGTGACGCTCGACTCGGGCCGCGGCACGAAGCGCACGTTCAAGTACACCGTCGCCAACGATCAGATCTTCACGCCGCTGCTGACCTACGTCGCCGTCTTCAACACGCTGGCGAACTACGAGCGCAACTTCGGCGCGATGACGTTCACCGTCAAGGGCCGCACGAGCTTCGAGAACCACGCCGAGCTGGCGTACGAGGACATCTTCACCGGCGACAACCCGATTCCGGCCGCCTCCGCCTACGTCGCCGGCCCGATCACCCTGCTGCTCGCCAACGACATCGAGCGCGTGACGCTGAAGGGGGTCGACCTCTCGATCACGACGGCCGAGGAGTCCCGGCTCGCCACCATCGAGCGCGTGTGGCTCGACGAGGTGCGGCCGCGGGCCGGACGGACCGTTTCGCTGAAGGTGCTCACCCGCAGCTACCGCGGCGCCGAGAAGATCTCGACCATCCCGATCGAGATTCCGTCGAACGCGTCCGGGCAGCTCACCGTGATGGTCACCGACGGCCGCCAGCTCAATCAGATCGAGCAGCGCGAGCTGCGGCGCAGCGTGCAGCCGACCAGCGTCGGCCAGATGATCAAGATCCTCAACGAGACCCACCGCAACAACCGCCTCTACGTGCGGCTGCTGACGGGCACGCCCGGCGCGGTCGTCAACGGCGAGGCGATGACCTCGCTGCCGCCGTCGGTGCTGTCGGTCCTCGAAGGGGATCGCAGCGGCGGCAACTTCGCCCCCATCCGGAGCGCCGCGCTCGGAGAATGGGAGCTGCAGATGGACTCCGCGATCAGCGGCACGCGGGTGCTGACGATCGATCTCGACGGCCGGGCCGGCCGCTAGCGGGCCGCCGAAACCTCTTTAGTAGCTCACGCATGATGAAACGAATCGGTCTCGCGGCGGCCGCGGTCCTCGCGGCCGCCACCCTGCTGTCCGCCTCCGCCGCCACGTTCTGGACCGTCGCCACCCAGACCGACTTCCTCAAGGGAGACGTCGAGAACCTGTCGATCGACAGCGACGGCCGCGTCTTCCTCGGTCCGGCGACGACGCAGGTGGCCGAAACCGCCGCCCCGTTCATCTGGACGCTGCTGTCCGGCGCGGACGGCGCGCTGTGGGCCGGCACCGGCAACGAGGGACAGGTGCTGAAGATCGCGCGCGACGGCAAGACGTCGACGTTCTTCGACGCGCCCGAGATGGAAGTCCACGCGATCGCCGCGGCACCGGGCGGCGGCCTCTACGTCGCCTCCTCGCCCGACGGCAAGATCTACCAGGTCGCGGCCGACGGCACGTCGAAGACCTTCTTCGATCCCGACGACAAGTACATCTGGGCGCTCGCCGTGGGCTCCGACGGCGCGCTGTTCGCCGCCACGGGGGAGAAAGGCAACATCTATCGCATCACGCCCGACGGCAAGGGATCGCTCTTCTACAAGACGAACACGACCAACGTGGTGGCGCTGGCGATCGACCGGAACGGCAACCTCATCGCGGGCACCGAGTCGCCGGGACGGATCTTCCGGATCGATCGCGACGCCAGGGCGTTCGTGCTGCTCGACTCGTCGTTCAAGGAGATTCACGCGCTGAAGCTCGCCGCCGACGGGACGATCTACGCGGCCGCGTTCAGCGGGCAGCCGGGCGGCGAGGATCGCTCCGCGCCGACCGTCTCGGTCTCGACGCCGGACACGCCGGCGCGCGCACCGGTGCCGACGGTCTCGGCTGAAATCACCGGCATCACCGTCGTGGACACCACGTCGGCCCTCACCGGCGGCATCTCGGGACCGTCGACGCGTCCGCGCAACCCCAAGGGCGCCATCTTCCGGATCCGGCCCGACGGCCTGTGGGACACGTTGTGGGAGGCGGCCGACGACTGGCCGTTCGACGTGCTGCTCGAGGCCGACGGCGCGCTGCTCGTCGGCACCGGCAAGGAGGGGAAGATCTTCCGCCTCGCCGGCGATCCGTCGCGCGCCACGCTGCTGACCCGCGCGTCGGCGCGGCAGGTGACCTCGTTGATCCGCGACGGCGCCGGACGCATCGTCGCCGGCACCAGCAACCCCGGCAAGATCTTCGCGCTCTCGTCGGGCCGCGCCGCCACCGGCAGCTACGAGTCGGACGTGCGCGACGCCGGCACCGTGGCGACCTGGGGCGCGATCCGCTGGCGCGCGAACGGACGGCCGGGCGAAGTCGAAATCTCGACGCGCTCGGGCAACACCGCGACGCCCGACCAGACCTGGAGCGCGTGGTCGGCCGCCTACACCACGTCGAGCGGCGACAAGATCACCAGCCCCAACGCGCGCTACCTCCAGTGGCGCGCCGTCCTGAAAGCGCCTCCGGCGCCGGCTCCTTCGTCTCCTTCGTCTCCTTCGAGTCCTTCGGCTTCCCCTGTCCTGACCTCGGTGACCGCCGCCTATCTGCCGCGGAATCTGCGGCCCGCCGTCGAAAGCATCACCGTGCATCCGCCCGGCGCCGTGTTCCAGCGGCCCTTCTCCACCGGCGAGCTCGAGATCGCCGGGTTCGAGGAGAACACCTCCGACGGGCGCGGGCCGCAGCAGGGCCAGGGCGGGTCGGGCTCGTCGTCGAGTCCGTCGCCGGCGCTCGGACGGAAGGTGTACCAGAAGGGGCTGCAGACCTTCGTCTGGAAGGCCAGCGACGACAACGACGATCGCATGCAGTACGACATCTACTACCGGCGCGAGGGAGAGACGGCGTGGAAGCCGCTCAAGCGCGATCTGTGGGATGCGATCTTCGTGTGGGACACGACGTCGGTGCCCGACGGCACCTATTACGTGAAAGTAGCGGCGTCCGATGCGCCCTCGAACTCACCCGATACGGCGCTCGTCGGCGAGTTCGAGAGCGTCAGCTTCGACATCGACAACACCCCGCCCGTCGTCGAAGTCCAGTCCGCGACGCGCGCGTCGGGCAAGGCCACGGTCAGATTCGTGGTGCGCGACGAACAATCGGCCGTCCTGCGTGTCGAGTACTCGCTGGACGCGAGCAAATGGCGGGTCGCCTACCCGGTCGACGGCATCCCGGATTCACGCCGCGAGGAATTCGTGGTGACGCTGGAAGACGGCGACGCCGCGCGCTCGATCATCATCCGCGCGACCGACGCCATGAACAACGTGGCGACCGCCGTTGCGGCCCTGCCGCGCTAGAGCCTCTTCTCGGTTCTGTAGTTTCGTCTTTCAGGCGGAACTTCGCAGCGGCGGCCTTCCGCCCGAGGGCGGAAGGCGCCGAGGAAAGACGGGCGCTAGCTGCCGACGACGCGCGACCGCACGACCGGCGGTTTCACGGTCACGTGCTCGACGACCCAGACCATGCTGACTGCCAGCGGGTCGGCGCCGTAGCGGGCGGGCTCGAGGCGGCCCTGGGAGATTTCGTGGATCAGCCAGGCCACCTGCCGGCTGCCGCGCCCGTCGCCGAGCGCCTGCATCGCCGCGATGTTCCCGCTCTTCGTGATGACGGCCGAGAAGGCCAGCATCTGCTCCGCCCCCTGGGCCGATCGCTCCAGCGATGCGCTGATGATGCCGTCTTCCGGTACCGACGGCGCCTGGACCGCCAGACCGTCGATCCCGGCGGGATTCAGGTCGGAGCCGGGAACCGCGGAGACGACCGCGACGAGCGCACGCAGCGAGTCGGCGCGCTCCGGCGACGCGAAGCGGAGCATGCTCAGGACCATCGTGCCGACGAGCAGCGTCGCCGCCGTGGACGCGAGGCCGATCCACACGAGGTGCATGTCGTCGAACATGCGGCCCATCCGCGCGAGCCACGCTTCGTTGGCTTCCGCGCGCATCCGGCTGATGACGCCCGGCTGCAGGCCCGTCCAGTCGTCGGCCGGGGCCGGCGCGGACGCCAGCCGCAGGGCGGCGCCGAGATCGCGATAGCTGGCCAGGTCGGCGACACAGTCGTCGCACGCGTTCACGTGCGCCTGGACCGCGATCCGATCCTGGACCTCGAGCTCGTCGTCATGAAATGCGGCGAGCCGCTGCCGTACCGCCGCGCAGGTCAGGCCGGTCATACGTCCCTCAACTGCGCGCGCAGCCCTTCACGGGCGCGCGCAAGGCGCGATTTCACGGTACCCACCGCGATTCCGAGCGAAAACCCGATCTCGTCGTAGCTCAATCCGTCGATCTCCCGCAGCACGATGGCTGTCTTCTGATCAAACGGCAGACGATCGAGCGCGGTTCGGATTCTCTCCGCGAGCTGCTTCTGTCCGACGAGCCGATCGGGTCCGCGGTCGTGCGTTTCCGGCAGCTCGCCGTGATCCTGGATGTGCTGATCCAGCGACACCTGCTGGGCGCGGTGGCGACGCCGCCACCAGCGCTGCCGGTTGCGCGCCTGGTTGACGACGATGCGGTAGATCCAGGTGCGGAGGCTCGAGTGCCCCCGGAAGGTATGGATGGTGCGGAAGACCCGCAGGAAGACTTCCTGCGAGAGGTCGAGCGCCTCGTTGTGGTCGTTCAGCAGGTTCAGCGACAGCTGATAGACCATCCGCTGATGCTCGCTGACGAGCTCAGCGCAGGCGTCCTCGTCGCGGGTGGCGCATCGCTGGATCAGCGACGCCTCGCGCCCACCGACGTCGGTCCAGGTAATGGCTCGAACGGGTTTCACCGAAAGCTCACCACCCATGGTAGCATCGCCCTCCGCTTACCCCTTTAGATCCCGCTGCCCCGCGAAAGTTCCCGCGTTACCATGGACGCGTGAAACGGACCCTGGCGGGCCTCCTGCTGCTGGCCATGACCGGCGCCGCCGTGTACGGGTTCACCCTGAGCGAAACGGAGCGGGCCTACCGGCAGCTGATCGCCGATGGAGATGCGGCCATCGGGCGGGACGACAGCGCCTCCGCCATAGAGGCCTTCAGTGGGGCGATTACCCTTAAGCCCGATTCCATGCTGGGTTACCTGAAGCGCGGCCAGACCTACCGCCGCCGGGGCGACCTGACGGGAGCCCTGCGCGACCTCCGGCGCGCCGCCGAAATCGACCCCTCCGCCACCCGCGCCCTCGAGGAGCTCGGCGACGCCTTTCTCGCCGATACCCCAAGCCGGTATCAGGCGGCCGCCGAGCGGTACGAGGCCTACGTCCGGTTGGACAACCGCGCCCCCCGCGTCCTCTACAAGCTCGCCTACGCGCGGTACAACGACCGCCACGTCGCCGCCGCCGTCGAGGCGCTCCAGGCGTCGCTGGCGCTCGACGGCCGGTCGGCCGAAGCCTATTACCTGCTCGGCCTCTGCCAGCGGGACGCCCAGCAGCCCGAGCAGGCCCGCAAGGCGCTCGAACGATCCATCGAGCTGCAGCCCGCGCTCCTGCACGCGCGCGAGGAGCTGGCCGATCTCTACGAGACGATGGGCCGAAGCGACAGCCGCCTGGCCCAGCTCGAGGCGCTCTCGGCGCTCGACCCGCGCTCGTCGCGCGAGATCACGCTCGGCCTCGCCTATGCGAAGTCCGGCCAGCTCGAACGCGCCGTGCTGACGCTCGTTCGCGCCGCCGAACGCTATCCCGATCAGCCGTACGCCTACGTCGCGCTCGGCCGCGTCTGGCTCGAGATCGCGCAGACCCGCCGCGACCGCGTCGCGCTGAACAAGGCGATCGAGGCGCTGGAAGGCGCCGTCGGCCGCGACGACGGCGGCGAAGCGCTGATGCTCTTCGGACGGGCTTTGCTGCTGACGGGCGACGCCGGCAGCGCCGAGCGCATGCTGCAGGACGCGACCCGACGCGCGCCGGTGGATCCCCTCGCCTACTTCTATCTGGCCGAGGCCGCCGAGCGCCAGGCCCACGTCGCCATCGCACGGCAGGCGCTGCTGGACTACGCGGCGCTGCGCGGCGACGAGCCCGACGCGCGCAAGCGCGGCGCCGAAGCCGTACGGCTCGGCGACCTGTCGCTCCGCGACGGCGATCCGGCCGCGGCGGCCGGCTTCTTCCTCAAGGCGTCGGAAGACGCGCCGTCGGACGCCGGACTGCTCGCCCGCGCCGCCGACGCCCAGCTGCGCGCCGGCGACCGCGACACCGCGCGCGGTACCGTCGCCCGCGCGCTCGAGAAGGATCCCAACAACCTGCTCGCCTTATCGGTCCTGCGGCGCGCGGGCCGCTAGATCCCGTCAGCGCTTCGGGTCGAGGCGATCTCTCAGGCCATCGCCCAGGAAGTTGAATCCCAGGACGAGCGTCGCGATGGCGAGCCCCGGGAACAGCGTCAGATGCGGCGCGTCGAAGAGATGCGACCGCCCCGCATCGAGCATCGTCCCCCAGCTCGGTGTCGGGGGCTGCACGCCGAGACCGAGGAAGCTGAGCGAGGCCTCGGCGAGAATCGCGCCGGCCATGCCGAGCGTCGCCTGGACGATGACCGCGGGGAACGCCGTCGGCAGGACGTGCCGCAGGACGATGCGCGCGGGGCCAGCCCCGAGGGCACGCGCGGCCTGAACGTATTCGAGCTCGCGTGTGCGCAGCGCCTGGCCGCGTACGAGGCGCGCGTAGCCGACCCACCCGATGACGCACAACGCGAGGATCACGTTGGTGAGACTCGGCCCGAGCACCGCGACGAGCGCGATCGCCAGCAGGATCCCGGGGAACGCCATCAGCACGTCCACCACACGGCTGATCGCATCGTCGACGAATCCGCCGAAGTAGCCGGCGATCGATCCGAGCGCCATGCCGATCAGCGACGACACCGAGACGACGGCGAGACCGACGGCGAGGGAAATGCGCGCGCCGGCCACCAGCCGCGCCAGGATGTCGCGTCCGAGCTCGTCGAGTCCGAGCGGATGCGCAAGGCTGGGCGGCTCGAGCCGGCCCGCGAGCAGCTGCGCCGCCGGATCGTAGGGCGTGAGCGAAGGACCAATGGCCGCGGCGAGGACGGCCACCAGCACGATGACGAACCCGACGCGGGTCATTCGAAGCGGATCCGCGGATCGAGCGCGCCGTAGGCGAGATCCGTGAGGAGGTTCATGGCGACGTAGGTGACCGAGATGAACAGGATGCAGCCCTGCACGAGCGGATAGTCGCGCGTGTTGATCGCCTGGATCAGCAGGCGGCCGACGCCCGGCCAGGCGAAGATCGTCTCGGTGATGATCGTGCCGGTGAGGACAGCGCCGAACTGCAGGCCGATGATCGTCACGACCGGAATGAGGCTGTTGCGGAACGCGTGCCGCACGACGGCGCGGGCGCGCGAGAGGCCGCGGGCGCGGGCGGCCATCACGTAGAGCTCGCGCAGCTCCTCGATGACCGACGCGCGCGTCATGCGCGCCAGGATCGCCGCCAGCGCGGCGCCCAGCGTCACCGACGGCAGCACCAGGTGCGCGGGCGTGCCGCTGCCCGACACCGGCAGCCATCCCAGCGTCACGGCAAAGACGATCGCGAGCAGCGGACCGAGCCAGAAGCCCGGCATCGAGATCCCCGCCAGCGCGAGCGTCATCGCGG
>Ga0075362_10000077_pt1 | contig 26880 bp, 31 predicted proteins | sample EndMetdeltDD1762_FD_71397 | JGI IMG/M metagenome (GOLD analysis project Ga0075362, IMG submission 71397) | Populus endosphere microbial communities from Tennessee, USA - Endosphere MetaG P. deltoides DD176-2 | ecosystem: Host-associated > Plants > Roots > Endosphere | place: USA: Tennessee...
ACAGAGAAAAAAGAGGAGATAGTGCCGCGAAGCGCGGGGAATGGATAACGATCGTCTCCAGGAAGTTCGCTGCGCATAGCAGCGAGAAAACCATCTTTTTCGCCTCAGCGAAAATCGGCACATAGGTAACACTTAGTTCACCTTCAGGGGTGACATTTTTTCTTCATTATAGGTGATCCAAAAGCTGTCATCTATGTTAGCGAACTGGACCTCCCGCGCTTCGCGGCATGATCTCCTTTTTTTTCTCTGTGCCTCTGTGTCTCTGTGCCCTCTGTGCAATTCTCACACACATCCACCACACACACCTCTCCCACCCTAAGCCCAACCGCCCATCCTCTTTTCTCCCTGGACCTGCTCTGCGATCTCTGTGGTAAAAACTGATAGCGATGAACCCTTACTTTACCCTCTGATCTTGGTATAAAATTTTCCTTGCATTTGTGACCGGACAATATTTTCTTCACTTCTTCTCTCCTCCTCCCAGGGCCCCGTCCGCGCTTCGCGGTTTCTTCTACTCTCTACCTCTACGCCTCTGCAATTATCTCTCTCGCCGATAAAATTAGGTTCCAAGAGCCCCTTCAAAAATCGATTCTTGAATCGCGGACGGCAGAGTGGTATAAAGAATGCAGGGTACGTAAATTTATGATCCAAATGATTTTCAGGTTTGTTTTTCTTGGTCTCATCGTGTTTCTCGGCGGATGCGCCACCAATCAATCCATCGTGAGCAATCTAGAAGAGAGGGAAGCGAATGAAATCGTTGTCTTCCTCGCCTCAAAAGGGATCAACTCCCAAAAAGTGCTGATGCCGGTTAGCTCGACGGCAGCCGCAGGGGCCTCCATTGAAATGTTCAGCATTTCCGTCGACGCAGCCCAATCGACCGATGCGATGGCCTTACTCAACCGATACGGTCTGCCGCGCAGGCAGGGAACAAATCTTCTGACCCTGTTTGCAAAATCGGGGCTCATTTCGTCCGATCGCGAAGAGACGATCCGCTATCAGGCAGGCCTTGCCGAAGAGCTTAAAAACACCATTTGCAAAATCGACGGAGTGATCGACGCCGACGTTCAAATTTCTTTTCCTCCCACAGACACCAACGCCTTGCCAGGTTCCCCCCAACCCAAAACTACCGCCGCCGTTTACATCAAACACCAAGGCGTCATGGAAGATCCAAACAGCCATCTGGAAATAAAAATCAAACGGCTGTTGGCAGGTAGTGTAAACGGTTTGGATTTCGAAAATGTCTCTGTGATCTCTGACCGGTCCCGCTTTACCGACATCGTATTGCAGCCAGACGGGGAAGTGATTGGGGCAAAAGCGCTCCAGCAAACCTATGTGAGCCTTTGGGGCGTTATCCTCACGAAAAGTTCGCTGACCCGGTTCCGCTTTATTTTCTTTTTACTGATTTTCCTCGTTCTCCTTTTCTCCGCAGCCCTCGGCTGGATGGTCTATAAATTTTATCCCCAGATGCGGTTTAAAAAAGAGGACGCGGGAGACAATGAAATCAAATCTTAAGGAACGGTTTGAAAAGATCCAATGAACTGGTTCTAAAGGCCTTTTTAAGCCGCTGCGCTCCCGAAAAAAAAAAGGCGTTGGAACGGTTCCTTTCTGAGAAAGAACGGGCAAGGCTGGAAGAGCTCCCCTCTTTTCCTAAAGAAGTCTCTGCAAAAGGGTTTTCGAACGGAAATCTTTTAGAACAGGTGCACTGGTCCTGGTTTCTCCCTACTTTAAAAACCTACCCGCAAAGAGAGCAAAAAGGCTTTCTAACAGCACTCGCTTCCCAAGCTCCTGCCACTGCGGAAAGTTTAGGAGCAGCGCTTGAACTCCAAATCCCTCCTGCAAATGAACTCACCGAAGCGGGCCTCTCTTTCCTACGGGAGATTTTAGTAAATAGCTTGGTCGGGACGGAAGACCGGTTACTTCCTGTCGACTACCTGCCTCCGTCTCCCTTGAACCGCCTTTTATGGTTTTCAAAAAAAGACCTGATCCGGCTGATCGATTTTCTTTCCATGTACGATCTTAGCGCTGAATTGCGTCAAATCGTCGAGACGAAAACCCTTAAAAAAATCTACGCGATCCTCACAGAAGATGAACGGAAGGTGTTGAAAATCGCGTCCTCTCAAAAGGAAGTTTTTTCTTTGCCTCGCATGGGGCTTGAAAAATGGGATGGATCGGAAGAATCGCTTAAGGTTCTTCTTCACAGGAGGGGACTTTCCCGTTTTGGGACGGCTCTTTCAGGCCAAAACCTTGATTTCATCTGGTATATCTGCCACCATCTAGACATTGGCAGAGGCAACGCGCTTTTTAAACTCTATTCAAAAGAAGGGTCTCCCGAAATTTCGGAAGCCATCATCCGCCAAATCGAAGAACTCCTCTCCAACACGGATCGATTATTATGAAATTCTTCTCTCTGTTATCCGGAAAAGAAGTCCGTCCCGCACCGGGCGAAAAAAGAATTCCCGCTAAAGAATTCACTGTTTTAGCGAAAGCCGGAGAGATTCTATCGACTGTGAAAAAAGAGGCGAACGCATACAAGAGGGACATCGCAGCCGAATCGGAAAAAATCAAAGAACAGGCGTTTAAAGAAGGGTTTCAAGAAGGCCTTGTCTCCCTGAATAAACACCTCCTTGCTTTGGACCATGAGCTAAAGGCCATCCGGAGCGACGTACAAAAGAAAATCCTGCCTCTCGCCCTGAAAGCCGCCCGGAAAATTATGGGAGAAGAGCTCAAGCTTCATCCCGACCGGATTGTCGACATTGTCCTCACTTCGTTAAAACCGGTGACGCAGCACAGGAAGATCACCATTTATGTGAACAAGGCCGACCTCCCTCTGATTGAAGAAAATAAAGGGAAAATTAAAAAAATCTTCGAGCACCTCGAAAGCCTCTCCATTCAGGAACGGAGCGACATCGAGCAGGGCGGCTGTATGATTGAAACCGAAGCGGGCATTATCAACGCCCAGCTTGAAAACCAATGGCGCGCACTCGAATCCGCTTTCGAATCTTTTATGGCTAAATGAATCTTTTATGTTGAAATTCCTTTTTTGCTGCCTCCTCTTTTTCACCGTTCCCCTAGCAGTTCAAGCAGCTCCGATCAAAGCAAGCCAGCTCACTGCTCAAAACGGCGCGGTTTCAGCGCCTCAAGCAGTCTCTCAGGCCTCCTCCGACGACGGAACGGCAAATAACCCCTCCATGATTACAAAACTGGCCGTCCTCGCCGGTTTAAGCCTCCTTCCTTTCGCCGTCATGCTTCTCACTTCTTTTATGAAAATCGTCGTCGTCCTTTCGCTGCTCAGAAACGCTCTCGGGGTCCAGCAAACGCCGCCGAACCAAGTCCTCAACGGAATTGCCCTTTTGATCACCCTTTATGTGATGTTCCCCACGGGACTTGCGATGTACAATGCCGCCGAAACAGTCATCAAAACCAGTCCTCCGACCGCGATGATTTCGGGGGAGGCCGCCGTCTATGTGCTCAACGTGGTCGATAAGGCAAAAGAGCCTCTCCGCGACTTTCTGCAGCGCAATTGCAACCCAAAGCACACCCGCAGTTTTTATACGCTCGCCTACAAGATTTTCCCCGATCCTTATAGAGGCCAGCTCAAACAAAACGATTTTATCGTCCTGATCCCCGCCTTCATCACAAGCCAACTAAAGACAGCCTTTGAAATCGGCGTATTGATCTATCTTCCCTTTTTCGTCATCGATCTTGTCGTTTCAAATATTTTGCTTGCGATGGGGATGATGATGCTCTCGCCTCTTACCATCGCTTTACCCATCAAATTGCTCCTTTTGGTCATGGTAGACGGCTGGACCGTCCTTGTCCAAGGGCTTGCGATGTCATTCAAGTAAGGGAGCGAAAATGTTTGCAAATGAAATTTACGCCCTTTCCTATCAAGCCCTGATTTTGATCCTGATCCTCTCTGGGCCGCCGATCATCATCAGCACTGTGCTTGGACTGATCGTCGCGATTTTCCAAGCAGCCACTCAAATCCAGGAACAGACCCTCTCTTTCACCGTGAAACTTTTTGCTGTGGTTTTTACGATCATTTTTCTCGGGGGATGGCTCGGGGCCCAGGTACTTCAATACACCAACACAATCCTCACGACGATTTCCAAAATGAGCGCCGGGTAGCGTCTTTTTATGGACATACTCACAGCCACTGACAATTACGTCTCGCTCCTCACCTCGCTTCCTAACCGCGATCCGACGACAGTCCTTTCTATTTTTTTTCTAACGCTCGCCCGTCTTCTCCCGATCATGACCCTGGCCCCTTTTTTAGGCGCTAAAAACGTCCCCATGACGATTCGGATGATGTTCAGCGTAGCGCTCGTAGCGATCTTCCTTCCGCAAAACTTAATGATCGCCACCCAGGAAATTCCCTACGGAATGCTTTTTGTAGGATCCCTTCTCAAAGAACTTCTGCTCGGCACCGTTCTCGGATTTCTTTCCACAGTCCCCTTCATGATCGCCCAAATGGCCGGCAGCCTGATCGACCACCAAAGAGGCGCCTCTTCCCTCCAAGTCTCCGATCCGACAACCCAAACGCAAACCGGCCCCATCGGAATCCTTTATAACTACGTTCTCATCGCGCTCTTTTTCTCTCTCGACGGCCCCTTTATTTTTCTCAATGGCATCGCCAGCTCTTATCAATTGATTCCCGTCGATGGGATCCTGAATCCTGCCCTTTTTTCACTCCAAACCCCGTTTTGGAAACAGATGTTCGGTCTGTTGCAGCTCATGATGAACCTCTCGATTCAACTTTCCGCCCCCGCTTTGGTCGGCGTCCTGCTCACCGACATGTTCCTCGGCATCGCCAACCGCCTTGCCCCCCAAGTGCAAATCGTCTTCTTGGGGATTTCTCTTAAATCGTGGGTAGGGATCGCGCTCTTGACTGTCTCTTGGGGCCTCGTCGTTCAGGTAATGGGGAAAGAATCGATCCAGTGGGTCAAAGCCCTCAATCAGCTCATCCAACAGGCAGGAGGGTATTTTCAGGCAGGAGCCAAGAACCTCTCCCAGTAAAATTTTTCGTCGAGTTTTTTGGATTATTTTGGCCGATTTTCAATTCAAAAGTGGAGGGCAATATCGCAAGGGTATATTGCCCTCCACTTTTGAATTGAAAATCGGCTCAAAAGAACCGAAAAATCGACTGAAACTTTTTACTGGGATAGGTTCAAGGCATAAAAAAACCCTCGGCATCTTTCGACGCCGAGGGCTGGAAAAGAACAGAAGATAGGTATTCTATCTTTGCAATAAAGCTCTGATTGTGGGAACCGCGCTTGCCAAAAGTCCCGCTCCATACACACCTAAATTTTGTAAGATGGAAGGGGCTTCTTTTTCATACCAAGGCGCTTCTTCACTCGAATTTTCGCTCGTCAAAGCAGATCCTGAATTGTAATCCGACTCATCAAAGGCCAGCGGATTGCGCTCGGGACCATATTCTCCCGTCGTCTCAACAAAAGACCTTATAGGATCCACGTTAACAGGAACGACAACTGCGGGAACAGGAGGCAACACAGGCGCCAATGAAGCAGATGAGTCAAGTTCAGGGTTGAACAATGAGGGAAGAGACGGGCAAAGGCTTTCATTCTGCAGACGGGCGCCGCTGATGAAAACAGTCCCAAGAATGGCGCCGCTCCAGACAAGCCTGCTCAAACTGCATCGGGAAACCCGGTTCCCCGCAGATTTAATAGGTTTTACGCGCGAGGCTGCCGCCTGCTCATCTGCTGTTTCAAAGCGCAAACTGCGAGGAAATTGATCTGCTTCTTTCGGATTTTCAAGCTTTTTTGCTTCGATCAATCTGGGGAGCAAATTTCTAGTTAAAATACCATTTCCCTGAGATTTTCCGACATAAGGCTCCGCACAAGCGAGTTGGCTAAGAACTGTAAAAATTTTGCCGATCTGATTCGGGCTGGCTTCTGGATGCTTCTTCAAAAGGTTGTAAAAAGATTCCATGCTTTCGTTCAGCTTAAGAACAAGGCGCGAGTGTTGATCGGATGTCATTTCTGGATGTTCTTCATTTCTCTCTCGGCCGATCACTGCGGCAACCTGATACACTTTGAATAAGGCGTCATCGAGCTCATTTTTCTTAGGATCATAAACTTCATTGTTCTTGTGTAAAGCAAAGAGGTAATGCGCTAACTGTTGATTCTTGACTCCTGCTTTCGCTAACTTGAGAAGCGCCGTTTGTATATTTAGTGTCGTTGGAGCCATAATGCCCTGGGCAACCAAAGACGTCTTTTGCGCAACAGGAACGAGTTGCAAATTCCGGCTCTCCGAAAGAGGGGTCATTTTTTGTTCCTGCTCAGCCGGCTGGGCCTGAGAGAGAACCATTGAATTTGTAGATAATTGGGGAGTAGTGGAAGATACAGTCATGAAAAATCCTTCTGTTTAATTCAAATAATTATAAACTGTTTGCGTAATAAACTCAATAAAAAACATAAATATATTAAATTATGACCCATCTAACTTCTTTCTCTCCTTTTCTCATCGAAAACGGAAATATTTTTTTTGAAAAACCAGCTTTTCGAGAGCTAGTTTTGAGTATCGCGCCTCAAGGGGCCGTTTTAGCTGACCCAAAGGTGATCGAAAAAGCAGCCTCCCTGCAAGAGGCCCTTGGCCCCGCCTTCTCCTTAATCCCCATTTTCGGAGGGAAAAGTCGGGCCACGAAAGAGGCGCTTGAAGATGAGCTATTTAAAAAGAAATTGGGCCGCGACTGTCTCCTTATCGGCGTAGGGGGCGGGGTTGTTACCGACCTTGTGGGCTATCTCGCCTCAACCTATATGAGGGGGGTGCCTTTGATCTTGGTCCCCACGACCCTTTTGGCGATGGTCGATGCGGCAATCGGAGGGAAAAACGGGATCGATACTCCTTTCGGGAAAAATCTGATCGGTACTTTTTACATTCCCAAAGCCATTTTCATCGATCTCGATTTCCTGCAAACTTTGCCTGAGAAGGAAGGGTCGAACGGTCTTGCCGAAATTCTCAAATATGGGCTGACTCTCAACCCAGCAATTTGGGAACGGATCGAGAAAAATGCTGCCGCTTGGCGGGAACGAGAAAACCTAGAATGGCTGATCCGCTCCTCCATGGAGGCAAAGACGAAAGTTGTCCAAGAAGATCCTCAGGAGACAAAAGGCTTTCGGCGGACTCTCAATTTTGGACACACCGTAGGCCACGCGCTGGAACTTCTCTCTGATTTTTCAATCGATCACGGACAGGCGGTTGCCCTCGGGTCGATGTCTGAAAGCTATCTCAGTCATCGCCTCGGTTTCCTTTCCGGAGATTCTCTCGCACGAATTTTAGCCCTCTACCGGAAATTGGGATTTGCGTTAAAGTTGCCGAACCGTTTTTCACCCTCTGCGTTTAAAGAGGCTCTCGCCATGGATAAAAAATCGAAAGGGAATAAACCGCGCTGCGTCCTCATTGATGCCATTGGAAGCGCCGTTTCGTTTGAAGGAACCTATTGTCGCCCCATCGAAGAGAAGGAAATGGACGACTTGATCCATTGGATGAGAACTTATGGCAGCTAAAGCGCGCATCAGACCGCATTCGCTGCACGGCAAGATGGAGGTCCCCCCCTCTAAATCCCACACTCTCCGCGCGCTTCTCTTTGCAATGATGGCCAAAGGGACAAGCCGCATCGAAAATTTTCTTCCCTCCCCAGATACAGCTGCCATGGTCGATGCGATCCGTCAGTTAGGCGCTCAAGTAAAAACGGAAGGGAATGCTTTCCTAGTTGAAGGGGTCGCAGGGAAACCTCATCCTCCCAGCGATGTAATCCACTGCGGCAACTCCGGACAAGTGCTTCGTTTCATTGGAGCCCTCTCCTCTCTTTTGTCGAGCTATGCGATTTTCACGGGCGACGTTTCGATCCGCCAGAACCGCCCTGTTAAACCTCTTCTCGATGGGTTGACACAACTCGGAGCTTTCGCTGAATCCAGCCGGCTCGATGGGTGTGCGCCGATCCTCATCAAAGGCCCTTTAAAAGGGGGAAAAGCGATTGTAAACGGCGAAGATTCGCAGCCGATCTCGGGCCTTTTAATCGCGGGAGCTTTTGCCGCATCTCCCCTTGAGCTGGAAGTCATCAACCCAGGTGAAAAACCGTGGGTCAACCTGACCCTCCATTGGTTTGACCGCCTCGGCATCCCTTATGAAAACCACCAGTTTGAACGATATAAAATGAGAGGGAATGCGCAAATCGAGGCTTTCCATTACTCGGTCCCCGGCGACTTCAGCTCCGCAGCGTTTCCCCTGGCAGCTGCCCTGCTTACTCAATCCGAACTTGTTTTAGGACCCCTCGATCGAGGCGATCCGCAAGGCGATCAAGCGCTCCTCCCCGTTTTAGAAAAGATGGGCGCCCGCTTTGAAACAAAGGGACTTTTTCTTCGTGTTAAAAAAAGTCCCCCTTTAAAGGGAATGCGCATCGACATCAACGACTTTATCGACGCCCTGCCGATTTTAGCGGTCATCGGCTGCTTTGCCGAAGGGCAAACAGAGATTGTAAACGGAGCGATCGCCCGGCGCAAAGAATCGGACCGAATCCGCTGCATCGCCGCTGAATTGAAAAAAATGGGCGCGGACATCGAAGAGAGGCCCGATGGCCTCCTCATCCGCAAATCTCGTTTGCATGGCGCTCTGAACCTCGAATCTCACCAGGATCATCGTATCGCCTTATCGCTCGCCGTTGCCGCAATGGCAGCACAAGGAGATAGCGTCATCCACGGAATCGAATGCATAGCAAAAACGTATCCTGCTTTTTTTTCCGATCTTCGAGCCGCCGGAGCAGACATTGAGGTCGAAACATGAACCTCATCCTTTTCGGATTTAAAGGAGTCGGGAAAACCTATTTTGGACAGCTCCTTGCCAAAGAATTAAACCTTCCCTTCATCGACACGGACGCACTTCTCGAAGAGCTCTTCGCAAAAAAAACAACCTACCCGCTCCCGATCCGAAAAATCTATGCAACACTTGGAGAAAAACAATTCCGGTTGCTTGAAAAAGAAACTTTGCAAACATTAGAAAACGTTCAAAATAGCGTGATCGCTTTAGGCGGCGGCGCAATCCTCACCTCCCGGAATGGAGAATTTTTGCGAAAAATCGGGACGCTCGTCTATCTCCAAGCAAGCGCTGCCGCCATCAAACAACGGATTTTCAAAGAGGGAGTCCCCTCTTTCCTCGATTCAAAAGATCCTGACGGCTCTTTCTTAAAAATGTTCCAAGCGCGGGAACCGATTTACGAATCGATTCCTGCCCGACGCGTCGACACCGATGGGCTCAGCAAAGAGGACATTTTAAACAAGCTCCGTTCGATGATTGAGGTTCCGCAAAATGGCTTCTAATTTTTTTGGACAAGTTTTTCGGATTACTACTTTTGGCGAATCGCACGGCCCTGCCATTGGAGTGGTCATCGACGGCTGCCCCGCTGGACTTGCGATCGAAAAAGAAGAGATCGACCAAGAACTGGCGCTTCGCCAACCAGGAGCCAGCCCCTATACCTCGCCCCGGAAAGAAAAAGACGAAGTGGAAATCCTCTCAGGCGTTTTCCAAGGCAAAACAACCGGAGCGCCTATTGCGCTGCTCATCCGCAATAAAGACGCCGATTCAAGCAAGTACGAGCCCATCCAAGATCTTCTCCGGCCCGGCCACGCCAACTTTACCTATCTCGAAAAATATGGGATCTTCGACGATCGAGGGGGAGGACGTTCCTCAGCCCGCGAGACCGCAGGCCGTGTCGCGGCAGGCGCCATCGCAAAAAAACTGCTCTCCCATTATGGTATTGAAATCTGCGCCTTCGTTGCGGAAATCGGCGGTATTCCCATTACCGATGCCGATATCGATCTCTCCTCCCCCTCTCAATTACGGAAAAAAGTCCTCTCCAACCCTCTTTTTTGTCCCGATCCAAAAGCTTCCCTACAGATGATGGAAAAAATCGAAGAGATCAAACGAGAAGGCGATTCGCTCGGCGGCATTCTTCAGTGCATAGCCGCAAATCTCCCTGTCGGCCTGGGAGATCCCGTTTATGGAAAACTGGAAGCGCTCCTCGCCTCGGCCATGCTCTCTTTGCCCGCAACAAAAGGATTTGAGATCGGTTCTGGATTCGCCGCCGCGCAGATGAAAGGGTCCGAACATAACGATGCGTTCGATATCGATTCGCAAGGGCAGATCACGACAACAACGAATTTCGCAGGAGGAACTCTCGGAGGCATTTCAACAGGTCGTCCCTTAACATTTCGCGTCGCCTTTAAACCCACCTCCAGCATTCTCAAACCGCAAAAAACAGTCAGTCTCCAAGGAGAAAAAAGAACCTTCCGCCTCCCCGAAGGCTCGCGCCACGACCCCTGCGTCGCCATCCGCGCAGTCCCCATCGTGGAAACCATGACCGCCCTCGTCCTCGCCGACGCCCTCCTCCTCAACCGCTGCTCCCAACTTTAAGAGACTGTTAACGGATTAAGTTTCTGTCGATTTTTAGGTTTTTTGAGCTGATTTTCGATTCAAAATTGAGGGGCCATATACCCTTGTCGATATGGCCCCTCAATTTTGAGCCGAAAGCCTACGATCCAATCAACTAGATATAAAATATTGGTTTTTAGTAACAAACGAATATTTCGGAAGACTACTCTTCGCGAGTTCATTGCGATCCTGCATTGGAAAGAGTGATAAATAGCATTAATTCCCGAGTCGATGAGACCTTATTTTTAGAATAATATTTATTTAATCAAAAAAACACTTTTATTTTAAATAAATAAATGTTATGATAGAATAAATTTAACTAAAAACAATTATGGCAATAACACCTTATTACCAGAGTCAGGAACAAGACCCCGCAGAGCTACGTCCTTTAAGCTCAGCTCTTGAGAGCGCGACAGCCTATCCAAAAGCCATTGTCAATCTGATCGCTCAATATATTTGGGATCCGACTCCAAAAGCCGCTTTTCAAATGATCTTCCAGAACTCTACCGGCCTACTTGTCAGTTATGTGCATTTTCGAACAAAATACACTCAATCCTATCTCACCGACATCACTGCACATATAACGCCGACGAACACAACGTATCTATATAGAAAGAGCGCGGAAGACATATACCAACAAATTCAAAAACATCGAGAAAAAATCCTAAAAAAAAGCCAAGAATATAAAGACTACTTGTCCACACTCTACACTCCAAGGCCTGAGTCCCCTAATTTAGAATTAGTAAGCAAGGCGCAGCAAACCGATGCCCAGTTTTTGTCTCTCGCCCGGCCAGAGACTCCTCCTCCTAAGTAATTTTCAGTTTCAATAAATTTTTACAATCCCTAGAATCGCCTGATTTTCATCAAACCAAAAAGAGGAAAATAGTATGGCGTTATCCGTATGCGATTTCTGCGGAATTTCCACAAACACTCTCGATCCTAAATATCCTGATCCTGCCTTCGTCGCGGATTGCGAAGAAAGTAAAAAAAACACAAAGCATCTCTTTCATATTGATTGTATAAAAATGTTTTTCGAAGCAGTCGCTGGCAAAGCATGTGCTAAAAAGGGCTGTACTGGAACAATCACTTTTATTGGCGGGAAGTCTCTGGATAGTTTCCTTCGATATCACAAAATCAAGCGGCTTGAGACAGAATCAACGTAGCTGTTGGATCGATTTTTTGAGGGCGCGGGCAAAAAGGTCGATTTCATCGGGAGTGTTGTAAAGAGCAAATGACGCCCGGATGGCTTGTTCAAGGCCGAATGCGCGGAGCAAGGGCTGGGCGCACAGATGGCCGGAGCGAAGGGCGATGTTTTGCAGATCGAGCAGGGTTGCGAGATCTAAGGGGTGGACCCCTTCGACTTGGAATGTGAGGATCGGCCCTTTTTCCCGCGCTGTTCCGATGATTTTTAAGCCAGGAATTTGCTGGAGGGATTGAGTGGCCTGAGCAAGAAGCTGCTGTCCGTGCGCTTGGATTTGGGAGCGGCCCGTTTCTTCGAGAAAATCCAATGCGGCTTTAAGGGCGATCGCAGGTCCGATGAGAGGCGTCCCGGCTTCGAAACGGAGAGGCGGTTCTTGATAAGTGGTCTTGTCGAGATCGACCCGTTCGATCATGTCGCCGCCGCCTTGAACGGGAGGCATTTTTTCGAGGATTTGTTTTTTTCCATAAAGGATGCCAATTCCGGTCGGGCCGTAGCATTTATGGCCTGAAAAAGCGTAAAAATCGCAATCGAGAGCTTGGACGTCGACGGGCATTGAAGCGGCCGCTTGAGCGCCGTCCACAACGAGAACTGCGCCGACCCTGTGGGCGGCTTTCGCAATCTCTTGGATCGGATTGACTGTGCCTGTCACGTTGGATACATGGGCAAGGGCGACGATTTTGGTAGAGGGATTGATGCAACCTTCCCACTGCAGAACCCCTTGCAGGTCGACGGAAATCCATTTCAGCGTAGCGCCTGTGTGCTGAGCTGCCATTTGCCAAGGGACAATGTTCGAATGGTGTTCCATTTCCGAAATGAGGATTTCATCGCCAGGCTTTAAAAAAGTGCGTGCGTAGGACAGCGCGACTAAATTCAATGCATCCGTCGTGCCTCGGGTAAAGACGATTTCTTGCGCGTGCGCCGCATTTAAAAAGCGGGCGGCGGAAGACCTGCTTTCGTTGTACTTTTCGGTCGCGATCAAAGAGGGGCGGTAAATGGCGCGATGGACGGTCGCGTATTCAGAGGCATAAAATTGGGAAAGGGAATCGATGACCGTTTTCGGTTTATGGGCCGTCGCGGCGCTGTCTAGATAAATGAGCTGGGGATGCGCTGCAAAAATCGGGAACCGTTCGCGCATCACTCGTCCTTTAGCAATCGGGCTTTCAACGATTCGATGGGCACTGGATCGATCAACTCGCGGCAAAATCCGGCGATGAGCCACTTGTTTGCCAAGGGAAGGGACAATCCCCGTGAACGGAGGTAAAAGAGTTCTTCCTCATCTAGCTGAGCCACCGTCGCTCCATGGGAGGCCTTCACATCGTCTGCGAAAATTTCAAGATTCGGCTTCGCGTTCGCAGAGGCCTCGTCGCTTAATACGAGATTGTTATTGAGCTGGTACGCTTCCGTTTTTTGCGCTTCAGGACGGACGGCGATTTTCCCTTCAAAGCTGGAGCGGCTTTTCTCTTTGAGAACTCCCTTGAAATGCTGACGGGAGCGGGTATGGGGCGCTTGGTGTTCGACGACTGCGTGGACATGCGCTTGGTTTTCCCCTTTCAATCTCCACAGTCCCAAAAGTTGCGTCTCCGCGTTTTCCTCGCAAAGCTGAACGCGGATCGAAGAGCGGACCATTTTAGATCCTCGAGTAAACGAACAAAGCTTTGCACGGCTGTTTCGCTTCAAAGTCGCGCGGAAAGATTGGAAAAGCTGGGAGGCGGCGGGGACCTCTTGCGCATCGTAAAAGGACAGTTCAGCGTTTTCATCGAGAGCCAAATCGACCGACAGGTTTGCAAACGTCTGGGCCCGGTGGAACGCCGTTTGGGCGATTTGCAACCGCGCGTTTTTCCCTAAAGAAATTTGAATGCGAGGTGAAGCGGTTTCGGCAGAGGTGAAAAAATGGAGGATTTGGAGAGGCGCTTTGATCTCCGTTTTCGGCGGCGCGTAAAGGAATACGCCTCTGCCTTGAAACGCTAGATTGAGCGCGGCGAAAGGGTCTGTTTCTTCTTTGAGGACGCGGAGAAGCCGGTTTTGTAAAAACAGTCCGTAGGTGCGCATGGCCCCGTCAAGAGGAAGAGCGACGAGCGGCGACGGGATCCGCGAGAGAGCCTCATCGAAAAACCCATCGACAAAAACGAGAAGCGAGGCGCGGCACTCAGGCAGCACATGGGGCTCGATTTCCTGCAAGGAGACCGTTTTTTTCGAAGCGGGTTTAGGAAACGAAAGTTTTTGCAAAGGGAGATACTGGAACGCCTCTTGTTTCGGCTTTGGCAGACCGATCAAACGGAACACATCCCAAGCTTTTTGACGCCACTGGACGAGCGGATCTTTTGGATCGAGCTCTTCTTGCCAATAACTCTCGATTTGCTCCGCGAGGTTCATGCGTACCCTTTTTCTTCGAGCTCTAAGGCCAATTCAGGCCCGCCTGTCCGAACGATCTTCCCGTCTGCAAGGACATGGACGAAATCGGGACGGATATGGTCGAGAAGGCGCTGGTAGTGGGTGATGATGAGAAGGGCGTTGTCGGCGCGGCGCATCTGGTTGACTCCGTTCGCGACGATCCGCATCGCGTCGATGTCGAGGCCCGAGTCGGTCTCATCGAGGACCGCTAAATCGGGATTGAATAAAGCGAGCTGCAAAATCTCGTTTTTTTTCTTTTCTCCGCCAGAAAATCCTTCGTTTAAATTGCGGGTCTTGAATTCGGGACGGATCTCCATCGCTTTCATTTTCTCGTCGAGGAGAGCTTCGAATTCTTCATTAGAGAGCGGAGGCAGGTCCCGCCCCTTTCGCTGCGCATTCAGCGCGGCCTGGAAAAATTGCTGGTTTGTAACCCCGGAGATCTCGAGCGGATATTGGAAACTCAAAAACAATCCGGCCTGGGCTCTTTCTTCCGGGTCCATGTCGAGGAGGTTTTGCCCTTTAAACCAAATTTCCCCTTCGGTGACCTCATAAGCGGGATGGCCGGCGAGGATTTTCGCAAGCGTCGATTTCCCGGCGCCATTCGGCCCCATGATCGCATGGATCTTCCCCTTCTCGATCGACAAAGAGAGCCCTTTCAAGATGGACTGGCCGCTCTTTGTGGTCGCGGAGAGATTTTTGATTTCGATTAAATTCATCTTATCCCACTGAATGTTCAAGTTTTAAAGCGAGGAGCTTTTGCGCCTCGGCGGCGAATTCGAGCGGCAATTCCCGGATGACCTCTTTGCAAAAGCCGTTCACGATCAAATTGACCGCGTCTTCCCTCGGGATGCCCCGGCTCTGGAGATAGAAGATCTGCTCTTCGTTCATCTTCGAAGTCGAAGCCTCATGCTCAAGCTGGCACGTGCTGTTCGCCGTTTCAATATAAGGAAAGGTATTCGCAGAGCATTTGTTTCCGACAAGCATCGAGTCGCACTGCGTATAATTGCGGGCTCCTTCCGCTTTCGGAACGATTTTGACAAGGCCTCGGTAGGAATTGTGCGATTCATCAGCAGAGATCCCCTTGGAAACAATCGTGGAACGGCTGTTTTTTCCGATATGGATCATTTTCGTCCCGGTATCGGCCTGCATTTTACCATTGGTCAAGGCGACGGAATAAAATTCTCCGACTGAATGGTCCCCTTTCAAAATGCAGCTCGGGTACTTCCAAGTGATTGCAGCTCCTACCTCGACCTGCGTCCAACAGATTTTCGAATGGTCTCCCGCGCAAAGGCCCCGTTTCGTGACGAAGTTGTAAATCCCCCCTTTTCCGGTTTTGGGATCGCCTGCATACCAGTTCTGGACCGTCGAGTATTTGATTTCAGCCCGCTCTTTGGCCACAAGCTCGACCACGGCCGCGTGCAACTGATTGGTATCGAACGCAGGCGCTGTACATCCTTCGAGGTAACTCACATAAGACCCTTCCTCGGCGATGATCAGCGTCCTCTCGAATTGTCCTGTTTCCTTCTCATTGATCCGGAAATAGGTCGATAGCTCCATCGGAGAGCGGACGCCTTTCGGGATGTAGACGAAGGAGCCGTCCGAAAAGACGGCGGAATTGAGGGCGGCGAAAAAATTGTCCCCGATCGGCACAACGCTTCCTAAATACTCTTCAATGAGTTCCGGATACCGTTTCACCGCTTCCGAGATCGAGCAAAGGACAACCCCCGCCTCTTCCAATTTCTTCTGGAAAGTCGTCCCCAGGGAAACCGAATCGAAAACAACGTCGACCGCCACGTTCGACAGCCGTTTTTGCTCATCGAGGGGGATCCCTAACTTTTCAAAAGTTTTCAACAACTCCGGGTCGACCTGGTCCAGTTTGTCCAACCGGGGTTTGACCTTAGGCTCAGCGTAATAAGAGATTTCCTGGTAGTTGATAGGAGGGTATTTGACATTCGGCCAAACAGGCTCTTCCATCTCTTGCCATTTCTTAAACGCTTTAAGACGGAAACGGAGGAGGAATTCAGGCTCCCCCTTTTTTTCCGAAATCTTCCGGATCGTCTCTTCGCTCAGTCCTTTAGGAAAAACGTCGGAGGCGATGGGAGTGGTAAACCCATACTTGTATTCAGAAGAGGAATAAATTTCTTGGCTTGTCGACATATCTTTAAATCAAAATTGAAAGAATTTTACTGTAGATACGCAAACATGTCAATTTTTATAAACAATTCTATTTCAGAAACTAGATAGTTTATTATGTTATTAAATAAAATAAATAATATAATTAAAAAAGCAGGTTTAATTATGGATAAACACCCTACCCATGAAATCGCTTTCCGTTCAAAAGCGGAAATGATTGAGGATATTACAAAAATCCTCCATCACCTGCACACAGGCCAAAGATCCCTGGCCACCCCTCTTATCGAAGATTTAAAAACCCGCGCCCTTTTCTTAGATGAAGAGATTCAACAAGATGTGCTGATTTTCGTCGAGCAAGTCCTCTTCCAATACGACTACGATCCTTGGCACAAAATCACCCGCGATGTCCAAAAAGCCACCGACCGGCTGATTCGCGACCTTGGTTTTTCCATCCCAGATCCAACGGAGACGATCCTATGAAAAAAGTAGAAAATACAGAGAATCCGGAGACCCCGCAGAAAATTTTCCCCATCAGAAAAGAAGAGGAGACGATTTGCCGAAAAAGCAAAATCGTTCCCCTCGAACCGAGCTGGTCCGAGTTCCCTAAAAAATCCACCCGTAGCCAAGAATTTTAATTTTCAAAGAAAAGGATGTCAACATGGACAAGAATAATTTTCAAAAAAAATGGAACGAAATTAAATCAAAAATCAAATCTAAATGGAACAAAATAACAAACGAAGATATGTCAGAAATCGACGGTCATTACGATCGAATGATTTCTAAAATTCAAAAACGGCATGGCTACTCAAGAGAGCAGGCGGAAAGAGAATTCCAGAACTGGAACATGAATGGTTCTAGAGAAGAATCGGATCGATTTGGAATGCGCTCAGAATCCGACATGGAAGAAAGAAGCGACCGCAATTCTGAGTCTTTCGGAAGCAGAGACTCTTCTGAAAGTTATGGAAGTGAACGTGAATCTGAAGGCCGACGCGGGTTTGAAGGGAATCGTGGATCTACGGATCGCAACGAGAACCATTCTAAAAATCAAGAGCATGGCCCCAAACACGGCAATATGGACCGCAATAAGCAACATCCTGGAAACGAAAAACACAACCCAAAAAAACACGAAAACAAAGACGATCGCGACAACCGCGGTTGGGACGAGAAAAAACGGAAAGCCGGCTAATTTTTTCGCGCCGAAAAGGGGGATCTACACCCCTTTTTAATTGGAGGGGTTGTTCTATACCCCTCTTTAAGAATATTGCCCTCTAAATTTGAATCGAAAATCAGCCAAAAGAACCTAAAAATCGACTGAACCTTACTTTGTAGACACCCTCTAACTTTCCATCTTCGTATAAGCTTCTTTTGCCGCAATACTTGCCGCAGTGAAAAAACCGGTTGGAACCAATCCGCCCCAAACTACAGGCAAACCGATGATCGCTAAATTCGCAGAGACAAAAGCGAAAAACGCAGCCAAAACAGCAAACAGTACAGTCAAAATTTTTAAAGCCGCGACCGCGACCCTGCGCCCTATTGGAGAGGCTGATGGAGAAGCCAGTTCCTCAATTTGTTCAGAAATTTTCCCATTTTGGAAATCGACTTTCGAGAACTGGATAGATGACATTGAACAATCCTTTCCAACAATTATAATTACAAAAATCAACAAGTCAATGAAAACAAACCACCTCACACGAAACATTCGATAAAATCGTATCTACCTCAAATTCAGAGAATTAAATATAAAAACCATTTTGTTTATTTTAAATAAAGATTGTAGTATAATAAATTAAAAAAAAGAAACCCATGTCAGTAAGTTTAATTACACCCACCCAAGTCATTTTCCAAGAGCCCACCGAGCTTAAAAGCAACGGAAGCACAGAAAAAACGACCTCCGCGGCTCAAGTCTTAGCAACGTCTATGAGCGCACCAGCCTCTGCATCCTTGAATCACAAGTTGTCAGAGGACATCCTCCAATATGTTAGAGGGAAAATAGAGATCATTCCTAACTATTTGGACAAACTCGATTTTGGAACTGAGGCCCCCACCGAAGAGCTTGTAACCGCCCTGTCGACGCTCTTTGAGTATGCTTTTTCCGGATGCGATTTCGGAGCCGTTTCTTTAGAATCGATCAAAAAAATCGCTCACACAGCAGAACATTTTAAGGTGGGAACCTGTTTTGAATTGGCTGCGGTTGGATTTATGTATTGTCATAATCTAAAAATCTCTCAAAATATCGAAATTTTTACGATCGATCAAAGAAACCACGTTTTTCTTGTGATCGGCCGCGATCCGAAAAGCAACCCTAAAGATTTTACAACCTGGAGCTCCGCTCTCGTTTGCGATCCTTGGAGGGAAAAAACCCTTTTCGCAAGCGATAAAGATGCTTTTATCAATTTCGAGTCCCAAGATTTCATTAACGGCAAATACGTAACCTCGCTTTCGCCGTTCAATCCTAAAACGCAAACTTTGAATTTGCTTCTCAAGAACCTATCCCACTAAAAAGTTTCAATCGATTTTTCGGTTCTTTTGCGCCGATTTTCGCTTCAAAACCAGGGGGCCATATCTTTTTTCCTGATATTGCCCCCCTGGTTTTGAAGCGAAAATCGGCCAAAATAATCCAAAAACTCGACGAAAAATTTTAGTGGGATAGGTTCAAATACCATTTCACTGTCCGTTTAAGACCATCCTCCAGAGAAACCTTTGGTTTCCATTCAAGATCCCGCTCGCTTTTTTTACTGTCGATCGCATAGCGGAAATCATGGCCCGGCCGGTCCGCGACAAAGCGGATGAGAGAGCGGTATTCTTCAATGTCCCTTTTTGTCTCGCCGCCTAAAATTTCAATCAAAAGATGGAGCAGCTCGAGGTTCGAGCGTTCGGCAGAGCCGCCGATATCGTAAGTCTCCCCTTTCCTTCCCCTTTTCAAAATCCGCCACACCGCTTCCGCATGGTCATCCACATAGAGCCAATCGCGCACATTCGAACCTCTTCCGTAAACCGGTAAAGGTTTTCCCGCCAAACAATGCGTCAACATCAAGGGGATGAACTTTTCCGGATATTGGCAGGGTCCGTAATTATTGCTGCAATGGGATACCGTTGTCGACAAGCCATAAGTGGCTGCGAAGGCGCGCACCAAGTGGTCTGAGGCTGCTTTGGATGCGGAATAAGGAGAATTGGGCCGGTAGGGGGAATGTTCATGAAAAGAACCGCTCTCTCCCAAAGATCCGTACACTTCATCGGTGGAAATGTGATGGAAGTGGATATGGGGCAGCTTCCGCACCGCTTCGAGAAGGGACAGAGTCCCCTTCACGTTCGTCTCAACAAAGGGGTGCGCTGAAGCAATGCTCCGGTCGACATGCGTTTCCGCCGCAAAATGGACGATCGCGTCAATTTCGCACTCCAACAGCAGCTTTTCCACCAGGGACTGATTTAAAATATCGCCCTGGATAAATCGGTAGCGCGGATGATCGTGGAAACCTTTTAACGAATCGAGATTGGCGGCATAAGTCAAAAGATCGTAATTGACGATCCTCCCCTCAAACTCCGAGCGGAGCAAGTGGCGGATGAAAGCCGAGCCGATAAAGCCGGCCCCGCCCGTTACAAAGAGACGTGAGAGAGAACGCATAGATGTTCTTTTAAAGCCTGTTTCCAGGAGCGGATCGCAATTCTTAACTCCTGCTCAATTTTCGAAGTGTCGAATGCTGAATAGACGGGCCTTTTGCAAGGAGAAGGGAAAGTCGATCCAGGAACTCCGGAAATCTTCTTTGCCATCACAGGTAACCCGATTTTCATCGCCTCTTCCCGCATCGCCAAGCCGAACTCATATTTCGTCGCAACGCCTGCGTTCGCAAAATGATAAATGCCTGAAGAATCCAACATCTTCAAAATCGCCTCTGCCAGATCAGGCGCATAAGTCGGCCGCCCCCAGTGGTCCTGAGTCAACCGAATTTCTCCAGGCTGTTGCAACAGATTTAGCAATTTTGCCACAAAACTCTTTCCTCCCGCACCAAAAATCCAGGAAGTCCGGATCACACAAGCGGAGGGCATTGCAAAAAGGAGTCTCGCCTCCCCTTCCGCTTTCGTCTGACCATAGTAATTGCATGGGGCGATTCGATCGGTCTCTTTCAAAGGTCTATGCAAATCGCCAGGGAAAACATAATCGGTCGAGATATGAATCAGCTTCGCTCCTGCCTCTTTTGCAACCCGGCCCAAATTTTCTGGGCCCGCCGCATTCGCTATCCAAGCTTCTTCCCTTTTGCTCTCGGCCAAATCAACCTGGGAGAACGCCGCGCAGTTCACGATGTGGGTCACCTTTTCCTTCCCTACATACCTTCGAACTGCCTCCAAATCTCCAATATCTACTTCTTCGCGACCGGTCCCATTACAATTCGGCCCCGCCCGTTCAAGCAACGCCTTCCCAAGCAGTCCATTCACACCTGGGATCCACAATTTCATTTCTTTAGCTCCCTGAAAAAAGGACTCACCTGATCGCGCGGAGATAAAATCGGATCGCACACAGGCCAATCGATGTTGAAATCGGGATCATTCCAGCGAATCGAACACTCGGTTTTCGGATCGTAAGGATGACTCACTTTATATTGGACCAACGCCGTTTCGCTTAAAACGCAAAACCCATGCGCAAATCCGACCGGCACAAAAAACTGTTCATGTCTCTCGCTATCCAATTCAACCGCTTCCCACTGCCCAAACGTCGGGGAATCCAGCCGGAGGTCCACCGCCACATCCCAGATCTTTCCCTGCACGCACGAAACCAGCTTTGCCTGTCCCGGAGCCGATTGAAAATGGAGCGCCCGCACGGTCCCCCTCTTAGAAAAAGAGACATTGTCCTGGACGAATTGAACCCCAATCCCCCGCTCTTCATACAAACCTTGACGATAGCTCTCGAAGAAAAATCCCCGCTCGTCTTTAAAAAGCCGCGGAACAATTTTTTTCAAACCCTTCAGACGCAGATCGACAATTTCCATTAATCAATCCATGTCATCGAATTCCAGACTTTGCCAATGCCCTTTCTCAAAAGCCTCTAAAGATAAAGTAAAGAGATCCTTTCTGCTTTCCTTATCGCCAGCCGTTGAAGACACAGAAGGAGACTCGTCTTCGGAATCATCGTCTATCTTCTTATCCGAAGGAGGTTTAATTTTGGATGGTTGAACCATCGAAGAAGAGGAGCTGTTTGTAGAATCACTTTGCATCTGTCTATCGAGTTGCTCTTTAACCAACGAAGCGAACAGGCCCTCTCTGCACTCACCATCAAACACGGATGCCCTTTTTTGATGAAAATGACGAGGAAGATTCAAAGAAAAATCATCTCGAGTTTCTTTTATTTTATTGCCTTGGCTTAAAGCAAAGGCCTCACGATTTACAATCGAAGGCCGACGAGCCTGAGGGGTTGACCAGAACTCCCCATGAGTGTGGGCCATCAAGCTTTTCGGAGCCGGTTTCCAGTACAAGGACTCATCCACAACCTCATCAATAAGAGTAAGGTCAATTGAAAGAGGCTTCTTTGTCTCTCCCAAAGAATCCTTATTCGCCTCAAGAGTAGAGTCGATTGGAAGAGGCACTATTGGCGGAGATGAAATCCCCGATAAAGAAGGGTTGGTTATAGCGACCATAATTTTCCTCCGCTCTTATTTTTCTGAAAAGCAATTCAAAATTGCCCAGCAGCTTAAACCAATCTTGAATTTTCGTGAAAGAAAAGTTAGAGATTGTCCACGAACTTATCCGAATAGAATTTTCGTCCAGTTTTTGGATAGGTTCATTAATTTTAGGCATTGCGCCTTGAATTTATCCGCCTGGATACGCTCTGTCATTTCAACCCCATTTTTATTCAGCTTTTGAGGGCGACGACGGTGGCGTGCCTGCCCGTGTTTTTTTCGCGACGATAAGAGAAATAATCTTTCGGGTTGCAGTAAGTGCACACGGAAGTGATCTCGATGTTTTTATCGGGGACGCCGGCAGCGGTGAGCTGTTTGCGGCTGATGGCCCAGAAGTCGAAATGGAGCGGCTTGACCTGGAAAGGCCAGAATTCTTGAGGAAGTTCTTGTTTATAGTTTTTAAATTCGGCGTGATCGGGACCGAGCGAGGGAGAAATGCACACGATTAGATTTTGAGGCTGGGTGCCGATGTCGCGCTGCATCGCCTCTATCGTGCGGGCATAGATGTTTTGTACGCTGCCCCGCCAGCCGCAATGGACAACAGCGACCGCTTCGTGGACAGGATCGTAGAAAATAGCCGCTTGGCAATCAGCGTGCGCCACAGCAAGCCCGATTCCTTTCTCTGTCGTGAAAAGGGCATCCGCCTGCGGCGCTTTGCCGAGATTTTTTGAAGTGACCCTATGGACATTCATTCCGTGCGTTTGGTGCGGGAAAACAAGCTGGGGCGCTCCGATCGCTTTGCGAACGACCTCCCGGTTCACTTTGATGTTATCGGGATGGTCGTGGTTCCCATCTCCCATATTAAGAGTAGAGCAAGCCCCGACGCTTGTCCCGCCATGGCGCAAAAAAACTCCGTGGCTTAAGTGGGGAAACGGTTCTAATTGATCGAACTCGAGCCATTCTAATTTTTGTTTTTCAAATTCCATAGATCCCCCAACAATCAATTTTCAGCCGCCACGAGCGGTACGAAATGAGGTGTATCAAATTTCGAATTGAGTTAACAGTAAAATTCGAAAGGGTATAATTTAAAAAATATGACCCACGAACAAACTCCGCCTCGGCTTTTATTGGGGATTTGGATCTCCCTCATCGCTTATTTGTTTTTTGTCACAGCTAGCTCGCTCGTCTGGAACTTTCAGGGTCGTTTCCCGACAATCCAAATCATTTTCATCCAAAACTGCGTCAGCCTTCTTTGCATTCTTCCTCTCGCCTTAAGAAAAGGGATTCTACGAATGAAAACCGATTTTTTCCCCATTCATTTAATGCGGGATGTCTTCGGCGTTCTCAGCTACTACCTCTATTTTGTAGCGATCCGCTACCTCAATCTCGTTGATGCGACGACTCTCAACTATACCGCTCCCTTTTTTGTCCCTTTCATCTGGTGGATTTGGATGAGGGAAAAGATCCATTCCCATCTCTGGTGGTCGATCATTGTCGGATTTATCGGAGTCGCCGTCATCCTTAACCCTTCGCGGCAGATTTTTCAACTCGGGTTTCTTTTCGGCTTATTTGCAGGGATCTCCTCAGCCATTGCCCTTTCCGCGCTCCGCGTCCTCAACCTCAAGCGGGAACCCATGAGCCGCAGTCTGTTTTATTATTTTATCATCGGATCGATCTTGAGTTTCCCTTTCGCATTCGTCTATTGGGAACAACCCACAGGAACCGAATGGCTTGAAGTGGGAGGGATCGGAGTTGCCACCGCAATCGGGCAGATCCTCCTAACCCTTGCCTATAGATATGGGACTGCATCCTATTTGTCGCCGCTTGGATATGTCACTGTGATTTATGCGGGAATGATCAGTTGGTTGATTTTCGATAAAGGGCCTGGGATTCGTTCGCTTGTGGGAACGCTTCTCATCGTTCTTGGAGGGACCTTAACCTATCTCCTCAAAAAGAAACCCGAGAACCTTGCCGATACTTTTTCCCGCCCTAAACCCAACGAAAAGCCTCCGTTGTAAACCAGCCTTTGGCCGCCCAATTTTGAAACCAATCGCCAATCTTCCCCTCCGCTTCGTCCTCCTCTATCTGCGAACAAGCATCGGCAAGCGAGGCGCCTTTTTCAAACGCTTGCAAAAGCGTTTTTTGTGCGGGATTGATCTCCTCTTTCCAAAAACTTCCCTGCCGATAAGAAAGGGCAAAGACCCGTTTTTGCGAGCCATCGATTTTTGGGAAATCATTTTCCTCCCAATAAAGAGGATCTTCCTTGATCAACTCTTCCCTGAACGAGAAGAAATCTCCAGATAAAGAGATCGCTGAAACAAAAGGTTGAAGATAAAAAGTTTTTTTCCAGAAATCGCTTTTTTTAGGCAGCGGCAAGCGGGGCGCTAAAAAAAGACGTTCATGAATCTCATCAACCTGGGCTGCCTGAAGAACTAGCAACCGGTCATCTTCCTTATACTCTTCTTCAATCCATTGAGGAAGACGCAATCCAAGACGAGGGATCGACCAGTGAAGGTCAGAATATTTTTGCAAATAAGGTTCTGCGATCAGATCATTAAAATCGTCGTAGCCAAAAAGCCGGATCAAAGTTGGGTAGGCCTCCTGTAAAAGAGTAAAAAGGCGAAACCAGTACTGTTGGTTGTAAATTCCGATCCGTTGGGCCGGTTTTAAATGAGGGCCTGCAGAGATCCTCCGCTCGATTTCTTCTTCCATTGAAGCCTCGTAAAGAGGGATTCGTAAAGAGTCCAATTCGCGCAAAGGGCGTCTCGCTATCTCCCCAAACCAAGTTTGCATTTCCAAGAGAGAAGAGGGGACCTTTGGATCGAAGTTCATCGGGCCGCCTCAAGAAGAGCTTGGCTTTGAAACTCTTTAGCTTTAAGGGCCTCTTGCCAAGTCGCCTCAAAGCTGAGGAAACGGCCATCCCACTCCAAAAGGGTCGATATTCCTTTCGTTTTTGGGTAAACCTCGGCGTAAATTTTCCACACCTCATCGCACACCTGATTGTCATGCGTATCGAGACAATAGGCGCCATAATCGCTATGGCCGGCTAAATGGATTTGGATCACCCGTTCTAGGGGGAGCTGCGAATAGTACTCTTTGGGGGCAAACCCGTGATTGCGGCTCGACACGTAAATGTTGTTGACGTCCAGCATCATATAAATATCGGCCTGCTCGACCACCGTGCGATAGAACTCCCACTCGGACATCTCATCTTCCTTGTAGCCCGCATAAGAAGAAACGTTTTCCAAAGCGAAAGGAACCTCCAGAAAATCCTGGACGATGCGAGCCCGTTCCGCCACGTACGCCGCCACATCGCGGCGCTGGGGAAGCGGGAGTAGGTCGTGATAATGGGCCCCAGCGAGTTTGCCCCAGCATAAATGGTCGGACACCCAAGGGGCTTTGGTCTTACGGGCCAAAGCTTTTAATTTTTTTAAATAATCGAAATCAAGAGGGTCGGCGCTCCCGATCGCCAAAGTCACCCCGTGAAGGACAACGGGATACCTTTCCAAGAGACGGTCCAGCCGCTCCATTGTCTCACCAGAGGCGAGAAGAAAATTTTCACTGATCAATTCGAACCAGTCGATCGGAGGCCAGTGAGCGCAAATTTCAGCGTAATGGATCGGCCTGAAGCCGATCCCAATTCCTAGATTGGGAATCTTTTTTTGATTCGGCATGGGCCGAGACTAATGGATCTTGTTTTTCTGATCAAGAAATCTCCCCGGCCTAAAGACCGGGGAACTTCGGCTGATTAATTGCCTTGGACGACTTTTTGAGCTGCGCTCCGCTTTTGCTTCATAGAGCTTTTATTCGGTTTGCAACTTCCGGTATTGCAGCTTCCTGTGTTGCTCTTCCCATCGCAGCTCGAGCAGCTTGAGCAGCTCGACCCGGATCTGGATGAATTCCCATTGCCATCTTTAGTGCATTTGGCCATCGCAATTTCTTCTTGGTCTTTCGAAGTTGGAGATGCCTGTACGGAAAGGCAAAATCCAGCAGCTAAACCAATTAAAGCCAATTTCAAAATTTTCTTATTCATAATAACAAACTCCCTAGCTAAGGGGGAGAATTTCTCCCTAATTCGCAAAGTAATCATCAATCTATTATTTGTCTACAACGCCCGCAAGCAGAAGAGCATCATTTCGATTTATATTTAAATGAGGATTTCTTAAACTATCTTAACTTTTAAATCCTTAAACCTAGATTGGTGTAAAAAATGGCTCGCTTTGTTTGGATCGCTCTTGTTCTTCTCTCTGGAAACTTCTTATTCAGTCAAGAAACAGAAGTCCCCACTCCTCCCCCTGCTCAGACTCCGGCCCAGATTCTGGACGCGCCCGACCATAAGTTCGCCGGCAAGCATTTTCTCGCCAGCTACATCGGCTGCGATCAGAAAGCCATGGGAGATTTAGAAGGGATGATCCAGGCAATGGACCAAGCTGTCGCCGCCTCGGGCGCAACCATTTTGGATAAAACCCCTTTTGTTTTCCCGCCAAACGGCCTCACGATTGTCTACCTGCTCTCTGAAAGCCACGCCAGCCTCCACACCTACCCCGAATACGGCGCCTGCTTTGTCGATTTGTTCACTTGCGGGGACATCTGCTCTCCTGAAGGGTTCGATGCGATCCTGCGCGACTACCTTCAACCTAAAGAAGTCAACGCCAGCGTCTTTCTCCGCAGCCAAACTCTCGAAGAGGCCCCCTACGAAGTAAAAGCGAAATAGGTTCTGCCCGGGATTCGTCCCGGGTCAATCCTTTTCAATCGTTCTGCTAGGTTCAATTCACTAACACATAGGTAACAGCTTTTGGAGGCGAAAAAAATGGTTTTCTCGCTGCTATGAGCAGCGAACTGCCAGGGCACGATCGTTATCCATTCCCCGCGCTTCGCGGCACTTCTTCTCTTTTTTCTCTGTGCCTCTGTGCCTCTGTGTCCTCTGTGCAATTCTCGCACACATCCACCACACACACCTCTCCCACCCTAAGCCCAACCGTCTATACTGCTTCCGGTTGAAACCCCTTGTTTTTACGGCGTCGGACAGCCACTGAATTCGAGCCCGCCTGCATCGCTAAACTTTTTAAGTTTAGCTGCTTCGGCGCCGCTAGCGCTGACTCA
>Ga0075362_10000080_pt1 | contig 26451 bp, 19 predicted proteins | sample EndMetdeltDD1762_FD_71397 | JGI IMG/M metagenome (GOLD analysis project Ga0075362, IMG submission 71397) | Populus endosphere microbial communities from Tennessee, USA - Endosphere MetaG P. deltoides DD176-2 | ecosystem: Host-associated > Plants > Roots > Endosphere | place: USA: Tennessee...
AAACACCCCGTTTCAAATCTAGAGCCTTCGAGCACATTTATCTCGATCGCACGCATATATAGATAGCCCCTATGAGGCAAATGGCACCGCAAAGCAGCCATTCGGGGGAGGATCAGAATGAGTATATCCCGACCACACGTCGCCGTGATCGGCCTGGGGGTAGGTTTGCATGCGCACCTTCCGGCACTGAAAGCGGCGGGCTTTAATATAGCTGCCTTGGCTGCGCGGCGATTGGAGCCACTGCAAACAGCAGGCGCCAAGATGGGAATTGAATCACTCTACACCGATCTCGATGAGCTCTTGGCGCATCCGGGTCTCGATGCTGTCAGTATCGCTACGCCCCCGCCCACCCATCATGAGATTGTGCTGAAGGCCCTTAGCGCCGGCAAACATGTCCTGGTCGAAAAGGCGTTCGCTATGTCCGCGAGGCAGGCAGATGAAATGCGGCAGGCCGCCGATGCGGCCGGCAAGACCGCAATGGTTACGCAAGCTTATCGTTTCGCGCCATCGCGCTCGTTCGTGGCTTCGCTCCTGGCAGAAGGGCAAATCGGGACTCCGCAGCAGATTTCGATAAGCTATTTTTGGGAAACTCCCAAAGGCATGTATCAAATGCCCAGAGCGCATTGGCGCTGGGGTTGCTCGACAGGTGGCGGAATATCCACCGGGCACGCAGCAACCTTGTTCGATGCGGTCGTGACGTGGTTCGGCCCAGTCAAGTCCATCGGCGGCAAGATTCGAACGCACGAACGAGGTCTTGTCCAACTCGATGGACGGCCCGCGGATGCCGACGACACGATTTCTGCGACGTTTGAAACGGCGTCAGGCATTCTCGGCTCAATGGCCGTGAGCGGAGCCGCTCCGTTAGGTCCCGGCGGACGCATCGAGATTTACGGCAGCGAGGGCACGATCGCGATACGGCAGCCCTTGATCGTTCCCAGCAATCGCGACCAAGTGACCGTTTCGAGGTTCGAAGATGGCGGACAGCCGACCGACCTCACGATCCCGAATGCGTTCCAACTGGCGGATTACGGTGTGGGTGAGACTTATGGGCCATTTTTCCGTGTCGCCGAAGAGTTTAGGCGAGGCATAGAAACCAGCACCTCACCTTCTCCCAATTTTGCTGATAGCTGCCACCTGCAACGTATTTCCGATGCATTGCGCATGTCTAGTGAGAGACGAGTATTTGTTGATATATAGCATATGTATTCACAAATACGTAATTCCCAAACTTACCATGTGTTGCTCACAGGCACACAATAACGCGAAATTTAACGAAATAAGCAACGAGAGGAGTGACAATGCGCTCGAAGAATCGTGCTCGCTGCCTGCTTCGAGGCAAGCGCAACGACACCCTCGCTCATAACTTTCGGCGATGCTTACGCGTAGGTATCGAAGCAAGATCGGGACAGTGCCGGGGCCGATAAAGAAACCGCATCGATTGTCGTAGTCGCGAGGAGGACGCATGAACATCTACAGGGGGTGCATGTCTCGATAACTACATTAAATCACTATGCTAGAACAAGTCGAATATAACCAGTGCCGATAGTACTTCCCTGATTTGCGGCATCGCAGACTATGTTGCGAATATTGAAACAAGCGTTTTGCGTGTCAGCGACGCAACCACCAATTCAAAGCAACCCGTTCGTCACCGGGCAAAGTTCATACCAGGAGGAGCAGGATAATATGCTAAAGTTCCGCACAATCACGCTCGTTGGCGTCAGCCTGCTGACGCTGTCCACTTCTGCGTTCGCCCAACAAGCGAATGGCCAGGCTCCTCAAAGTGATGCCAGTGACGATGATATTGTCGTCACCGGAACACTAATCCGCGGCATCGCGCCGGGCGGTTCGCAGTCAATCGCGATCGACCAGTCGAAGATTGCGACAATCGGCGCGGTCAACACCTCCGAACTGCTTTCCAACGTCCCCCAGGCGGGAACCTTCCTCGCCTATGCGGCCATTCGTGGCGCATTCGGCGTGAACATTTCCGTTAATCGTCCGACGCTGCGCTATCTTGGAAACACCGGATCTAGCAGCGCCAGCACGCTGGTGCTGGTTGACGGACATCGCCTTCCCGGCATGGGTGTCCGGCAGTCGTCCATGGACCTCGATGCGATTTCGCCGAATTCGGTCGAGCGCATCGACGTGATCACCGACGGCGGCTCCTCGACTTACGGTTCTGATGCGATCGGCGGCGTGATGAACTTCATAACCCGCAAGAACTTCGACGGCGTCGAAGTGAAGGGCAGCTATGGTTCTGCCGACAACTACAACCAGTACAACGCCAGCATTATCGCCGGCAACACATTCGGAAACGTCTCTGCCTATGTCGCCTATGACTTTTCCAAGCACGACGGCTTGATTGGTCTCGACCGCGATTTTTCGCAGAATCGCGACTGGGTCAACAATGTTCCCGTCGACTTTGCCTGCGCGGCGGGCAATGTGCGCGCGACTGTAAGTGGTGTGACCACGACATACTCGCTGCCTGGTCTCGCGCAAGGCCTGGGCAATCGCTGCGACAACTCCGAGTACGGCTCGCTTTATCCCGCAGAGGAGAAACACAGCGTCCTGGCCAGTCTCATGGTCGATACCGGCGGGCCGGTATCGTTCTCAGCCAAGGCCTACTACGTCCATCGGAACAACAATTCTACCTCCGGACCGCTGGCTCTGACTTCAGGTGTTACGGTTCGCAACACCAGCCCATACTTCATCGCACTCCCTGGAGCGCCAACCTCGGAACTGTTCTTCGTAAATCTCGCGCCACTTTATGGCAATTTCTCGCCGCAGAATTCCTCGCTCGAATCGTATGGCATTACACCCTCGGTGAAATGGGACATCGGCATCGGTTGGCAAATGAACGCCATGTTCAATTACGGCATCGGCAAGGCCGATGTGCTCGCGCAGTCGCTGAACGCGGCGGAAATCACCACGGCGGCGACTGTAAACGCCTTCGATCCGGTCAACCTCGCCAATCCGATTAACGCCCAAACGCTTGCCAGGGCACGCGACTGGTTCAGTTTCGGCCGCGCCAAGCATGATCTGGTCAATGCCCGCGCGATTTTCGACGGGCCGCTGTTCGAATTACCCGGCGGCAAGGTCCGCGCAGCGGTCGGCACCGAATATCTCCGGGAATCCTTCGCAGGCTGGTCGGTTCCGGGTTCTGCACTCACCGCCGCCCAGATCGGCGCGCTCGTAGACCGCAATAAAGCTCGCGAAGTCAAATCGGTATTTGGCGAGCTCAACTTGCCACTGATGGGCGGAGGCAGCGGGCTCGGCGAATTGTCCGTTTCGCTATCCGGCCGCTACGATCACTACAGCGACTTTGGCGGGACCTTTAATCCGAAGATCGGGGTCAACTTCGCGCCGGTCGACTGGCTGAAGCTGCGCGGCAACTGGGGCACCGCCTTCCAGGCGGCCGGCATCTCGCTGCTTGCCGACCCGGCCCCCAGCTTCAACGTTACATCGCAACTGGTTCGGCCAAACGCCAAGGCTGGCCTGCCGATCACCGCCACACGCATCAACGTGATTACGTTTAGCGGCACCGACTTTCCGGTCGACCCCCAGAGGGCGAAAACCTGGTCACTTGGTTTCGACATCAAGCCACCCGTGCTGGAAGGCTTTTCGGCAGGGTTGACCTATTACTCTCTGGATTTCAAGGAAATCATTTCTACGCCGTCGCTTGTGTCACCGCGACTTTACATCGACTACTTAGACAGAATCGTCTCATATGACGCGGGCGAAGCGGCGCTAAAGGCGTTTTTCGACCAGCTCGTTGCAAGCGGCGGGACGGGCGGCGCCCAGGTGCTTGCCTCCCTCCCGAATGGAGACTTCAGTTCAGTATACTCGATAGTTGATGGGCGCACGTCGAACTTCACACGGATATTGACCTCCGGGCTCGATTTCTATGCGCGCATACGTCAGGAAGCCGGCTTCGGCGATATTTTTGGTGAGGTTTCAGGAAACTATGTGCTGACCTTCAAGCAACAGACCGCGCCAACCGCACCCGTTATTTCGACTATAGTGCTCGACACCACCAAGCTGCGCCTACAGACGAGAATTGGTGCAAATATCGGCAACCTTCTCGCCGAGATGGTCTGGAACCATTCGCAGGGCTACAACATCACTCCGACTACAGCGAATGCGCAGCAGTCGCATGTCGATTCTTTCAATGTTTTCAACATTTTCCTGCAATACAGGTTGCCCGACGAAAGCAAGATCCAGAAAGATCTGACGTTTTCGCTCAACATCGACAACCTTTTCGATCAGGATCCCCCCTTGTTCCGCGGCCAGAGCTCGACGTTCGGCGGATTTTCCAATGGCTTTACCCTCGGACGCCTGGTTCGGTTCGGGGTCTCGAAGAAGTTCTGATTCAAGAATACATTGGGTGTGAGGCGGGACGAGCAGGTTGCGTCATTTCGACCTGCAGAAAGTTGAGGGACATCTTTGCGTGCGCGCCATCCAGCGCCACAGATGCTGAATTTCACGATTGGCAGGACTAAGCCACAGTCGCCCAAATTGCCGCGTGGTACCGCTCGGCAACCTAGCCGTGGTATTCAGCCCTGAGGGCGCGATCACACGTGTTCTCGTCGAGAGTCTTGCCCACTTTTGATTCGCTCTCGGCGTAGGAGCGGTCATTGAGCTTGACCCTGTAGCGTCCGACCAAGACCTCGTTGATGATGTCGAACATGCTCTGCTCAAAATGCTAGTCCTCGAGATAGCGTGCGTTGAGTTTGGGGTGACGTGCGCGGCGGGATTTGTGGGCACAGTAGCTAACCTCGTCCTGCGCCACCGCACCCCTTGCCAGCGCCTCGAATAGCCCCGCCAATTGCGATTATGCAGCCCCCCGCTAAGGGCACGGTGTTGCAGCAGTTCCGCCGGCTTTCAGTAGGCGCACGACGCAATATGCCTATGACAGCGATCATCTAGCGCGACTTTCGTTCATCCGCCGCGCCCGCGATCTCGGGTTCACCCTCGAAGACGTACGCGAACTGCTGACTTTCTCGGACGAAATGTCATGAGGCAGGCAGATATGGGCGCCAGCCGCTACCGAGACTACTGCTAATCTGGACTTAAGAGTTCCGCCGCCGTGCAACCCAAGACGGCTGCTAATTTCTCAATCATGTCTATCGAAGCTGCATATCTCTGCCTTTCCAGCGAGCTGACATAGGTCCGATCAATCCCAGCCAGATCAGCAAGTGTCTCCTGCGATAAACCGGCGGCCTCACGCAATTTGCGAATATTCGCTGCCAGGATCGCTCTTGCACTCATCGTGCCGAGCACAGAACGCTGTAGACTTTTTTACCACGGAGTATACTCTACAGACTACAGTACGGGCCTGTGGGGGTGCAAGTTGAGCTATTTTTTCGATGTCTACGGTCCATTCCAAATAGACCGTGATGACGGCACTATTTTTCGAGCTAAGCAATCGATGTGGGAGGAAGCAGAAGCGCTGGACCGTGGGCTTGCGCGGGCCTGGGGATGCTACATGTTCTGCTTGCAGAACGGCGAGAGCGTAGTGCCCTGGTATGTCGGCAAGACCTGCGCCCAAGGCGGATTTCGCGAAGAAGTCTTCGCCAACCACAAGCTCGAAGTTTACAATTGGATCGCCGAAAGCCGCGGTCTTCGAACCATGTTACTCTTTCCTTTGATGACGGGCGATCACAAGGATTCTGGTCGTTTTAGTAAGAACCAAGCTTCAGCGCCGGTCGTCGAGTGGCTTTAACGCATGCTGATAGCCTTAGCGCTGGACCGCAACCCTGACCTGCTTAATCTCCGCGATACCTTGATGCTGACGAGCGTGACAGTCCGGGGCGTTATCGGCACAAAGGCAAAAGGTCGGCCGCACGAAGAAGTCAAATATGCACGCCGCGCACTCGGAATTGGCAGATGAAAGTTCGGAGGAAGCGGTCGGCTTTGCTGAATCACCGATTGCACGCAACATTTGCGCCAATCGGTCTTGAATGGTTCAACGTTTCAGAAGCTTTGGGCATATCTCTGTCCCGCCGGTATCCGTTGGCTTGCATCGTGGCGCTGCTGTCAACTTCAGCTATTTCCGCACATGCCGTGACGTGTAACGATCCTGCGGTGCTAGCTGCTATTCCAGATGCAGCTCAAAATGGTTACAGACGTATCCAATTGAATCCGGCATCCCCAATGAGAGAAATTTCCGCGTTATCAATTCTGTCGAACAGAATACCTTCGGCGATCGCATAATTTGTAAATCGACGATTTCATTTGGTACCGTCACTGCATCAGGAGAAATTGCGAAAATAGAAATACGCGGACTAGATTATCAGGTGATCGATATGGGTAATGGCAGCCTTAACGTAATGACCTATCGCTGGCCGTCGAGGGCTGAATTGCAAGATGCAAATAATGATTACAATCGCGCATTGATTGTAGATGGCGAGACGTTTGAGCAAGCCTGGGCAAAAAAACGGGCGACGGACGCCGCTCGTCAACGTGCGATTGATGCGGAGAACCAGCGATCGGCTCAACAGGAAGCAGCTCGAGAAATTGCAGAGACTCGTCGCCGCAAAGGTCCATGCGAAGCGTCAGGCGGAACGTGGGGCTATCCAACAAACGCAATTGGATTCCGCACGGGACAACTGGGATGTTATTTTAGGACGATGAGACAATAGTGCGGCATTCGCGGTCTGCTCTGCCGCCACGCTTGCGCTACCCAGTCATGCAACTCTCGATTTAAGATCCGCCAAGGTTCGCCGCTATTTGACGCCGATATCAAGGCCGACCTGGCTCAAGGAAAACTGGCCAAAAGTTGCGATCGGCCGCAAAATATGCTAACATAAACATGCATTTAGCCAACATAGGAGTGCATGAATATGACTCGACACGCTCGCGTGCTCGAGCCTGCCGACCTGCGCGTTGTCTTGAAACACGCGCGCAAAACGCAGGCCCAGCGCAACACCGTTATCGTACTGCTCAGCTACAAGGCTGGCCTAAGGGCTTGCGAGATTGCCGGGCTGTCCTGGCCGATGGTCGTCACCGCCTCAGGCGAGATTGCGGCCTGCATTGATCTCAGTGGCACGGTGACTAAGAACGGCCGGCCCAGGGTGATCCCGCTCAATAAAGAGTTAGCCCGTGCGCTGGCTGCCCTTCATAAATTACAAAGCTGGCCACGGGATGGCCCGGTCATCCGCTCGCAGCGCGGTGGCCATATGACGGCCCGCAGCGTCGTCAACTGGTTTGCTGAGATCTATGCAGAAGCAGGACTGACCGGCTGCAGTTCGCACTCAGGGCGCCGCACCTTCGTCACCCGCGCTGCCCGAGCCCTGGTCAAAGCCGGCGGGTCCTTACGCGACGTACAGGAGTTGGTCGGCCATAGCTCGCTGTCGACCACCGAACGCTATATTCAAGGCGACCGCGCCGCGCAGCACCGCTTGGTCCAGCTCGCGTGAGGACGTAACTTTTTTTGGGACGGCGCAACCCCCGCTTTCCCCGCAAATCCACAAACCCCACATCATCGGAGATACCCTATGCCGCATGCAGATTGCGGGCGTGAAACTGCGCCAAACGAACTCGACACCACCAAACGCATTCGCCAGCTCAACGACGCCCTGCGTCAAACATTCATTGGTGGCATTGTGGCCTGCACCGATGGCTTCACCACCTTGCCGTCCGACTTGCACCAGCGCTTCGTGGCAGCGGTGAAGGCGTTCGATACTTTCACCAGGGACACAGACCCGCATGGCGAGCACGACTTTGGGTCGATCGATCTCGACGGCGTTCGGGTATTCTGGAAGATCGACTACTACGACTATGCCTTGATCGAGGGTTCTCCCGATCCCACCGATCCGGCCAAGACCCTGCGAGTGCTGACGATCATGTTGGCCAGTGAGTACTGAGGCGCGCACCATGGCGTTTACCATCGGTACTCTGTCATTTGCCCGCTGCGGCGAGACATTTCATATTGGCTCTAGGGAGCGGGTCCGGTTGATCCTGGCTGCGGCTGAAGCCTATGGACCTGACATCCTGCTCACTGCCGGCCATGCATTGCACGACCGTGCCTGCCTAAATGAGCTTAGTATCGGATTGGCCAATACCGATATCGAGACCACTGTCATATCCGAAGTCCATCACGACGGCAGTTTGCGTCCAAAGATGCTTAGCGAACATGCGCTTTACGCGGTGCATGCCAATGGCGCCTGTCAGCGGCTCGGCCGGCAAGTGTTTGCCAAACGTGCCGAGACTGAGGGGCAAAATGCTTGGCGGGTACCGTTGTTTGTCGAGCGCGCCCACTGGCGGCAATTGGTGGTAGCCAATCGCCGGGTGTTTGTGTTGGGCTGCGGAGAGATCAATGCGGTCAAGGGCGGCCTGAAGGCGCGCTTCATTGACCCTCATATTGCCGAGACCATTATGTCAGCGGATATCATCCTTAATCCCACCCATGACCGCATGGGGCGAGGGGGCTTGCTGGACGCTAAGCGCCAGTTCCTATCGCAGCCGTTGCCTTGCAACAAGCAGCGCGTCTATGTTTCCTGCTCAAACTGGAACCTTTGCACCGACAGCGGCGTAGCGCAGTACCCATCGGCCACCATTCATACTTGCTACGTGGGCGGCATTGCGATTGCGCCGACGCTAGCGGGCGGAGGTGCCGAATGGGGATTTGTCTACCGGCAGTACGCTGGCATCTGAATTTCTAGACCGGCAAATCCCGACGACAGGGCGGTCGTTCAATAGCGCCGTTTCTCGCACTTTAAGCGGACATAGACAGAGAGCACGCACCGTTGCATATTTGGTGAAATGCAGGACTTCTCTCACAACGACGACACGGAGCCGAGCTATTTTGCATATAGCGCCACACTCCGCATTCATGGGAGAGGACTTCGGCTTGAGGAGATTACACAACATCTCGGTGTAGATCCGTCGCATCAGCATTGTCGGGGTGATAGGCGACGGCCAAGCTCCAAACCGTACCCATCAGACGCGTGGCATCTCACCGCCGCAGTCCCCGAGGAAAGCGAGCTTTCAGACCATCTCCGTGAACTTTGGCGGTGCGTCGAGCCGCACGTTGAGTACCTGCGCTCGCTGGAAGCAGAGGTTGATGTGTTCTGCGGCTACAGATCGAATAACGGTGCATCTGGGTTCAGCGTGCAGCCTGACGCCCTAGAGATTTTCCGCGCCCTAAACATCCCTTTCGGGCTGTCAGTAATCGTAGATAGCTGGCTCGCGCAGCGATTGGATGATCCCACTCTTCAATAGCAATGTCCGCTATGGAGCGACGAAACCTAAAACGGGACTGACCGGACACCACCCAAAGAGGGGCCGTTCAGCCGCCGATCCACTGCCCTGATTCCGGCCGCTTAGCGCCCACCAGTGGCGAGTGAATGTATGGCCGGTTTCGACGGGCGGTTTTGAGACCAGGAACGTCAGCAATGTTGGCGGGAGCTGTCGTGACTGAGCGCAGCCGTTTATGACCGCTTCAGTGCATTCGCACTTCACATGCCGCCTTTCCGGAATCCGCGACGTAACTGTCTGTTGGAAAGCCTGGGCCGTTTCGTGGTTGCCGACAATCGCCACGCTGCTCGGCGCGATTGCTGGCGAGCTGCTGGCCAGAAGCATGCTGGGCAAATGACGAACTGGCAGGCGCATTGCCGCGCGCCCGCTTGCGCCCGCAGCGCAGCCATTGCCTGCGCCCGGCTATCTGCATATCGTGTGACACCGGGCGCGCGGGAGCCGGGAGCGGGAGCGGGAGCGAAAAAATGCCGAACTTGTCGACTATCAGTTCGAGAATTCATCATGGGGCGGCCGCGCTCGCGATTCTCACTCTACCCGCTTGCGCGCCGCGCACGGACATAGCGAGCACTTCGCTTCCCGCGGGGTCGAAATATGTTTCGATGGGCAGCTCGTTCGCTTCGGGGCCGGGTATCACGACGACGGCCGATGTGCGGTGCCGCCGTTCTCGGGACAACTACGGACACCAGCTCGCGCGCAGCCGCCAACTAGCGCTGGTGGACGTCAGCTGCGGAGGGGCGACAACCGCTCATATTCTTGGGCCACGGGACGAACTGCCGCCGCAGATAGATGCCGTTACTCCCGATACCCGGCTGGTCACGATCACGATCGGTGGCAACGATCTGGGGTTGATGGTCGGACTGATCGCGGCTTCGTGCGAAGGCGAGGCGGCTGCCGGGATGCACTCCGCCACATGTCGCAGGCTGCTTACACGGTTGCCCAATGGCTTCGTCGTGCCCGTGCCTGACGAAGCGGCCTGGGCAAGAGTCGAGAGCGCGATGGACGAGATTTCGAGGGAAGTGCGCCGGCGAGCTCCACATGCGCGCCTTGTCTTCATCGATCGCTTTCGCGTGCTGCCGCCGTCGGGTGTTTGCGCCGAAGTGCCGCTGTCCGAGGCAGCAGCGGTGCGCTACCGCGCGATGGCCGATCGCATGGCGCGGATCGATGCGGCGGTCGCCGAGCGTGCCAGCGCGGATCTCGTCAAGGCCTCGGAACTATCGCGCGACCATAGTGCATGCGCCAAAGATCCCTGGTTGACGGGTTTCCTTATACCGGCGGGCGCTCGGCCCGACCTGACGCCCTATCATCCCAATCTGGCGGGGATGACCGCTATTGCCGCAGCGATTGACGCGCAGCTTGGGAAATGAGCGCAGCACAAGCCGCCCGACTTCAGACTCGGCCCCGCATATGGCTGTTGGAGGTGCATCATTGGCGTTGTCGCTTCTGCCGTATTCGGGCGGGAAATTGCTAAGCTGTGGCAACCAAAGGAACTACGGAATGCTGGAGGTGGGAGGAGTGATTGCTGGATTTGTCACTTTAGCCTAGCATTCGGCTCTTAATCAGCCTGATCGGATCGCAAATTTGGTGCGTAATAGCCTATGGACCAATGCCAGCTATCAAGTTGTCCTTCGCCACCGCTGACAGTCTCCAATGTTGGCGTTTTCAGACAACGTTTTGCGCTAACTGCTTTCAGCCCAATCGTAAGTGGACGATCCAAAATTCTCGCATTGCTTGGATCGATCAGAATCGCACTTCTCAACGTCTGCTTCGCCTATACTCGGTTGGGGATAGGCCAACCGCATCGCGAAAGGCTTTGGCGAAGGCTGCCTGGTTCTCGTAGCCGATATCCGCGGCGATGTTGCCCACCGTCTGGTCAGTGGTTTCCAGTTGCTCCATTGCATCGAGCAGACGCATCCGCCTCCGGCAGACTTCCCAACTCATGCCCGTCTCGGCCCGGAACTTACGGCGAAGCGATCGCTCGGAAAGATGCGCCGCCCGGCAGACTTGCGTGAGTGTGGCGGTCGCGAGGTTGCGGCGGGTATAGTCAGTTGCAACCGCAATGCGCGCATCGGAGCAGCTTGGCAGGGCAAGTTCGACCACTTGCACAAGCCATTCCGGGCAAAGGCTCGCCATGCATCGGAAGAATTCGCTGCCCGTGTCTTCTGTCCTGCTGAGCGGCCAGTGTCGCGCATGAGCGACCATTTCGCGCAGCAATCCTGACGCGGCGATCACGCACAGCCGGTCTCCCGGGACAGACACCAGGTCGGCGGCCAAGAAGACTGAGCCGGAGCGCACCTTTTGTATGCGTGTACGATGAACCGTGCCGGCCGGAATCCAGGCAGCGAACTGGTGGGGAATGCGATGGCGCCCGTAACGATCTTCCACCTCCACTGAGCCATCGAAGGCGTGCAGAATCTGGTGCATGTCATGAAAGTGCCAGTGCGCGTCGACGTTCCAGCCGTCACTGTCATGGCCACCTCCGGCCAACCGAACCCCCGGTGGGCGCATGAGGACCAGTTTGGGTTCCAAGGTTTCCATTTTGGCCGTTGCGAGGTCACTTATGGCCGAACAACGTGCGCAGGCCAAGCGTCCATTTGGTAAACCGACCCCAGAAGCAATGGAGGAGCGGGCCATGTCGGACATAACGCAGCACAACGCGAAGATCGTCGATCAACATACCCAGCAAGCGGAAGTCTACGCAAAGCTGATTGAAAGTTCAGCTAACTCCGATCGCCGGGCTGCCTTGCGCGCTATGATAAACCTGTGCCCCGAAGACAACTTGTTGGACGTCGCTTGCGGCCCAGGCTCGGTCGCCCTCAATTTGGCCCCTTACATCCATCGAGCGGTTGGACTGGACATAACGCCGGCCATGCTCGATCAGGCGAGAAAGGCGCAAATCAACAGCGGCATCAGCAATGTGGAATGGATCGAAGGTGACGCGCTTGCACTCCCGTTTCCCGATGGAAGCTTCAGCGCCGTCACCTCGAGTTCGGCTTTCCATCACTTAGAAGATCCGGCTGGGGTCCTCGCGGAAATGGAACGGGTATGTCGGCACGGAGGCCGAATTGTCGTTATGGATGTCACGCCTCAAGCGGACAAAGCCATCGCATATGATCGCCTGGAGCGCATGCGCGATCCGTCCCACGGGCATGCGCACAGCGTAGAAGAGCTCGCGGTGATGGGCGCAAAGCTTGGGCTGGGGCTGCCCGAAGTGCAAACAAGCATGGCGGGGCCCATGCCGTTCGAATCGGTGCTCGCGGCGTCGCACCCGGAGGAATACAGCCGCGAGGAACTTCTCGATTTGATGAGAAACGACGCACTATCGGGCGAAGATCAGTTCGGCTTTCGGGCGGAAGTCTGCGATGGTCGCGTGTACGTCACATATCGGACGTCGATCATATGTTGGACGAAACAGCGCTAGGTATGAAGCGACCAAGCTTGGCCAGAGTACAACAGAGGCGATTGTAGCTCACGCTCTCAGCTGATTTCTAAACGTATGACTGCTTTGAAGTGACGTAGATGCATTGCCCAACGGCGGGAATGTCGGCGGATACTGGTCTGGTCTCAAGTGGGAGCGATGGCAAATCGCTGCCGTAATCTGGAAAATCCTGCCGCTCCGGATTCAACCCAGAACGTCGCTAGTAAACCGCTGCCTTTCGGCCTCGCGAACGCAGACGTTCGTTCGATCAAGAGGGCGGAACTACACGTCCCAGTTCTCGACGGCTGCCCCTACGTACTGCGAACGCGGCACACGTCGATATTGCGAAGGCGCAACCCCGAGCGCACGACGGAACATGGTCGAAAAGCTTGCCGAGCTGTCATAGCCAAGGTCGAGTGCAATAATAGTGATCGGAACGCCAGCCACCAGCTTTTGCAGCGCCATCGCGAGGCAAGCCTGCTGGCGCCATTCAGCAAAGCTCATACCAGTCTCGCGGCGGAACAGACGAGTAAAACTGCGCCTGTTCAGGCCGAGCGCATCAGCCCAATCATCGACACTGCTTTTGATGTTTGGGGCCTCGATGAAGGCCTGGCATCGCGCTGCCAACGCCGGGTGGCTAGGAAATGGGACCGCGAGCGGAATGAGGGGCGCCAGCTCGATTTCAGCGACGATCAGGCGCATGACAAGGCCGTCACGTCCCCTCTCTTCGTACTCGCTGGGGATCGCGGCCACTTCCTCCAAGAGCGAGCCCAACAGCGGCGCCACGGCGACAACGCGACAGCGGTTGTCGAGCGCGGCACTCATAGCTGGGTCGATCATGACGCTACGCGTGCTAACCTCGCCGATCATACGTACTGCATGCCTGGTTTCGGCGGGGATCCACACGCCACGCTGCGGTGGGACTATCCAAGCGCCATGCTCAGTGGTCACAGCGATAACGCCAGTCGTCGCGTGGAGGAATTGTCCGCGACGATGCGTGTGCTGCGCCAGCTCGAATGCGGCTGGGTAATCGTTGGCAATCGCAATGACTGGTCGAGCAACCTCGACGTCAGGATCGTGCAGCATTGTCCCGAACTCGAAGGAAAATGTCACCTAGGCGTAAGCAGGACAAAAGAAAAGGCGGTAAGAGCGTGCTCGGAACGGAGACATGCGCATGGCAACAAATAGCACTCGCAGCCAACTCACCGAGGCAGACAGCACCGTCATGGGCGTGCTCGCCGCAATAAGCGTCTGCCACCTGATTAACGACATGATGCAGTCTCTTCTGCCGGCGATTTATCCCGGGCTCGCCAACGAGCTTGCTCTGAGCTTCACCCAGATAGGTTTCATCACGCTGTCATACCAGGTCACCGCTTCGATCCTGCAACCCGTCATCGGCCGATTAGCCGACATGCGCCCTAAGCCGCTGGCGCTGCCAGTCGGCACACTGTTTTCGATGGCGGGATTAACGATCCTGTCGGTCGCGCATGTCTATCCGCTGGTGCTGCTGGGCGCGGCGCTACTCGGATTGGGGTCGTCAATTTTTCACCCGGAAAGTTCGCGCGTTGCACGTATGGCGAGCGGCGCGCGCCACGGCTTCGCGCAATCAGTGTTCCAGGTTGGTGGCAATGCCGGGCAGGCATTGGGGCCGTTAGCTGCGGCCTTGATCGTCGTGCGCTATGGCCAGTCAAGCCTCGCATTCTTTGCACTTCTAGCATTGCTCTCGGCTGCGATCCTGTGGAACGTCAGCCGCTGGTATAAGCACCACGGCCTCGCGCGGCTGAAAGCGCACAGGGCGGTTGCGGCGGTTCCCCTGCCCCGCGGCGCGGCGGCGCGTGGCGTCGGCATCCTGCTCGCGCTTGTCTTGTCGAAGTACATCTACCTCGCCAGCATCACGAGCTACTTCACTTTCTATACGATGAAGAAGTTCGGCTTGTCGCTCGCCGCCGCGCAAATCCATCTATTCGTCTTTCTGGCGGCAGTAGCAGTAGGCACGGCAGCTGGCGGGCCACTCGGCGACCGCTTCGGGCGCAAATATATCATCTGGTTCTCGATCCTGGGCGCTCTGCCGTTCACACTCCTGCTCCCATACGCCAACCTGTTTTGGACCGGCCCGCTTACAATATTGATCGGGCTGATACTCGCCTCCGCCTTCCCTGCAATCGTCGTCTATGCGCAGGAACTGATGCCGGGAAACGTTGGAATGGTCTCAGGACTATTCTTTGGCTTTGCCTTCGGTGTTGGGGGCATCGGTGCAGCGGCGCTCGGCTGGGCAGCTGACTGGATCGGCATTGAGGCTGTCTACCAGGTTGTCGCGGTTATACCTCTTTTCGGGGTGCTCTGCGTGTTCTTGCCGAATGTGAAGCGGAACGAGGCTTAGGTTTTTCGTCCTTATGACCGCCCTTGACCCCGGCCGGTTAGCGCTCATGCGCAGCAAGTGAATGAATGACCGGATTCGACGGGCGGCTTTGAGGCCAGAAATGGCAGCTATGTCGGCGAGCATGGACGTCACGCTCGAAAATAGAACTTCGGCAGCATTACCTTTTCGCAGCGCAGTTCCGCGCTGCTGACAAGCTGATTTGCTTTACCGAACGGTGACTATCACATGAAAAATCCAGATTATTTCCAACGATCTTGCCGAGATGTTTGCCCGATGCCAGGGTTGAATCGATTGAGAGGATCCAGTGTGCGATAGTGTTGCTCAAGAGCAGATTTGGCCTGATAGAGATGACCGACATTGTGTTCAGCCGGACATTCTGCTCCGCGCGCGCTAAATGTCTCGAGCATCCGTCGCTTGAACAAATGCGTGTCCGTTCCCCTTTTGACTACATAGTCCTGATGAAATACGTGGCAGAGAAAGTGCCCGTAATAGATTGCATGTACGACGTTCTGGCCGATGTCCCATGGTAGGTCCTCGAACCATCGTTCATCACTACGCCTCAACGCCACATCCAAAGCTACTATATCGTCCACTTCTGAGGCATGGATGGCGCGATAACGCATTGCCGCGCCTGCAACTGCAAAGCGATGCAGAAAAGCCGCCTTTGCTTCGCGATTGTCGCATTCGAAATAGCCGCCCGTAGCACTTGGAAACCGGTCCGCGAGTAAGTCCCGTGCAGCATCGATTCCGTCACAACCCATCTGGAGAATTAGATGATGCTCATAAAGATCTCGCCACTTCCGCATTCGGCGCGGCAAATGCGTTGGATAAAGGCGGCTCAAAGTTTGAAGCAAGCGATCGCTTAGATTGAGGCCACGTGCCAAACCGTCCACACGCGCTTTCAGTTCAAAAACTCTCGGTAGGTTTTCCGTGCCCAGAAGGCTGACCGCCAGGTAGCTGTCCTTCCCATATTTTGCGGCCAGGTCAAAGGCGGTCCGGTGAATGTATTCGGCGGAAATGGGGAGTTCTTCAAAACTCGAAAGAATATTCATTCGGAGAACCGCCAATTCTTGCGGATCGTTGCTTCCGACGTAGAAAGTAGTCGTTCGTGCATCTGCGACAAAACTATCGAGGCGGACGGCGAACACCATTACCTTGCCGGCGCTTCCCGAAGCCTCGAACAGCCTGTTGGGATCGGCATTAAAACGCGCTGGTGTGTTCTGCTCAATGTCCCGAACGCGATCGGTGTAGGTATGATCAGAAGCCTTGCGGTCAGGCGATCTGTCTACATCCGCCTCCGTGAATTCGCCCTTTTCCAGCCTCTCAAGAATTTGCTCTGGTGCAGTTCCAAGGCGGATGCCTAGATGATTGACCAAATGAAGCCGCCCAGCGTCATCTAACCGAGCATAGAGCGCGAGTTCAGTATAGGCCGGGCCACGGCGCACCAAGGAACCGCCGGAATTGTTGCAGATGCCCCCGACTACCGAAGCACCGATGCACGACGAACCTATTACAGAATGCGGTGATCGCCCGACCGGCGCCAAAGTTCGCTCCAGATCATGGAGCGTGGCCCCGGAGAGGCATATTACTTGAACCCCTCCGTCCAGCAGGTGAATACCTTTGATCCGTTGAGTGCTGATAATCACGACGGGCCGATCATAGTTGCCATTCGGGGTCGACCCACCCGTTAGACCTGTGTTGGCCGCCTGAACGATTATGATCACGCCCGCGCGGATACAGCTGTGGAGCACGCGCCATTGTTCGACGAGCGTCCCTGGCCGAACAACTGCGATCACCGGGCCTGAGCCGAAGCGAAAGCCTGTCGAATACCGCTGAGTATGTGCCGGTTTGGTCAATACATGCCGTTCGCCTACAATCTTGCCCAACTGGGCAAGCAAGCCCCCTGAAACGTCCGAAAAAGGTTCGTCACGCAGCATGACCACATCGAGATCGAAACTCATTTCTCGGCTCCCCCGGGTTCAACGGCAATGCTGCATTCGTAGCAACGCCCAAGACGTGCTCATCGTCGCCTATCCCTTGTTGCCGAATTGAGAGGCAAATATTTTCTGCTATTCGCGAGGTGAGAGTAAGGTGACGCCGCGAGACGGCTACGCCGCAAGCGCCCCTCGACTTTCGTTCTAAACGGGCAATTCTGCAGGCACGTAAATGACGTGGCGCTGACTGAACTGATGTGCGCCATCGACTCCCATTTTAATTCCGACAGCGGACTGCTTTGAGCCGCTGATTGGGACCATTAGGTCGCTCGCCATATGGGCGTTGACCCAGACAGTGCCGGTATCTATCTGCTTGGCGACTTCGATGCCAGACTTGGTATCCTTCGCCCATACGCTTCCCGCCAGGCCATACTCGCTGTCATTCGCCCGCGCGATAGCATCGGCCACGTCACTATATTTGAGCACCGGCAAAACAGGCCCGAACTGCTCTTCGCAGACCAGGCGCGCGTCATCGGGAATATCGCGAACGATCGTGGGATAGATGAAGTACCCCGGCCGATCTGGCGCATCCCGGGCGGCCACAATGTTTCCTTTGCTACGCGCTTCGTCGATGTAGGCCTTCAATTTTTCATATTGCGCCTTGTTCTGCACAGGCCCGACTTGCGTGCCCTGCTCCATCCCGTCGCCCACCACAACTTCTGAGGCCAATCGGCCTAATTCGTCACATAGCTCGTCATAAATGGATTCCGGAGCATATACGCGCTTGATTGCCACGCAAACCTGACCGGCGTTGACGAGCGCGCCCCTCAGAATTTTCGGCGCGATAACTTTTGGATTGGCACCCTCCAGCACGATCGCCGCATCATTGCCGCCTAGCTCCAGCGTCAGGCGCTTCAAGGTCGATGCCGAGGATTCAACCACTTTCCTTCCGGTCGTGGTGGAGCCGGTAAACGCCACCTTGGCCACATCTGGATGACCCGCGAGTCGGCCGCCAAGATCATTGTTGTCGACGATCGCATTGACAACCCCGGGAGGCACATGCACCGCCATTAGTGCAACAAATTTCAAGCAGGAGAGCGGCGTTGTGGGCGCCGGCTTTGCCACCACGGTATTCCCCATAAGCAATGCCGGCGCCAACTTTGCGGCGACCAACATGACAGGAAAGTTCCAAGGCATAATCGCCGCGACGACGCCCAGCGGCGAGCGATGCTCTATCACCCTTCCTGTCTGATCGTCCTTGATTACCCGTTCTATCTGGACATCGAGGGCGGCGGTCATACGAAGGAAATACACCGCCCCGCCCACTTCGATACGGGCATCCTTTAGGGGTTTGCCTTGTTCAGCGGTAACAGTCCGGGCAAAATCTTCGAGAGCGGCTTCAAGCGCATCGGCGATCGACAACAACGCAGCGCGGCGTTGTTCGATCGGCGTCCGCGACCAGCCAGGGAAGGCCCGCTTGGCAGCGGCGACGGCGGCATCGAGTTGGGCGGCGTCGGCTCGCGGACACTTGGCCAAAACCTCTTCCGTAGCTGGATTGACGACATCAAAGGTCGCGGCGCCATCGACTTTTTCGCCGCCGATGATCAGGTTGTATGCGTCCATCGTTCGATTCCTCAGCGGTAGGTGGCGAGATGGAATTTCGCTTGTAGCGATCGATGCGAAACGATCGTATTAAAACGCGCTTCAACCGAACTCAGGTTGCGTTGTCCCTCAGGTTTCGGGCGTGAATTTCAGGTGGAGCTCAAGCACCCCTCTAACTTGGCTATGGTGGAAGCGCGGCGGCTTGGCAGGATCCACATGAAAATCCGGGATGCGGCGCAACAATTCCTCAAGCGCGATCTTCAACTCGATCCGCGCAAGATTTGAGCCCAGGCAACGATGGCGTCCCGCGGCAAAAGAAAGGTGTCTGTTGTGCTTGCGCTCGACTTCCAGGACGTTCGGGTCGCCAAAGACCGCCGGGTCCCTGTTTGCCGCCGATATCAAGGTTACAACTTTATCACCCGGCTGAAGTTCGAAGCCCTGAATCTTTACCGGCTTGGTTACCAGACGGGCTGGCGAGCTGCCCACGCCCATGCGCAGCAATTCTTCAACCGCAGTCGGGATCAGCGAGGGATCATCGATAAGTTTCTGGCGTTCCTCGGGATTTTGGCTGAGGTAAATCATACCGTAAGCCATGATGCCACGCACGGTGTGGAGTCCCGCCACCATGAGCAAGCTAAACATGCGCTTTAATTCATCATCGGTGAGCGGGCGTTCTCCGGCGTACTTGGCCCGCAGCAATTCGCCAGTGACGTCATCGGCGTCTGGGTTGGCGCGTCGTTCTTCAAGCATCTGCTCGAAATAGACGCGAACTTGCTTCTGTGTGACGACCCGATTGGCCATCAGCTCGTCAGTCTCGCGCGATGTTCCCACAATCAGGGATTCGGTCCATGCCGTCAACTTTGGCAGGTCTTCCAGAGGCCACCCCATCAATGACAGAAATGTTATTGTGGGCAAGGGATGCGCGAACTCGGAAATGAACTCGCAAGATCCGCGCGAGGCAAATTTGTCAACAAGCTCGGCCGACTTGGCGCGGATCGCTTCCTGAACAGCCATGATGCGGCTGGGGCTGAAGAACGGGTTGATGAGGGTTCGGTAATGGCCGTGTTCCGGCGCATCGAAATGCACCGGAGGCAATCGTAACGTGCCGTCGACCATAAGCGCCGTCTCGGCTGCGGAGAAGATGTCGTCGTTACGGATGACTTCATAAACATCGTCATAGGTGGAAACCATCCAATAGCCACCGCGCTCAGGGCAGTACGCTAATGGTGTGTTCTTGCGCAATTCATCTTGGCGTTCGTGGACGGTTTCGACGATGCTGTCGTCGAAGATGTCGAAATCCACAATGAGATGTTTGGGCACATCTTCCAAAAGCGTCGGCATTGTATGTTCCTAATCGGCAAGTGGTGTCAGTCATCCGAGAGGATGATCGCTCTTTCGGGGCAGGTGGCGGCAGCGTCACGAACGGCTTGTTCAAGATCTTTCGGCACTTCGCTGAAGCGCGCTTTGGAGTGGCCGTTGGCGTCGTTAAGTTCGAATGCGTCTGGCGCATTGAGCGCACAAGCCGTGTGACCTTGACAGATTTCCGGATCGACCCTCACGCGCATGGGCAACCTTTCTCCCTTGTAGTCAGGCCTCCATTCAGACCGTTCAACTGCAGAGTACTAGATGCACGCCGAAGGAGCGATCCGCCTGGAAGAGGAAAAAATTGTCATGCTTGGCGCTGGATGAAGTCGTCGACCTAGCGATTCGCTAGCAAATTGAAATCACGTCGACCGATCGTTTCACAAAGTAGCGAGTTTGGCGAAGGCATCGGCAGGAAGTCCCAAACCTCCTTGATCCTAGGCTTTCCTAAAACGCAACTGCCCGCGACAGCTGCAGACAGTATCCTGAAACTCAATCTACACTATCTCTAACGCTTCGCCGCGAGGCGAGCAGGTAATGCAGCGCGGACCATGGCAGAAATATTATCGATGCCAGCATTCCATAACGCAGACTTTCCTGGCCAAGTGTCGGCATTAGCAAATCGCTTATGGCGCCGATATAATAGGGGCCGAAGCCAAGGCCCAGGACCGAATTAAGGAAAATCACCACAGACACTGCAGTCGCTCGACGGTGAGGTTCGACAAAAGCTTGCACCGCCGCGATGCTAACGCCTGCACTCACAGAAGAGGCCGCCGACATTACAATTTTGCCTGTCAACGCGATCCACACGACCGGACCAAGTGTCAGGAGAAGACCGAAAGGTATGGCAATCAAAGTGGCAATCGCAGGAATCCAGACTTCCCAGCGCGTGTCACGGCGTGATAGCCAAGTTGCGACCAAGCCGCCTGTCAACAAGCCGAGAATGCTGCCCGCAGCAGTCGCAAGTCCAGCCCAAACTCCTACGTCTGACATTGACAGGTGGAAGCTGCGCATCAGATAGGATGGGTTCCACTGGCCCATGCCTGATGTCGCAATGCTGTGGAGGGCGTAGGCAACAGTCAAGTGGATAAAGGCGGGACGCCGCGCGAGTGCGCGAAAAACTGTCGCCGTTGACTCAGTGCTGGAGTTCGCGCTTGGTGGCCGAGGCGGCTCTCGTAAGGTCAAAAATACAAGTAGCGAGAGCGGAACACCGGCGAGGCCGACTAACTGCAAACACGTCCGCCAGCCAAAGTGATAGGTCAGCATCCCCACAATGAATGTGCCAACACTGATCCCAATTGTGCCCCCGCACTGGAAGATGGCGATGACAAACGTACGGCGTGAGCGCGGGAACGTGTCGCTTATCAGCGAATAGGATGCTGGCAAACAGCCGGCTTCGCCAACACCAACGCCAGCACGCGCCAGGAAGAGCTGCGGAAAATTGCGAGCAAAGCCACTGAATGTCGTCATCAGCGACCAAAACAACAGGCAAATCGACAGCAACCGGGTTCGATTGGCGCGGTCGGCTAACCGGGCGAGCGGGAGGCCGAGCGTGGCGTAAAAAAGCACGAACGCCGGACCAGTGAGGAGGCCAAGCTGTGCGTCGCTAAGAAGTAGCTCGGCCTTGATAGGCTGCAACAGCACAGCCAATGCGACTCTGTCCATCTGGGCGAATACGTTGATCATTGTGAGCAAGATCAGCCCATACCACATGGTCCAGTGAATGCTGCGTTCTGGCTGCATTTCTGGATTCGCGATGTTCATGACGCGTTCGCCTGTCCAGGAGGTTGCCTAAATTTCCCTAGGCAACGGCGGGTGGCGCTTTCGGTGCATATTGGCCATTCTTTGTGGTTGTTCATGCTCAACCTCCCGTGCCGGAATGATGTGTGTCCAAGCTCGCTTGACTGTTAATCAGGCCGAATTTCATCATTCCACCTATCCCTTATCCATCGTCGCCGAAAAAGATGATGCAGGCCTTCAATTTAGGTCACGCGATCAACCGACAGCCAACATCGCATCGTTAAGTGCAGGCAAAGCCGGATTCCCCAGGATCAAGTCGGATGCTTTCTCGCCAATCATGATCGACGGTGCATTCGTACTGCCGGATATCAACGTCGGCATGATCGACGCATCCGCCACACGTAAACTTTCTATGCCATGGACCCGCAGTTGCGGATCGACCACCGCGTCTGGTCCAATGCCCATTTTGCAGGTTCCGACTGGATGGAGCGACGAGTGACAACCGCGGTGAATAAATTCGATCAACTGCTCATCCGACCGCACATGATTGCCCGGATAGACTTCGCTGCCACGGTGTTTGTCGAACGCCGGATCATCAAGAACCGAGAACGCGCGCCGCAATCCGGTCAGGAGCAAATCCACATCCGCCGAATCGGAGAGATAATTTGGATCAATTCTGGGGGCAGTCAGTGGATTTGAATCGGTAATCTTCACGCAGCCTCTGCTCTTCGGGCGCAGCAGCGAAACAGTGATGCCGTAACCGTGTCCAACGGGAAATCCGGTGCCACCTTTCAACAGCGCGGGCACGAAAATGAACTGATAATCCGGTCGGCTGATGTCTTCCGACGATTTGACGAACGCCGCAGCCGTCATGGGCACCATGGCAAGCAGGCCGCGCCTGAAAAGCAGATATTCAAAGGGCGCCCAGAGTATCTGCGGCAGGGTTCGTAGCGATATCCCGTAGGATAAGGCGGTCGGACTGGTGTAAGCCGCACCAGCCGCTACGTGGTCCTGATAATTGTATCCGACCCCCTTCAGGTCGTGAACGACGTCAACTCCGGCCGATCTCAGGTCTTCGCCATGGCCAATGCCAGAGCGATTGAGAATGAGCGGCGAGCCTATCACACCGGCTGCAACTATAATTTCCCTGTGCGCGGTCAGTCGTTGCGTTTCACCTCTTACCGAAAGCTCCACTCCGGTGGCTTTTCGGCCGGTGAGCAACACGCGATTGACATGGCCATGTGAGATGATCTCGAGATTCTTGCGATGACGCACTGGATGCAAGAAAGCCATTGCCGTGGAAGCGCGCCGTCCTTTGCGCTGGGTAATCTGGCGCAGCCCGTAACCATCCGGCTCGGCCACGTTAAAGTCCGGACAATGCGGAATGCCATTAGAGGCGGAGGCATCGAAAAAGACCTGCATCAGGCCATTGATATGATCGGGATCGTTGACGGTCAGCGGCCCCTTGGTGCCGTGATAAGGGGAATTCCGCCACTTTTGATTGTCTTCCGACCTCAGGAAGTAGGGCAGAATTTCCCTGTAGGACCAACCGCGATTTCCCGCTTCGGCCCAGCCGTCGTAATCGTCGCGGTGCCCCCGGAGATAGACCATACCATTGATCGAACTGCTGCCTCCGATCACCTTGCCTCTCGGGACGAACATCTTCCGGTTCGCCGCGTTTTTCTGCTCTGTGGTCCAATACAGCCAATTCATCTTAGGGTGCGTCCAGAGCTTGGGAGTACCCACCGGGATATGGATGTATGGGCTACGGTCAGTCGGGCCTGCCTCGATCAGGCACACGCGAACGTTTTCGTTCGCAGAGAGGCGGTTCGCCATGACGCATCCCGCAGACCCGGCGCCAATGATAATGTAATCAAACTCAGACATTCCATCGCTCCCCGCTTCCATTCTTTGCCGCGCGCCTTGCCGACCACTCACCGCTATTCCGACTTCGGCATAGCCGACCGAAGACATTGCGGTCACAGCACAAAAGCTTGCAGTCGCATCCGCGGGAAGCGCATTTATGGTGTAATGGCGCGCCGACCGCGTCTGAGCGAACGATTTGCCTGCGGGATGCCATGGCGCCCATGCCCGCGCGATCCATCAAGACCCTGCCTACACGGACTTTACCCTCATCTGCCAAAATTATACCGTAACCTGAAACCCCACTGGCGCGGCGCGGCGAACAGCACATTGTCATATCCCGACTGGGCCGTTGTGCCGACCGCATAGATCTGGTTCGTCGCGTTGGTCATATAGAAGCCCAGGTCCACCCCGCTACGCATTACATCGTTCCAGTTGGCGTTGATGTTCACGAGGTCAGTCGCGGGCAGGATCCCGAATCTGGCGGTCGCAGTCGCGACTTGAGAGTCGGTGTGGGTATAAGTTGCAGCAACGGTGAATCTGCCCCATTCGGCCGGCAGGGGCAGGGCATAGGTACCGGTCAGCGTCACCCGGTTCCGGGGTGAGTATGTGAGGACGGATCCTTCTACCACAGAGGGAGTCGCAGTCTGGAACGGGCTGTCCGCCGGCGTGGGCTGCGGCGCGATGCCCGTCACCTTGGTATCGAGGTAAAGATAGCCAATGTCGAATTGCAGGCTGCGGAAGAACTTGACCGATGCGTCAACCTCAATGCCCTTGATGGTCGCCTTGCCTGCGTTAATGACGGCAGATCCGGTCGTAAGCACGCTTGAGGGCCTGGGCGTCAAGCGCCCGCCTACCTGCTGGTCTGTGAGGCTGTTGTAAAAGCCGGCGACGTTCAGATAGCCGATGATCGCGCCGTTAAAACTGGCCTTGGCGCCGATTTCATAAGCGTCCACTTTCTCCGGATTCCATGATTCGACGCCAAGTGCGGTCAGATTGATGCCGCCCTGGCGATAACCGCGACCATATTTTGCATAGAGCATCAACGGGTCGATCGGCTTGTACGTCGCAGTGAGGTTCCAGGTCGGCTGCTGAGAATCGTTGCGGAAGTCGGTATGACAGTCGACCGTCGAATCGAACGCTACCGTCTTGCCGATTGTCGGGGTCGTGGGAGAAGGGTGGCGAAGATTGTCGGAGCAGCGGCGCGTGAGCGTTCCCGTACCAAAGCCAACGATGGCAGTGTTCTCGCCTTGCACCTTCAATTTGTCGAAAGTGTATCGCGCGCCCAGAGTCAGCGCCAGGCGCGGCGTGATTTTGTAAGTGCCCTCCGCGAAGAAGCCATAGCTGCCATAATCATACCTCTGCTTCGATTCCGAAAAGAAGCCACTGCCCGCCCTGCCGCTCGTCCCGGCGGTCGGGTCGGTGCACTGGAAGGTCACCGGATCGGTGCAGTTGAGCAGGATAATCGGGCGACGGATGTTCCAGTCTATGTCGCGCTGCAATTCCATATAGTAGCCCGCGACCCAGCTCAGGTGATCAGTCTTACCCTGAATTTGGAACTCTTCAGTGAAGCCCATCCGGTGGAGCGCGGGAAGGCCGGGCACCGTGTCCACGATGATATCCTGGAACGGCATACCGGGAATAAGTGTGACGGGCGTCGCAGCCGCCGACGCACGATAGGTCGGTGTCTGGCTGGATACGAAGAAATTATCGCTGCCCGTCGAAACACGTGATGATTCTCGGTAGTCGCCGTAACTGATTATGTTTTTTATGGTGATCACGTCGCTGGCTTGCCATGTTGTAGTATTGATCGCCTGCCACTGCTTGATGTCGAGATAGCTGCCCGCCGTGTTGACATCGACGTCAAGCAGCCCGTCACCGCGCGCCGCCTGCCGATCGATCTGGTCGCACGCGGCCCAGGCGAGGATGCCGGCACGGCCGGTGGGATTGGTTGGCTGGCTCCGGTCGCAGGCCAATATGCGTCCCGCATAGCCATTGGTATTACTGTGGCTGAAGGCAAAGATGCTGTAGTTTTCCAGCTTATCGGTAAGGTTGGCGACGGCGCTGACGCGGAAGGCGGTATAGTCGGTGTCGTTAAAATCCCGCGGACCGATGCCCGAATGGTTCACCATATAACCTTCACGGATGTTGCGATCTATGGCGAAGCGCATCTTGAATTGCTCAGCAATCGGCAAGTTGACGGCCGCCTGCACGCGGCGCGCGTTAAAATTGCCAAGCTCTCCCTCAACATAACCCTCAAACCGGTTGGTTGGCTTGGATGGAACAATCAGGACGGCGCCGCCTGTCGTATTGCGCCCGAACAGCGTACCCTGCGGTCCCTTCAGCACTTGAACATTCTGGAGGTCCATGAAAGACCCTACCGCCAGTGTGTTGCCGGAGATTCCGCCGCCCTGCACGCGGATGCCGGCGGCTTCGGCGAAATAGACGCCCACGGATGGAGCTGTGCCGATTTCCTGGTTGAATCCGCGGATTGCCAAGGTCGCCCGTTCCGCACCGAAACGCGTGTTTGCGAATAATCCAGGGGTGTAGGTTGCAAGATCCGACGGCAGCACGATGTTACGATTGGCGATGGCCTGGGGCGTGAAGACCGAGATAGAGATCGGCACTTCACGCAGTTTCTCGTCCGTGCGACGCGCGGTCACGATTATGTCGCCACCTGAGGCGCCCTCTGAATCCGTCGCTTCGACCGGGTTCGCTTCAGTGCTATTGACGGGAGCGTGGATCCTGCCCGCGTTCGGCGCGAAAGCGGCTGTTTGCGTCAATCGCGCACGGGGCGAACTCTGACTGAGGCCGAGGACGATGGTCGCGCCGCTGTCCGAGAAAATGCGCAGGCCGGTGCCGCGCAGCATGGTCTGCAAGGCATCCCTGACCTCAAGCTC
>Ga0075362_10000081_pt1 | contig 26282 bp, 11 predicted proteins | sample EndMetdeltDD1762_FD_71397 | JGI IMG/M metagenome (GOLD analysis project Ga0075362, IMG submission 71397) | Populus endosphere microbial communities from Tennessee, USA - Endosphere MetaG P. deltoides DD176-2 | ecosystem: Host-associated > Plants > Roots > Endosphere | place: USA: Tennessee...
GACATCTAGGGGTAAAGCACTGTTTCGGTGCGGGCCGCGAGAGCGGTACCAAATCGAGGCAAACTCTGAATACTAGATATGACCTCAAAATAACAGGGGTCAAGGTCGGCCAGTGAGACGATGAAGCTTATCCCCCATCGTCTCCCAGTCCACCACGGCTTGCACGCACCTTCTCTTGCTCCAACTTCCAACTAACTCATGCCGTCGCCAATCCAGTGCCCAAGGAACTAGACCTTATGCAAAGCACCTTTTTCACATAGAGCTGATTTTCCCTTATGATCTGGAATTGGTCATAGTCTGCCAAGAGGGCAACAAAGCGCCTAAGGATTTTCTGTCATAGTCCTTCATTAAATTACATAGTCGTTTTAACACTAGGAGTCTCTTTAGGCAGTCCCGTGAAAAAGGTTCTCCCTCAAGGAGAGTTATTATTCTTTCATAAGAGAAGCCCCTTTATTAGTAAGGCGGCCCAGTCAAATTGAGTACCTTGGATTGCTGCTTTCACTATTACTATTAAAGGGATCTGTGTCACTATGCTTAACACATTAAATTAGATGCATCCACCGTACTAACACCGGATAAGCATCCCACTCAATCAGATCAGAAGGAATCGGTACTAGCGGTTCAATTCCCTAGTGATCTCTTTTCAATGCTGAATTCAAAGAAGAGAAAGAACGCATTCTATAAGAGCAAGCGAGGGAAGCGAAGCGCTAAAGACAGCTAGAGAACTAGGAGCAGGAGCCGCTCGTTCCCCGAGGAACTGGAAGTAGTCTTTGGGAGAGCTCGGCTTGGGGACGCGAAAACCTATAAAATGAATATAAGCCGATTGGATTTACCAACACGCAGCATGCGCTGGAAGGAGGGATAGCGTCTTAATACTACGAGTGGAAATATTCCTAATCGTAAACTAAAAAAAAATCTTATTCGCCGATCAGATAAAAAAAGATTATAGGTTGTTTGAACTCCTTGTAGCAAGTTTCAATAATATCAAGTAAAGGGGCTTGCTTGGCTTCTTTGACAGTGCAGTGCCTGTAGTGCTCGACTCTTTGCCGGTAGTCTTCACTTTTTTGAAACGAGAGTTGGACTTCACCTATTTTGTTCTCCAAGGATTGGGACAGCAACAGAAAGAGGTGAGTTCATTAGGACTGAAGCTTATCTCTATCAAGATAGAATGTTTCCGCTGATACAGTAACCCCTCTACGAGTTATTCTTAGTGGAAGGACGTGCAATCTAGAGTAAAGGGAGATGCTCAGGAGGTGTCTGCCGCCAAAGAAAAGATTAGTCAACTACTGTATGGAAGGATTGTCCTATGAGTGAATGCGTTTCATGTGATATTTTGTTTTTAGCTGCCACCCACGTTTTGTACAATACGAGACGATGGCGATGGTTTGTAAGCTAAGCGATAGAATTGTGTTGAAGGATGTCGGGCTCGTAGTATGGGGAAGAAGTGGCTAAACTAATTTTAGTAAATACATCAGCAACTACAGGAAAAAAAAGAACCAAAGAAGGAGTTTGACTCAAGTGACGATGAACACTGAACCTAACAGCCGAGGAGACGATCTCCGGTACCCATGAAGAGTAGATTACCAATCCTGTCACCTTATCTTCTATGATTACACTACTCACGAATCTATCCAATTTCTTACTTAACTTTTTTTTTTACCTGTCCTTTCTTTGATTTGAGGATAGATGCCATGCTGCTCTTTCGCCTCATCCGCTACCTTACATTAAGTGATTTCACTGTCGATGTTCATGCAGCAGACAGAGGAAAATCAGATTGTTGGAGAAGCAAAGCAGGGAATGTAGCTATTAACAAGATATTAAGAGGGCAAGGGAAAGATCAAAGGCGAGGTGGTTTACCACACGAACTATCTGATCAAGTTTTCTTTTTCCTATCACAGGCAGCTGGCCGTGTTTGATCGTCGCGTACATGCTCTGTTACAGCTTCATTCATGCGCCAATCAATTGACAGTGAAGCAGAGAAGGAAGAGTTTTGATCACCGTGTGGGTAGTCCCTGTTAGGGTTTCCGTTTCATGTGCACTAAAAAGGAAGGAAGACTGGTGCTACTATAGTACAAGCATACGAGCAAAGGACTCTACCTACCCATACTGACGAATGAAAGAAGTGAGGCGCGGATGATAGGACACAAGCGATAGCGGTTCCATTCTTGCTGTTCCTATTCCATACCATAAGCAGACACCTTTGATTCATCGACATTGGCGCTAGAGGCTCTACCCCCACCCACCAGCCCTTTATGGAGTTACCGGACCAAGATAACAAATTCCCCGATATCATAAAGAAAGTAAGAAGGGGCAAGGCCCCATTGAAAGAGAAAGCACTAAAGGACTTCTATGACGTGGCAGAAATGATCACCGTCAAGCACAAGATTCAAAGCTGGAATCTTCCTACTCTTTGGGACAGAGCATCCTATCTTGTTGATTCTCCTTTCCCACCGCCTCGAGCTCTCGCTTTCAGGGTGGATAATCTGATATAATTCACTTTCACTTCGAAAGCATCTTTTGAAATCGTTTTCCCACTTTATTGTTGTTATCCATCAATCGAAGAAGATTCATAATTCACAAGAATTTCTGACGTCCTCAAAAAGATATTTATAGCAAGCAGCACTACTACTCATTCCCGTTCGATAGGTTCCCATTCGGGGGCTTCAACCAGCATTTCGCCCCATGCATCGGGAATTGGATCAAGATCAACTGCTTCTTAAGCTTTTTGATTTGGCTCTCGAATTGACTATTGAAAAGGAAGGGATGTTGGGCGAGGTGATGGCTCTCTTTCAAGATATGCATCTCGAACCAGGTCTCCAACCGGCACTGAAATTGGCCCTGCACTGGGGCTCCCCGGTCTCAAGAACTCGAGCGTATAGGTACTGGTAGCCGATTTATTTGGATTGTATAGCTGTTGGGAAGCATAAAGATCGATCAATGTCCAGATTGCAACGCATTAAGATGTCAATGCCCAGTAGTGAATGTGTTCCCGGTGAGTCTATTCTCCTAAATGTAGTCTAAGTCCCGGTTAAGCCATTCAACGAGCCGGCATGTTACCTTCCATGAGCACGAGTTCTTCTACTCCCCCTTTTTTTAGTAGGCGCCTATTGGATCAGCATCTTCTGGATCAGTGGTTTTTCCCGCGCCTCCCGTGCATCAGGGGGAGTCAGAGTCCCAAGGGGGTCGCAGCCCTCTAAAGAGCAGCCAGCACTTGCACCTCGCTCTTATAAAGAGCAGCCTGCATCTTTATCATCTTCTAGGAACGACCAGTTGCCTACGGATTCTCCTTCATCCTCTATCGCAGCAGAGCCATCTCCATCTCTGCGCTTGAATGCCCGGCCCTGCAGCAAAGGAAAAGTTCTTTCTCTAAATCGGGCCCGGGACATTCGACGAAAAAGGATGACCCGATGTTTTGCCCTTCCTTGGCTTAGTGCTGTAGCTCAAGGGTCTTCAAGTCAAGACTTGCGATTGAAGTGAACGTTGAGGCCCACGGTCTCAAAGATTGAGAGTCTTGCCGTTTTTGGGAATTCAACAAGCTACTCTATTCCGCCTACGCAACAGGGTTAAACATCCCGAAAGTGCCCTTGCGCCCTATCCGACTACAAGAACAATCACCGCTCCCAGCTAAGACATTCTCTTCTGGCCTGGCCTTCTCTTCTATAGCTCTCACTCAATAGATCTTATTTGTTTGTTTAATTCATTCCTATCGTGCGCTAACCCTAGAAAGGGGAGCTACTATCAAGAGCTGGCTAGATCGAATTCGTTCTAATGCATTCATTCTTTATTGCTCTAAACCTACAGGCAAGACCCTTACGCTCGTACCTATATTATATAAAGGATAACCTCGTAAAGTGATTGATGACTCAACCTTGAGTAATCCAGCAGCAGTAGCTAACTGACAACACGAAGTGCCATATCCCTATTTAGGAAGAGGAAAGCCTCCTAGCTATTCCCTCTTTACCAGCCAGACGAGCTAATTGGTTATTAGCCGGCTCCTCTAAATTACAGTTAACAACAGGACGATAGGACTAAGAGAAGAAGCTAAGACATAAGAGTCCGATAGAGGATGAGGATATAGTAACACAAGACGATCGAATGATATTAACATCACTAGGAGAATCATTTAAGAGGCACTTGAAGATGCGCTTCTTGATTCAAAGATGAGCTAACGAAAACAAGTAAGAAAAACCTGACCTTAGGAAGGAAGAAAGTAAGGACTTGACCCATCTATCTCTCTAGATAGAAGGACAGAGGCAATGAGAATGGTTCAATCTAAGACTAGCAAGGGAAAACTAGAAGCTTAGAAGCCTTATTACACTCCCAATACACAAAGGAAGTTCATAGCAGTACTTACCCTAAGATTATATCTATCCACTTGCTTGGGGGTTGGCTTCCTGCCTCTCAATTCCTTACTACATGAGGGAGAAAGCAAGGGAAAAGCAAGAAGGAAAAGTCCTAACTTTAAGAGGGGGAGCTCAGCTGGGACCAAGCACTCTTTATTTTATGGTAATATAAAGTCGGTGTCGGGTTTGTTAGGCTATACCTAGGATCAGCCTTTCTTGTACTGTTGTAAGTTGGGAAAAGGTGCCCAAAGCCAAAAGGCTATCTCCGGATTCTAGAGACTCGACCTCTGCTCTGTTCTCGTGAGCTAGGTTTCATTTAATAGATAAGGCTAAGTGTTAATAGATTAGTTCGGTCTCTGAGACCGCCGAGTAGTCGTAGGTAAGTAGCAGCTATCTCCGACCGTAAAAAAAGAAAGTCGTGGTTTTTCGTATATAAATGGATCCGCCTTTTAGAGGTGCGAGAAGGTGCTAACAAAGAACCCCAGGTTCTAAGATAAGATCTATTCCTAAAAGGGTAGTCTACGAGTTTCTGGTCTTGACCTCGACCCCAAGGCAAGAAGGAGAGACTTCCCGCGCCCTGAATTGAATAAGTAAATTAACTCTATGTCGAGCTGCTCCTCTGGCGCCTTTCTCCTGAGCTAGGCTCAAAGTCGAGTGTTTTTAGGCTGGAAATGGATCGCCCTTTCCTGTCCTGAAAGTGGAGATAAGGGGGTTGTTTCTACAACCCCAGATCTATTTATAAGAGGTAGGCTACGAGTGTCTAGTACTGACCAATGGTGGCCGTGCTTTCCAACAAAATCCCCTGGGAATCTGTCCCCGAGCGTGCTGGCTTTCCTACTATATGTAGAGATCTCTCAGTGGCTTGGTTCTCGTGGAGCTAAGCTAAAAGTCGGTTGTTGGGTCTAAAAAATCAAAGGCGGGCTTAACGGGGCAGGACACCTTACCTTATCGGACGGGGTTGGCTTGAAGGCTTGGAAACTTTATTTGATTGGCGGGGTTACCGCACTTCTCCGTCAAAGCACAGGGAAATAGTGAATCTTTTCATTTCCGGAATGAGATGAGGTCCTACCTTTCATAGTTACCTTAGCCCGGTAAACCCGACATAGTTAGCCCGCTAACTCCGATTCCTATCCTAATAGATGGGCACAATCGAAGGACAAGAAGAAGGAATTCGTTTCCCTAAACTAAATAGGGTTTCTTTGTCTATGTCCCAGAATCTCTCTATCCCCGGGGGCAATAGCACTAGAAAGAGCAGGGGCATATCTAAGTCCACAAATGATTGTATAAGAGACTAGTCGGCTGGCTATTGTTCCTAGAGTAGTGTGCCCTACTAATATAGTAAGCGGGTGCTCTTCCCTCACTAGGGTTCTACTGACCGAGGGCGAGTAAGCTCCATCAACCTCATCAATCAACATCGTGAGGGATCATGGATTTCTGCGAATGAAAGGACGCGACTTGGCAATCGATGGTTCCATGATTGGCACGTGGCCTCCAAGGTCTTTCTCAATAGAGCTCCACAAATCAAATAGGGGTGGAGAAACCAAGGCTTTCGGTCCCTATCAATGGGTAAATCGGGGTAGACCAGCACTATTACCTTAGTCTTCAAAAGACCTTAGTCTTGTAAGAGAACATTCAATCACAGTCCATGCTTCTGATTTACTTAATTTACACCTTCTTGCTACAAAAGAAGGCTAGACACCTTTGAAACTTGGAATCTTTCTTCTAGTAAGATAGCAGGCTAAATCTAACAGCATATTCTATTCTGAAAGTGCCAAAAGGCAAATAGACAGACTTTTTATAAAAGCTTCTACCTCAATCCCTATTATAGCAAAGGGAAGAGCTCCGAGAAAAGAAATAGACGCCTCTTTTCTTGCCAATGAGAGCACGCTTGGACTTTCAATCATTGAGTTCAGATTCAAGAAGGGCATGAAGCTTTGGCTCAGTACAGTAGCATTTGACTTTGGGAAAGAGAATCGATAGAATCGATCGCTTACCTTGCTTTGGCATGCCAGAAGCATTTCGCTGTGGTTCTCATTGATTGAGTAGACTTTCTTGCCTACTCTAAGACTCAGGCTAAAGACTCTATTGGATCCCCATCCTCCTTCTTTTATTGAGAATCTCCGTCAGGGTACAAGCGCGGAACTGGTGATTCGATTCTTTCAAGTCGGCAGTCCCATCCCATATCTATATTGTGTTGTTATTGGTGTAAGGATTCCAAATCGTGTGTGTAAAGGGCAATGCCTAATGTAATTTAATTTGTTGTAAGATTTCTCGTCCTGATTTTCATTTATTCTTTTCCGAGTGAGGTGCCCCATTAGTTATGGTTCCCGAACGATCGTCATCCTATATCTTCTTGTCTTGACTTTTTTCCTAGCCTTCCAGCTTTCTAAGCTTTCGGGTAAAGGGACTCAGATCGAGGGGCTAAGGATTCTTTTTGTTGTAATCCCTTATCGCAAGGGCCATTGACTTCGACTTCTTTTTTGAGTCTAAGTTATAACTCCTCTCCCGAAGCAAGAAATTAGCTTTTTGTTGGTTGTGCAATTTCAGTTTATCCGGTCGTTGATGTGTGAGGAGCGATGTCAGCCCTTTTTCTTATTGTAAGCGGCTTGGCAGCAGTAAAATAGGATACCCTCTTATAGAAGCTACTAAGAGCATAAAATTCTTTACCCTTTCCTTGTCCAAAGCATTCTTCCTTGCAGCTACAGCCCTATTCGAACACTGATCTACTACCTCCTATTACTGTAGAATATCAATATAAAGATCAAGAATAGGAATCCATAAAAGAAAAGGACTAGAAGGAGTAGGATAAGCTAGGGCCTTGTTTCTAAAGGTAGCGCTAGCTAAGTAAGGTTTGCTGCTGCTAAGGCTACGAACTTAGGAAAAAATTAAGCTATTCTATGGACAAGGAAAAGCTTGACGAGTGAAGAGCAAAAAAGAAGGCCAGACTGTTGCCCGGCTGACAACCTGGCTTTGAATAGGAAGGAGATGAAGAGAGTTAGAACAGAAGAAAGCCAAGCTGGAGTTGGCGGTTTGAGCCCTGATATCTTGTTCGTTTCTAAAGCAAAACGGGAGCTAAACCAGGGCCGCTATTCTGATTCTGAAAGAAAGAGGCACCCTAATCTTGGACGAGCGAGACAGGGGCCATGTAGCTAAGCGGGCTAGGCTCTATTGAGCGGAGGATCGCCTTTTTTTACTATAAGAGCAGGATACCATACGTAGTCTCCGTCTTTGTCGAACAAGTGGGTGGCTTGGTAAGCAAGCAGGCGCCAACTTCCAGTTCAGACTTCAATTCTTCTTTAAACACAACATGAAATCATTTCTTTTATGTTTGATTATAACAGAAGTGTTTTATAAGAGATAAGAACTTGCTTCGCTCGACTTGAGTTGGGAAGAGTCCTATTCATTTTCCTATGAAAAAGTCCCGTAATGCTTGTATGCTCTTCCTGAACGGAAGGAGCGGTTCCCTTACTCGCTTGCTAATTATAGCCGGAACGAAGGCACGGATTCTATACCAAGTCTTTCCTATTCTCGTTTTAGCCCCCTTCTCTAAGAATAAGGTGAGCTTGTTTGTGTTCGGGCTTTCGACACCATATACTAGTGCTGTTGCGGGCTGGGATTGTTGTTATGCTTTTAGCTGAGTGCTTTCCGATCTTCCCGAAGTCAGACTACTAACGAGCTCCGCACCAGGGCTCAAACCCTGTCTCAAGGAAACAATAGCCCCACAACCAAAAGGCTTTCCGAGAGATACAAGAGAGATGGTTAAACTAAGGGTAGGCCTTGCCCTTTGCTTACTATATATAAATATAAGGGCGCTTATGCTTCTTCCTCAAACAAAGACGATCGCGCCCATCTCTTCAGAAAGAAAGCCTGAACGCCCTTGTTCTGCTTTTCTCGATTCTGCTTCTAACCGGTCTAACCAACCGCTACAAGCGGGCAGGAAAGAGATGTGGTACTCAAGTCAAGGCGATGGATCACTATCACTATAGATAGATGCTTTCCCTGGACTGTGTTCAATGGCACCTGATATGCCAACAAGGGCTTAATAAGAGATCTTGCATGTTTTAGAGGGTGCTTCTTATGTCTTTCCATAAGCAGAAGTAGAAGTAGAGCTGCTCTTCCCCTATTCTTAATCCTACTTCTTATGTCTGTCAACACAACATGAGCCCAGCCCCTGGTTCAATCGATATATAGGCCGAAAACGGATTTCTGGACAAATGAACAGACCTTTCCTTACTTGACTTGCCAACCGGTAAAACCAGTAACCAAGTTCATGCGTCAGTACCACGTCCAGGATCTTAGGAAAGGGGAAGCTCAAATGATTTTTAATGGGATGGGCGTAACCCCCTAGTTAAAGAGGAGGCCGCCGAGGGACGAAGGCTAAAAAGAAATCTCTCTTTTGGTTCTTCGGGTAAGTCTATCTATTGTATCCTCGCTATAGTGTTTTGTCGCTCTTGTTGTCTTGGTTAAGATAATAACCTGCTATCTTGTTTGTTTTTCTCTGTTTTTGTCGAAAAGTTCATCATGATAATTGCTTGGTATTAGCAAATAGGCTTCCATCTTTTTTTGCGGGGAAGCACTCTAAACGTAGACAGATGACATAGCCAGCCCGGGGATATCTTATTAATCATCTCCGTGGGAATTTCCATCCAAATTAGGTCTGTCTATAGGCTGACCTTTTCGGATTAGCCACGAAATGAACCAATCCAATCAATGTTCATAAGTCCACCTATGCTTTCCCTACTTACCCTGACACAGCTACTTAGCTCTAGCTTCGGCCGATCCTTCGTCATATGCTTAGTCAAAACCACTCTTGCTACGAAGAGAATGAGAGAGTCCCTTTTTTCGGGGATAGGCAGGATATCTTGGTTTGGGAAAACTGGTTAAAAAGAGTAAGACTCCTCCCTCAGTGGTTTTTGCTTTTGGATTCTATAATGAATCGCTACTAACTAGAAACTCGAATAGTTAGCCTGGGCTAATAAGAGGTACCATGTAAGTAAAGCCTTTGATACTTTATTACTAATCCATTAAGGCAGTCTTGGTAGCTAGGGTAAGAGCTAGGAATAGATGTATTGAAAGTTTTCACACTTAAGAGAGTTAGAAGCAAAGTCAAGTACGTGGGAAAGCTAACCCATCAAATTGGAGTGCTAAAGTAAGGAACGAACCTAGGCTAGCTTTCCTAAAAAAGAGGTACTTATATTTTCAAATACGGAATTGCGCTTTCCTCACTTGCTTACACCTTAGCCCTTAGACCTACCGTGGAAATATCTAAAGCCCTCACTAGCCCTCTTGGCTCACAAGGAGAAGGAATAGCACTGGCTGGCTAGTAGGAGTCCTGGAAATGTCACCGGAAATGGCTGAACCAGAGCTCGCATGCTCGTATAGAGGCCCTCGGTTGGATCGACGACATAGAAGGGCTATAGACTGACACTAGCTTCCTACCTGTTGTAACCCTTACACCAATGGACTTCCTTACAAGAAGCACTCCGGAAAGCTACTCCAACTCGATGGCTTACAGAGCTTAGCTTTTTTCTGCAACTGGAACGAAGACTGGTCAAACCCACAGGGAAGACGTATTTTTATACGCTTGCCTCAGGACTCCAACAACTGGCTATCCAATAAAGGCAGAATCAAAGGCAGAAGCAACCTTCATATCAGCATAACTCACTAATAAGAGGCTATAGTAATGACCATGACACATATAGGAAGAAAAGGAAGTTGAACTGTCCGCAAATAGGACTATAAAGACAACGGAAACTGGATCAATGCCAATTGTAGAAGGAATGGGGTCCTCCAACTATGGCCCAGAGCACTGGGACCGAATGTAAATAGCCTGAGACCGCCTTAAGGCGCTTAGCCCTCTCTCTTTCCTCTCCTTCTCATTAACACTCGAGTCAATTCCTCTCATTCCAGGCATGAAGAAACTAGGCTCCTTTGCGAGCTAGTCCAATCAATGCTTTCCTTTTGGTACCAGATCTTCATCTTAATAGAAGATAATTGCCTAAAGGGGCAGAGACAGACTTCACTTCCCAATAGACTTGTAAACTTCCAGATTGGTACAGGTAACTTAGAGAGAGTCGAGATAGCTTTATCTTTCTATGTTGATAGATAGCTGGGCATGTCAACCCGGGAACTCTTCTCACAGAGAAGCTTTCTTGGCGGTCGCTTCATTAGCGTATGGTGAGATAGGCTCAGCTGTCAAATCGGAATCGAAACCGATGGGAGGCACAGGCTGGTGCTCCTGGCGAGAGTATTGGTTCGCAGCTACTGCCCCGCTCCGTCAAACTTGATCTCGGGTTCGAATCTACAATAAACCTCTCTCCATCGACTCTGGTGGAGATAATTAATGGTAACATCTGGCCTTCTGGTCATAGTTTATAAGCTATGACTTAATAGAATCTTTATTCTGGTATACCGCTCTTGAGAGCGAAGCAGCATAAACTACACTTACCATTTTCTCATGGAATGGACTTGGCTTTTGTCTTCGATCTATACTCAAAAGTCTCTTTATTATCTTTCATTTATCGTTTACGGATTTTGTTTTTACTTTCTTATTCAGCAATACAATAAATACCTTGGCGGAGTCCCCCCACTGGAGTCCCAAAGTATCGACCAACTCCGTATTACGTTTGTGGCAGTTCTAAAGCTTTATTTGATTGCCCTTGGTGAAAGACCGCCAAGCCAAAGTGGCACACTTGGGAAGAGCTTGCCCACGAAATCCACAATGGGTCAGAGAGCAGGGAACTCCTCATTTTTTTAAAAACAAAAGTTAAGTTAACAGACATAATGAGGTAACCCAGCATGCTCTTCTCATTCTTTTGAAATGGAGATTTCCTCATCGACCCGACCCTGAGCGTCCATGGAGTTTTTCGGATGTCGAATGACGTTCGTACTGGAGTTATAACATTTGAATTTCTCTTACATTCCACATTCCCGAAATGGATCCTCTTAAATATTTCACATTTTCTATGATCATCTTTATTTTAGGTATTTGGGGAATCCTCCTTAATAGACGAAATATTCCTATTATGTTAATGCCAATTGAATTAATGTTATTAGCTGTGAATTTGAACTTTTTGGTCTTTTCTGTTTCTTTGGATGATATGATGGGTCAATTATTTGCTTTATTGGTTCCAACGGTGGCAGCTGCGGAATCCGCTATTGGGTTAGCCATTTTCGTTATTACTTTCCGAGTCCGAGGGACTATTGCTGTAGAATTTATTAATAGCATTCAAGGTTAAACATGACTCCTAGAGAATTACCAAAATACGAAGTTATCTTCTCCTTTCGTTCTCTTCTTTCTTTTTGATTCATACTTGGTTGGCAGGAAAGGGCCTTTCTCGCTGGGCGAGCGCATCTGATTCTAGCGCAAAGGAAGCCTTTCTCTGCATATGTATGAATTTCCGCATGCGTCTTATTTTCTTTTTTTCTTTCCTTCCCGTTCAGTTGCTGAAAGATAGAGATAAGCTTTCTAAATGAGATTGATTTCCACGAGTATGCAGGCTAGAAAGATGTTATTTGCTGCTATTCTATTTATTTGTGCATTAAGTTCAAAGAAGATCTTAATCTATAATGAAGAAATGATAGTAGCTTGTTGTTTTATAGGCTTTATCATATTCAGTCGGAAGAGTTTAGGTAAGACTTTCAAAGTGACTCTCGACGGGAGAATTCAGGCTATTCAGGAAGAATTGCTGCAATTCCTCAATCCTAACGAAGTAGTTCTTCTGGAATCCAATGAACAACAACGATTACTTAGGATCAGCTTAAGAATTTGTGGCACCGTAGTAGAATCATTATCAATGGCACGCTGTACGCCTAAGTGCGAAAAGACAGTGCAAGCTTTGTTATGCCGAAACCTAAATCTTAAGTTAGCAACACTTCTAAATGCCACTTCTTCCCGTCGCATCCGTCTTCAGGACGATCTAGTCACAAAGTTTCACGTCTTAGTGAGTGCAGCATTTTCCCCCTCCTGCTTGTTGAAAGCTAAAAAAGTAGAACTCATTCGAGAGGGCTTGGTGGTCTTAAGAAAGGTTCGGGTGGGGGGTTCTCTTAAGAATAAAGAGGATGAATAGAAGATAATTCATCTTCATGCTAACAGAAGAGCGGATCCAATACCAAGACGACTTCTTTCTCAGGAAGTGCAGCAAGTACTCACGAATTTTTTGAATGCCCCACGAGTGAGTTGCCAAGTGCCCCCTAGGAGGGCAGTCTACCACAAGATCGAGTTGGAGCCTGGAGCCAAACCCCCTTCTATTTAGACTGGGGCTAGGTTTAGCAGATGGCCCCCAACTAGCATCTATTAGTTAAGGAAGGGGATTCGCTCAGGAAAGAATTTCAGGAAGTCATCACGACCTATTTAGAGTCCAGCCTCCAAGGCAGTTTTTCTCTTGCTGGGGAAAAGATTGGGGAGCCCCTGTTTTCTTCCAGAAGAAGCGGGAGCAATTGAGTCCCCAAGACCAAGGGTGACGGAAATGCTTCTCGACAGATTTTCAGCAACTAGCTAAATTGGATAGGGCGAGACCGTCACGTCATAGGATCTGTCTCATCGAAGAAGTTGTCGACCAACCTAGTCTGACTATTCTTCTTTATTTTATTTCGCGAGGCTCTACAAGACAAGCCGAAGCTCAAGAAGTAGGGCTATCACAACAAATATGGGGCTATTGGTAGAAGCCTTACGCCAACTAAGGGCCTCTTCTCTTACTATATATCTTTTCTTTCTTTTTCCGCTAGATCCCATAACGCATAAGGCTCCAAAGCGCCTGTCGATAAGCGAAAAGCTGCTCGGGAAGAGCCGCTCACGAGGAGGAAAAGGTTCGTGATCATAGAGCTCGACCATGTCACAAGCCATTGAGAGAATTCATTCACTATTACGTGACTCGTCATTAGCCGCCAAGACTCGTCAGGCTATCGCGGAACAATGGAAACTCTTATTCGCCGAGACCTGTATGAAGGTCTACCAAACCCAAGGATCCTAAAGTCATGCCAATCCCATGGGGCAGGATCTATCGGAAAGGGTGACGAGTCGGTCAATGGAGATCCTATGCTGTTGAGCCCGGTCTGAGCGTATCAGTACCACAACAGTTACTGAGGGCTTTTGAATTGGCTCATGAACTCATGACATGATTATGCCCATGTCTAGGTAACGTTCTTTCTTGTTGGCTATACTATACTATAGGCGTAAATGATCAGGTTTCTAAACCAGCATTAGCATTTAGCCCAGCATAACCTTTTGGGTTGGGATCTTTCTCGTGCAGGGCTTCCTTCTCCGGAATCCCGATTTTTAACCAGACATCGAGACTCGCCTCGCGGTTTTCCAAGCCCTCGATATCCGTTCCCAACTGCTTGATCTCACCACGCTCACTGAAGACCGTCACTTTAGACTCTCCGCCTTTAGACTTCCCATAAGATCAGACGAAGAAGCCGACGATGGGTGGACCGGGTTAGAAAGTGTCTATCCGTCCTTTGGTCTGCTAGATCGATGGTACCGCTCGGAGTAGATCAGTAGACCAGGTGAACCGAAGTGAGTCTAAAGACTACGTAAAGTGGGAATCAGGACAAAGAAAGAGCCCCACCTTTCTTCCGGGAGCTGCTTCTTGTTCACAGCCCCTAGCTCGACTAGCTCATCATCATTTCTGTTTTCATGAATGGGGGCAGTTGCTGCTGCTTGGCACCAAGATGCCCGAGTGCGCCATGGTACGTCTGACCTTTCTGGTGAACTTGCCCACCTTCTTTGGTGATTTATTGCGCCCAAGATGAAGAGCTCTGACTTTAGCGGATAGACCCAATCCCACCGAAGAAGCGACGGGCTATCTTTCTTCCCCTTTCGAATCTTCCTAATTATAGTGACGGTAGCCTTTGAATCGGCTCTTGTCTTAATTACCGAAAAGCTACCTTTCCAAGAGTCAGGAGAGCCCGGAAAGTGACTGAACGACCTTCTCCTAGGGACTTCCCTGTCTCAGGTCCGATTCCTACTGACTTTTTTCTTGGTTTACTCGGACTTTTTACTCGACTTCTCTCTATCTTCTTCAGTCATCTTGGTGCCTTGAGCTGGGAAAACTCCTCAATCGGCGGGTATGGGATCGATTTCATTTAAGATGCCCTTCTCTGATCCTTCTCATTCCGTGAAGGCCTTTCCCACTCTTGACAAAGGGCTTCCATTGGGATTAGTTGAAAAAGTTGAGTTCTCAGCTCCTTCTCTCTTCTCCTTTTCCTGACTTTCTACTCCGGCTACAGAGCCTTATAAATGCCATGAAGCTTAGCCGAACTACTTGGCTTTGGCTCGGCTCAAAGAAAGAACTGGGTCACTGAGCCCTTTTGAGGTAAGAAGAGCTCCTATTTGAACTAACATCGGATACCTGCTTTAAGAAGACTTGCTAAAGGGAGCGCTGTCTCTCTTCTGTGTAAATCCGAGATTGGATTGAGAGAAAAGGGCTGGGCCAAGCCTTGATTCATCTCTCCTTTAATTTAATGGGTTCACTCGATACCTCGATACAAAGGGTCTAAGACCGCACGGGAATGCATCAAGTCAATTCAGGATCATCAACATTTCTTAGACCTTGATCTTAAAGAGAGAGAAAAAAAGCGGTGACTTCAGCGACTTGCTCTCATTCTTTGCTCGAACAAAGGACTTAGCTGACTGGTCGCACTCAATAATGCTAGTTTAGTTGGCTTCCTGCCTTGATCGACAGCGCACTCTGGGGGGATGCCTCTTCCAACAAGGGATCCTATCCACTCAAGCGCATTGGATCGTTGGTTAGCGTGGGCATCTCACTCCCTCCAGCATTGCGAATGTCACATTGGGCGTCGGGCCGAGTGAACCCCTTTTGATAGACGAGCTTAAGCTAGGTTCAGAAGAGATAGATGGGTGTGTAGAATGTGATACCTCATTTCGATGCATAGCCCTTTCATCAGTATGGGGCGAAGCCAGGAGGAGGGGCCCTTCTTACAGCCCTAGTCTCAGGCCCGATGCGAAGAGATAAGCTTATAACGATCGTGACCTTCAAATGGGTTGTCTTTCCACTAATGGAGAAGGAGCAAAGTAACGTAGTGAAGGTGGTAGGGCATGGCCCATCACACTGTTGGATTCTCCCGATCTTTGATGAGCTCATTCAAAGACTTCACCAAAAGCAAACTCTCGATCAGTGAGCCATGGAGTTGATGCTTGCCTTCTGAAGCAAATGCCCTAGCCCCATCCAAAAGGCTCTTTCTTCGGGCTTCTTTAGCTAGTTCTACCATAATAGGATTGGTCCACCGGATTGCCCATGCCAGCTCTTCCGTGTGCTTGTGCCAGCGGAGCTTTCCCACGATCGGCAGCACAGGAGAATACATGCCAAGGTGCTTAATTAATGCGCAAAACAACTCCCTCTAGCTTCTTCCCCCTCGCCGACGAGTCTATGGAAACGGGGAGGGTATTTCCATGCCATCGATGCCTATAAGGTAAGGTCAACCCAATCCCACACTCCCTTCTGCCCTGCTGGATAGGTAGTTGGAGAGAACCCAGTTAGCCTGTCACTCGCACACCCTTGATTATGCCCTTCTAGCCTCGCGTGTATAACGCGTGTATAAGAAGGTAGGCTTACTCTGAAATGCCTTGAGAACAGCGGAGTGAACTTCTAACTCGTGGAAAGAAAAAATGGAAAGAGCATACCTTATATATAAATAATAAAGGCTAGGGCATTTACCAATGAAGGAAGCGGAGCACCTAACCGTCAGTCTCAGTCTGAGCTCTCTGGAGCTATTCGTGTAAGCCGGGTATTCATAAGAGCAGTTCCTAGCCGCATAGACTTTGACTTTTCTTAGTAGGGCGAGACAAGGGATAAGGCAATCAGAGTAGGCTTTTACCGGCTGGGCGCCTTTTTTCTGGGTCTGTTTTCCTCCTTTCTTTGCCGGAACTCCTACGCCCTCAGATGGGGAAGGAAAGTCAGAGATGGTTAGCGGCTCGAAGAAAGATCTCCTCCGAAAGAGGAAGTGAAGTTACAAGACGGCGGACGTGTAGGTGCAAAGTAGGAAGCTGCCTGGCCAAATAAAGCAAGCCTAGAAGCAAGAAAGGCGTAATCAGATGCTTCCTCAGGCGGATTTTACTAAGCAGGTGAAGAAGATGCGGGACAGCTTAGATTATAGGTGACATCGCTAGCCTTTTCATTCAGTCCGGTTTCCGCCAAGTTTCCTTCTCAGGAGAAGCTGGGTCGCCTTTTGCCGGGAATTCCTACCTATAGGGGGGGAGGTTAGATTGCACGATATAGAAGCATTCCATCATCAATCCTCGTGAAACATTCAATTTAGAAAGGCTTCAGAAAGTTGTCTTTGGCGCCTAGTCTTCAAGTTCTTCTTCAATGTCAATTGTAACTTACTCCAATGCTTTCTTTCACTCCAATGCCACCTCGTTCCTATCTTCTTTTGAGAATACCGGAACATCCTCTGCGCCGTGCCCTGGATATGCCATTTCCGCCTAACCCGAATCTCTTGACTGAGCTGCATTCTTTCCTAACTTGACTTTCTTGTGATGAAAGAATTTCCGAGGTATGCCCTCATCTCCGTCTTAGTCAGTAAAGCTAATCCCCAAAGTTCAAGAAAGACTCCTTTCCGGCTACTCTGGTTTAGTCTTTCCTATCCTTGGCGTCGAGTAAGTACCGGAATCACTCCTATAAAAGAAGTAGGTTTTTGAACTCCCTAACTTCGAAGTCAAGTCAATCTCTAACCCTACCCGATTCGATTCTTTCTTTCCCGGAAGAACTGTCTTTCTTTTCAACTGAGCTGCATTTCCAATCCGTTTAGTCGGTCTCGTACCCAAGTTCCCTTATTTGTTTGCGTAACACTCTTGATATTGAAACCAGAGAATAAGCTTACCGCTCTAAGTCGATCTATTATTCTCTTTCCCTCCAAACCTTCCTAGTCGAGCTTCCACCGCCCCTAAAGAAAGAGATGGGAGCACATCCGTAACTCAACGAAACGACTTAGGGGCACTCATCTCATGGATACCCCTTCTTTTCTTGAGCCAGAGTTGGGGCTTTTGCGGCATCTAGTTCAGTATCAGATAGAGCAGATAGTTCAGTCCCTTGGCAAAGAAGGTTGACTTCTCTGTCACTTCCGTACTTCTGTAACTTCACTGAAAGCAGAGGAAGAGTAGGACTAGGAGTGGGAAGCACCTATATTTGGCACGTATCAATAGCAGTAGCTTTAGCAGTAGGAGTAGGAATAGGCCCAATAGACTGAGATTAGTGGGTAGCTTTAGTGGCTTGTTTAGCGATTGCGCATTGCCGTGCTTTGTTTAATAAGGATTTCTTACTCTTAGGCATGAGAGGAAGTAAGCATTTCGCGTTCTGGGAAAGGAAGGAAAGAAGAGTTAACAGGAGTAGCAGGTAATCTCAGATCAGGTTACTCCAATTCATTCAATTTCTTCATTGAATGTGTAGTAAGAATGGCTTGTGCAATAATAATAAAGATTGGAAATTAGCCCTAGATTCAGTCTCTGGTATGAGATGAGTGTATGGTGATACAAATTTCCTATATCCTGAAAGAAGTTGCTGAAAAGCAGTCGAAGAAGGAGGAGGGAAGCTGTAGGGGGTAGACAGGAGCGGTAGAAGACTTCCTTCCTTTCTAGCTCTGTAGGGAGGGAATGCCAAAGAATAGTCTAACTGAACTGTTAAAAAGAATAGTATAGAAAAGACTCCTTACGCCGACTAAGCACTTACCAGAGAGCTAACCTCAGTGAAAGGTTAAAGCAAGGAGAGCAGCAATCGTCTGAATGCCGTCTTCATTCAGTTGAATGCCGCAGATGGTCTTCTCCATAATAGGAAAGGGAAATGCTCACTACTAAGAGCACATTCTTCCTTACTTTTCGCTACCGCAGCAGATGTTTAGGGGAAGACTGTCAGATAGCTTAATGGGATGAAGGACTAATTGCCCGGTCTTCTTCGCTCAGTGGTCCTCCTCTGGTCCCAGTCGATTCCTAACTTCGCTATCCCTTTCAGGAGAACCGCTAAGCCAGCCTGACTCGGATGAGTGAAAGAGTTGCTATCAGAGTGAATTGTTAAGAAATATCATAAGAGAACAAATAAAAGAATGATGCCTGACTTCAGTCAGTCAACTGCCAATTAGGGCGAGGCCTACCTCCTATCAGAACGATTGGATAAAAAGGGGGAATGAGAATATGGTTTTCGACCTTCCAAGATGGCTAATTCATAAAAAAAAATGCCTTTCTTCTTTCTAAGTAAATAAGTAACTTCGTGTCCAAAGAATGGGCATCAAGCTGATGATTTGCCCTTCGATTCCGATCTTCGCGCAATTTATGTAAAGAACGTTCTTTTCTGGGAAGCTCTTGCTTATACGTGCTGTACGACTCAACAGCACGCTCTCAAAACAGGGAAACCGGTGCAAAGCATTCTTCTTTCTGATGTCCCTGGGCTCCTTCTGGCGCTTCAAAGGATGGCTAATTAAAGTAAATGCAATGATTTTCTCTTCCTAGAAAGGTTGTTAGGCTTAGGGTGAAATTGGAGTCTGATAAAGCTGTTTTGGAGGGGGCATTTCTTCTTGATAGAGTCTGGTAGGTGGTCGGCCATCAGAACAATGGGGACATTAGTCCTTTTTGTAAAGCGGCGTAGATAGGGAACTGTCCACTTCTCTCTTTATGACTAAACCCGCTAGAAGCTCGTTAAAAGGTGAGATAACTGCTTCTAATTCACTCGAAAAAGGTACCTCCTATCCATGGTCTTAAGCTGAGATGCGTAAAAGAAGGTTACTCTAATTCCAAAGCCGGGAAAGACTCGTTTTTTCCCTTTGTTTCTGCTTCGATTCTTTGGTTATGAAAAGCCGTTAATTAATTAAAATGAAATGAAGTAGTAGTAGTGAGGCGTCAGTACGGAGTTGCGTCAGCTGTAGATATAGACTAGGCTAAGGGAGGGACTTCATCTCTTCTATTCTCTTTACTTACATACACCTTACACTTCCGCTGAGTCTAACGAGGCTCGGGTGCGGAGCCTTCCACTGTGAACCGAGACTACGCAAAGGTATAACACCATAGAAACTTCGCTGACTTTATCATAAACCTTGATTTCGCTACGCTCAATAAGAATCCAGAATAGCAGAAAATAGATTCGTGTTCCGCTTCAAAAGTCAGTGTCGTCTTTGCCCAAGTGTGAACTGCAGACGACTCTCCAGTGATTCCATTCCTTCTTACTTTACTTCTGGGTAAACCCAACCCGAATGGGAAGAAGAGGGAAGGAAAGAGCGGTCCATTTTTTACATTTTCTGAGGCAGACCTATTTGGCATTTTAGAAAAGGGAAGGGAACTTCTCACCGAAGGGGGCAGTAGGAATGAAGGAGGCGGGAAGCTACCGCTTCTAGAATGCAAGCTTATCCTTTCCTTTTTTTTTTAGGGGGAGGTAGGACAGAGAAAAAAATTAGATGAATCTGGGAAAACCCTTGACTTTAGGGCTAGAGGGTGGGCTTTAGCGCGGTTTACTGAGACTCCGTTCTCATTATAAAAAAATAGAAAGAAGTTGGTTCCTGGACAAGGTCCTATCCTAGGCTTAGAGCTGAGCTAGACCCCTACTTCGTAATGATTTAGAGAGCTCCGAATCAGGCTTTCGGGGCAAGCAGGGCCAAAAGAGAAAGTCCAATCTGACCCTAAGCAGATGCTTTTGACATCTTATTCCCATCCGCTTTCAGGTTTGACATTAGAGCTCTCGTCAGCTGTTCGGAATTAAGCTGATTGACCTAAGGTGAGGAATTCGAGACTTTTAAGAGAAAAAAACACTATGCTTAAGCTTAACAAAAAGCCTTCTAAATCCTTCTTCACTACGGCCGAGGAAGGGGCCGTCAGGCGGAGGGATGCTAGCTTGGGTACATGCGTCTCTTGACCCCCCGCCTATCCTATTTGATTCAGGCAGTCGTCTGAAAGTGCTCACTGGGCTTCAGAAACTATATGCTTCACACAGGGAATTCGGCTGCGCTTTGGGGGGAAGAATCGAATTTACGCATTCAAGGAGAGGTAGCTTGAAGGGGGTTTTCTTCTTATCAAAGGCTCCAAGCCGCGCCTATTTATAATTAGAAAATGGGTTTTAGACAAACAAGTGGCATCGTATAGTTGATCACGGCTGCATTTAGGAGGGATCTTAGACTTGACTCATTCAGTTTGTGTCCCGGGGAAGGAAGTGCATTGCCGTGCTTTATTTTAAAAAATATCTCTTAGAGGTTAGCTCTCGTTAAGCGAATAAGGAAGGTAGTGCTAACTTTATTCGCTACATGAGAGCAAGTAAGCAGGTAGTGCTTTCGCGTGGGGATGGTGTGCATGTCTGTCTTTGGCGAGAATCCGATTTTCAACATTAGCACAAGAGCAGATAGGATGCAGACGAGTCTCAACAACTGGGGGTCTTACCTGCTCCTCGAACAAGTGAATCAGAAAAGGAAGAATACGCTCTTATCGCAATCAGAATCTGCAGCTATTGACTCAGCTGTGAGGGAGAGAATACAGAGAATACGCCCAGAAGGTAGTGAGTGCATTGATGCAGAGAAGTTGGAAAATAGTAAGTGTGCCACGAGTGACTCCTTTTGTTGTCAATTGATTGGACCCTGTCTCCTCCCAGGAAGGATCAGATACAGATTATCTCGTCTTGGTGGTTTGGGCATAGGGAAAAGGCCTAACTTCCTTTCTTGTTCACAATCCCTTTCAGGTTTGAGGGAAGAAGACGGTGCTATATAGAATACCTTCTTGTTGAAATAACCACGGGGATGAATGCCGCTCTCAAATGGAATCCGTTTCAGTTGAATTTGCTGGTATCATAGATAAGATAAAGAAGTAGTTGATCCCGTTAACGGAGTTCTATGTCTGGCTTTCAGTTTACGTGAAAGAGATAGAATAGAGATAGGGTAGGCAACTCCCTAGGCGAAGTCTCTACTCTGGTAAGGACCAAGTGACTTCATTAGCGTGGAGCTAGGCATGGTAAGCATAGAGTAGCGGTAGCGGTGTGATTCTTGACTTGACTGCTAGACTGCTTTCCTTTGGCGGTATCGTATATTAAGATTACGACTTCATTTTGGAAATTCAAACAAAAAAGAAAAAGTCGAAATTTCATAATATAAGTACAATTAGATTGTAGGGTAGATGAAGGGAAAGGTAGTAACCTAAAAGGTATGCCACTTTCATGATTCGACTAGACTTTCAAGATTGGGTAGGTGTTCTTTGTACCATAAGATTGGTATTGGGAAAGTACAAAAGCTTTCCCTTCAATATCAATAGCCTTAGGGAAAGAAGAAGTCCATCCTCTGGAGATACTATAAGCAAGAGAGAGGGATAACTTCCTTTGTTGGTAGTAGAGCTGGTTCTAGAATTAAACCTTCAAGAAACCTAGGGCAGATTACTCTATCTATCTCTTCTAACAAGAAAGGGCCTTAGGCTTTAGTCTAGTCAAATACGAATTGAGATAGGATAGTCCTGGGAAAGCATCTATCGTAAGTTTGATACCACCTTCCGGTTAAAGGAATGAATGAAGCTATGATCCGATCAACTTCATTCTCTCGCTCGCTCTTTTTATTTATCTTATAGAAAGATGATACACTTGAATTTGACTGTTAGTAAGAAAGAATCAGAAATCATCCATCTCATAAGCTTTTCAAAGGACATTCTAAACAAACGAATGCTATATGCTTGACACAAAGAAATATTTTTGAAATTACGTAAGTAGGTCGGTGAACGCTTTCTTTTGGCTTGGAAGAAGAAATCGGGGGGGAGATTCGCTCTAATGATAGCCTTTTTGATCTCATTCTTATTGAAAGGTGTTTATGGAATTTTTATAGCAGGTTGGTCTAGGTAGTTTCTGTTTCTCCTGAGAAAATCGTTGTTTCCAGTTTCGTTTGTGCATCTTTCCCATGCTGTTAGTTGGTCAACAACCAACCACAATTCTCGTTTAGTTGTTCACTCCTCGTACAGGAAGGAGTCTCTTTCTGGAAGAATTTCTTTTTTCTCAAATGCCTCAACTGGATAAATTCACTTATTTCACACAATTCTTCTGGTCATGCCTTTTCCTCTTTACTTTCTATATTCCCTTCCTGCTAAGGTCAAAGCGTACAACCAAAGTCTGCCTATATTTATACAATTTTACGCTGTTCTTTGTGGTTTTCGTTAGAGTGGTGCATTTTTTTTCTTATCAACTGTTTTCATATCGCCAAGGTGGGGTGTGCAGTGCTGCCAGATTTGAATCTGCCGGCCTTGCCTCCTTCCCCCGAGCCGGCCGCTCCAGTAGTGGAAATACAGCAATTTCCTATAGTTGCTGAATATTTTCCCGATCCCGAAAGGGAGGAGTTTCTAATATAATCGATCGCCTTACTTGGGAAGAAGTCAAAGAAGTTGTTGACCTCAACTCGGTCCAACTTTTTAATATCTTTCCTGGAGACCGAAATCCCTTACAACTTTTGAGTACCTTTCCGAGAGAGATTTTATCAGCGGAACAGCAAGCGGCATTAAGGGATCGCTGATCTGTATCGTAAGGTTATGGCAGAGATGCTTGGAGTCTAAATTTCGGAACCGAAGTCTCTTTGTTCGACTATCGGATGCGCTGAGTTCGCCAAACGCTTTGTGCGCTTTGACTCAAACCTAAGTCCGGTCTCGGCTAAGAGGATCAATGCACTGTTTTTTACTTCTTCAGTAGCAGCGATCACATCTTTAGGTTCGCCCTCTTGCAGGGTCTCCATGCGTTTACGCTTATTATCGAAGATATCACTCTGCGCCGCACTCTCTAAATCCTCTGTTGAACCGTCACGGGTTTTGTCATGTTGTCATCTATTATAGTCCCCGCGGGGTCCAGCCTTTACCGTTAGACCTATGGTTAGGTTTTCCAGAATTAAAGCTGATACACCTGTGTATTGTATGGTTTATTGGATGCTCGTGGAAGCTTGCAAGCCCGATTGGAACTCAGTCGAGAAGACTGCCGTCGGTCTTGACCGGCTCTTTGGTGATACAGATTTTCGTCTTGTGGTGGAAAAGCTATCGCTATCCCACTGGGTGGATGCTTGTAATAAAGACCAATGTTGATACAATAAAGTTCTGTACAACTATGGAAGTACTCGTGTGGATGAACTGTTAGACCCGCCAGCCTACGTCTTTAGACCTCAACTGAGGAAGTCGCTGTGCCGTTTATTGCGGTATGGCGTTCTCTTTAGATGCTATGACATTGCTCGCTCTCAGGTGCCGTGCTTATCTATAACAAGATGGCCGTCGCGGATCGAAAAAACAGATAGCAGACAGAGTAGTGTTAAAACCAACCAATAAGATAAGTATGGGCGATGACCTAGTCTTTCAACACAGTCAACATCCTCGGTTTAGCAGTCAAGTGACCAGTTCAGTCATTTGTATTCGTTCTTTGAGTCGGTTTAGTGAAAATCTCAGTCCACGGTGCATCCTGAGCACCATTAGTCTCACTATCTTTTCCCTTTCCTTTCATCTCTCTTCTAGAGCAGGGGGATGGATGGGAGGAAATTTGCTTCTTCGCTAACCGCTCTCTCTTCGCGCTCTTTGTAATCTCTGCTCTCTTCGTCCTCGCCTCGGGGACTCTTCCGTTAACTGCGGCGACAATACGTTCTTGTACCCGATTCTCAGAGGAATCTCGTCGTCTTACCTCTGGAATGCCGTCGATCGGAGCCTCATTCCTTATCTCCTCGGTTCGGTAAGCTTTTATTCTCTCTTTGGCTTTCGTTTCTTTTATTTATTCTGCTTTTGAAATGGATGGGTTCTTTGGATCTTCCCGATCGGCGGGACCGAGTCCGGTGATGGATGGAAAGAAGTCAAATTAAAGCACTAATTCTGTTCTTTGATCGGAGGTCTCATGGATCTTCTTCAGTGCCTTCTCACTTAATGCTAACCGAGCCGCTCATCAGGGTGGGTTGCTCGGGTTAGTTAGCCAAGAAAGCCTTAGCGCCCAAAGGCAAAGGCATAGAGCTCAGGTTGGTCGTAGATCATGCCAATTCTATCGAGCTAGCTCTGTTCCTGTAGCTAGGCGCATGTAGGATAGATTCCATCTCCTGCCTTTAGTAAGGTTTAGGGTGAGCCCTTTAGCTTTATAGCATGAATAGTAGGCCTTTGAGATTGATCCCTCATGTAGTAAGGGTTGTAATAGGTAGCCAGGATAAGTCATTCCATCTTCTCTTCTATTGGCATTGATGGCTTCTAGCGAAGAGTGGAGGAGAGAGCAAGTCCGGACTCTAGTAGTTTTACATAGAATCATTCTACCTAAAGAAATACGAGACTTTCCAAAGCCACCTGGGACGGACTAAAGACGAGATCTACCAAGGTATCACGATAGCACTAAAAAGAGATCTCCATTTAGCAAGCTCCCCTACCGCAGCTCTATGCTGCAAGCCAAAGGCAAGCAAAGAAAGCAAATAGGGTTGCCTCCTTTTCTCCCTCTCACGACGTGGATTCGAACCACACTAGCCACTTTCCTGTCTAGTGGATCGTGATTGGTCTGTCGTCCTCCTCATTATAGTCCTCCTACATCCAATTCTCCAAGAATTATCGTATAGTGATGTTCGAAATCGCTCTTGTGGACTGTAAGGTTTTGGGCATCGTACGAACCCTCGTCGAAGGTTCCTCTGCATGAAAGGCAATGGAGCTGCGTCCCGGCGAAATCAGACCTGATTCTTGCCACTCTCGCACAAAGCCATCTTACGTTTGACCTAACCGGTGGCGTACTTCACGGGGAGAGTACTACCGTGCGCCCATACTGGTGTGGACCGTTCTTGCCTATTGGAATCTCTGGCTGCCGGTCTGCTTCACATGGGTCCCCCGCCTCGTTTGAGTGCTTGTTCTTGAGCTGAAGCTACCTCCGTTTGACTTCAGTCTTAGGAGTTTTTTGGAAAACCTTCTCTGAATTTTTGTCTGATTGTGTCCTGTTAGTTGGTCGATTCTTGATATAGTTCTCTATTCATAATCGAATGTAGCCTTCAAACAAAGGCGGGGCCACCCCACAAGGCGTATATTGAATAAGAAATGGGGTAGAGAAAGGAGAGCGGGCGAGCGCGCTCTCGACGCTTTTTTTTTTCCAGGAAATTAGGTAAAGTGCTCCGTTAGGGAAGGAGAAGGAAGAACCTTTCAGTCTACAAGGCATTTCTATGTGGGAAATGCAGTTACCTTTTGCATCTTCTTCTTAGTATTAGTAAGAATGGAAGAAGAACTAAATCAGGTAAGAGCAGAGAACAACAATCGGGAAATCGGTTGTACAAGGACCAAGGACGATGAAGGAGGAGGAGTAGGAGGAGTCAGTCTTCTTTGAAGATCGAGGAAGATCGGACAATTATGCCATTCGGAAGAAGTCTTCTACAGAGAGAAAGCCTGTATCGAGTAAGTGGAGAGGAAAGATCTCCAGAGATTCTTATCTTATTCCATTCCAGTGGCTTGACCAGTAACCAATGGCGAAAACTCAAAAATCTATGGTTTCCCGGTAGAACCCCATTTCGCCCAAGTTGTTTCGGAACCGGAAAAAAGAAACGGTTTTTCGCACAGCTTGCTCATAGTGCAGGTCCCACTTGTATATTGTATTTGGCCGAAGAAGCATCGGATAGGTTGGAGTTCTTACCTTCTTGGGACTCCATGGACCAAGATCTGCTTTTATTATATGGGCAATATCGATCTACTTTAGTACATCATATGGATGTAGAAAAAGCTTCTGATTTTGATGAATTGGAAACATCTCTTTTCCATTTCTATTTACCTAGTTCATATCTTTCTTTCGTGTGTTCCGGGGAGGGAGTCGATCTCTTCAATCTCGGGATACCACCTAAATAACTGCGGCCAGAGAGGAGGTCGGGAAGAAAGAGTCTGAGGTTGGGTTGGACGACATACATCTTGGTTGGTTCCCCCTCTCATGAGGGTGATGACACCAGTAGCTGTGGAGCACAGATGACCATCTCTTCGAGCAGGAATATGGGGTTGGGCCCCTAGATCCAAGTCTA
>Ga0075362_10000082_pt1 | contig 26254 bp, 20 predicted proteins | sample EndMetdeltDD1762_FD_71397 | JGI IMG/M metagenome (GOLD analysis project Ga0075362, IMG submission 71397) | Populus endosphere microbial communities from Tennessee, USA - Endosphere MetaG P. deltoides DD176-2 | ecosystem: Host-associated > Plants > Roots > Endosphere | place: USA: Tennessee...
AGCCTATGTCTCTCCCACGGATATCGGGCGGCTTTATGTCGGGCAGCCGGTGAACTGTCAGATCGACGCTTATCCCTACACCGAATGGGGTCTGCTTCCTGGAAAGGTGAAACGTATCTCGGGCGATTATGTTCTTCTCCAAAATCAGCGGGTAGTTTTCAAAGTCATTGTCCGACCGTTCAAGTCTCAACTCCAACTTCGCGACGGAACAGTGGGCGACATTAAAAAGGGAATGACAGCTAATTGCCGCTTTTTCGCTTCGCGACACACGATTCTAGAATTGCTATACGAAAGCGTAGACGAACTCTTGAATCCGGCAACTGGAAAAAGGCGGGAACGCAGCTGAAGTGATGGTTAACCAAATTGTTCAAATTTGGAGCCATATTTCAAGTGGGAGTTGATTGAAAGGTGTCCAACAGAAAGATCTAACCGATTGCAGTGCGGCCTGTCTGGCGGCGGTCGCCACGCACTACAAGGCAAGGTATCTCATTGCTTTGATCCGGCAAGCAGCTGGCACGAACCAAGATGGAACCACAGTCTTTGGCCTGATCCAGGCGGCTACGAAACTGAGTTTCCGCAGCAAGACAGTCAAAACACCCTTCGAAAGGCTTCCTGCAATTCCAATGCCGACAATTGCCCATGTGGTATTACCGAACGGGCTGCAACATTTTGTTGTCGTTAAGCATACTGTCCGCGCCCAAGTGATTGTCATGAATTCAACGGTTGGACAGTTTGAACGGATTTCTCATGACGCCTTTCGACAGATTTGGAGTGGTGTATTGGTCTTGTTGGCTCCAAGCTCTGATTTTCAGCAAGAAGACAAGATTAGCTCTGTACTGAGCCGGTTCTGGCGGCTGGTTCGCCCGCACAAATCGGTCCTGTTCCAAGGACTCTTAGGTGGAATCCTCACGACAATTCTCGGATTGAGTACCTCCTTTTACGTCCAAAAGATCGTAGATACAGTAGTGCCCGACGCCAACCGTCAACTCCTTAATCTAATGGGTACGGTGATGCTCATGATTCTCGCGTTCCAAGTTCTCCTGACAACCGGCCAGAAGATCGACGTGGCCATCGTTTTAGCTTACTATAAGCATTTGTTCCATTTGCCTCAATTGTTCTTCGATGCCATGTGTGTCGGAGAAATTGTTTTTAGAACTAGCGACGCCATTAAGATTTGTTCTTTTCTAAATGAGTCGGCGATGAGCATGGTAGTGAACACCCTGATCCTAGTATTCACTTTCGCTACGATATTTATTTACGGCTGGCAACTGGCGTTACTGTCGTTCTCAATACTCGCGCTGTGCGCAGTCCTATTTTGGCTCACCAATCTCCTCGATCGCAAGTATCAGCGGAGAATCATGGAGCGTACAGCTGACTTCGACGCCAGTATTGTTCAATCATTCAGCAATTCATCGACGATCCGACGGTTTCATTTTGAATGGTTAACACAAGCTACCATGGAAGCGGCATTTGTGCGATTGAGTCGAACTCTGTTTCAGTATGGCCGAAGTGCAATCGGTGTTTGCAGTGCTGGTATGCTTCTGATAGAAGCATACACAATCACGCTCCTTTGGGTTGGATCATCATTAATATCAATAGCAGTCTGACACCAGGTCAACTCCTAAGTTGCTACGCACTGACTGGTTATTTGACTGGCCCTGCAAATGCCCTCCTGCAACTCACCCGGTCCAGTCAGGAGGCACTTATTACTGCTGACCGTTTATTTGAAATTCTCGATCCCGAAACAGAGCAGGACAAAGACTTAATCGCTATTCGCCATGATGAACCACTCGACATCCGGTTAGAGGCTGTCACCTTCCAATATCCGGGGCGCCAACCGATCCTCAACAACCTCAGCCTTGTATTCCCGAAGGGAACGTTGACAATCGTCCGAGGTGAATCCAGAAGCGGCAAGAGCATAGTTCTTGCACTGCTCCAACGTCTCTACGAACCGAGCGATCATGTTCGGTGAATTCGATGCGAAATGCATTCGCCTGGACAATCTCAGAAAATACGTGGTCAGTGCCCCGCAAAAAATCGAAGTCTTTTCCGGGTCGATACTCTATAATATTGCCCTAGCCGATTTTCCTCCGGACCTAGAAGGTGTCATCATGATTTGCCGGGATCTGGGTATTCTTCCCTTTATTGAGAGTCTGCCCCAGGAATTTCAAACAATGTTTACCAAGACAGGTAATAATCTTTCCGGTGAGCAACGCCAATGGCTTGGGATCGCCCGGACGTTTTATGCGCCGCCGGCCGTACTGGTCTGCGACGAACCAACGGCGTCTCTAGATAGTGCCACTGCAGAGCGTTTTTTAAAAGCAGTTGTCCGGTTACGGAATACAGGCCGCACAGTGATCATCGCTGCACATAGAGGATCCTTCTTCCAGCCGCTGATCGGGTTGTGACACTTCACAACGGAGCAATCATCGATTCAGAAGCATTCTGTGTACGGTTGCATTGGGGCCGCTGAACGAATACTATTGACTGCCTTAAACTTGCTAAGCTAAGATGGAAGTACAAGCCAAGCTTCAAGCATCGGTTAGCTGTGTCTCTTCTATAGCAATCTATGAAGGCGATATTAGGTGAATATTTGTGCTTTGCCATTACTGGACTTATCGTCGCGCTTTGTGCTACGCCGTTGATAATGAATAAAATACGTCCGAATCACTTTTATGGGATAAGGATCGCAAAGGCTTTCAGGTCGAAAGAACTTTGGTATCAAATTAATCATACAGGTGGAAAAATCCTTGCAGTCTACGGCATAGTAATGAGTGTCATGAGCATTGCATTTTTTGGAATTTCAAAGATTTGGGAAATTGACCTACAGCTATTTCCTATAATACTTTACCTTGGTCTATTGGGACTTGCGTTCATCCATATCTTGATCGTTTGTAACCGCATTAGCTGATAGATCCGCCAAATTGAATGGGTATTGTATTGAAACAGGGAAAAACGGTTCACTTTGTAACTCGTTCTGTTTCAGTATGTGACTTGCTTCGTTCGAGAAGGGCTTTCCGTCCGCAGTGGTCGTAATCGTAGAAGTTAGTCGTGTGGTCTGGCAGTTCGGTGGTCGTCATTGCATTTGCTCTGATGTCTCGCCTTTCGTTGAATCAGTGTCGCTCCATTGAGTATCCAACGCTCCGCGATGGAGTGATTGATTACGATTTGCCGGAGTCATTAGGTGGCAGTCCTTGGGTGGGAGTCTCTCCCTAGAACGGGTTCAGCGACTTCGATTTCTGCGTTTGTAAGAACTTGGCAGTGAAAAAAATGGTTCTTGCGATAACTTATGCGTTTTCTGTGGTGAGTAACGCACCTAATTCGGTGTTCACATGGGTGTCGATCATTTCCTCTCATAGCTTTTCGAACTCACAACTAACGCCTAAAAAGGCACCGGTGAAATACAGGATGCACAAACCCACGGATTCACGGACTCAGAATCTCCCTCAACTCCTCGACTCGTTTACCAAATAGCTTGAGTGCGTTCTCGATCGTTTCCGGTAACTCCATGTCGACTCCCGCATTACGCAAGGTATCAATCGGGAACTTTGATCCCCCTGATTTAAGGAAGTTGAGATATGCCTCCACTTCTGCCGTGCCTCCATTCAAGACCTTCCTAGCCAGAGAAATCGCGGCGGAAACGCCAGTGGCGTACTTGTAGACGTAAAATGCCGAGTAAAAATGCGGGATTCGGAGACATTCGATACTGAGTTCAGGATCGATGGCAAATCGAGGGCCAAAATAAGCTTCAAGTAGTTCGCGATAAATTTCCTTGAATATATCCAGCGTCAACGGCCCGCCATTTTCCTCGATCTCGTGGATCTGCTTTTCAAATTCGGCGAACATCGTCTGTCGAAAGAGTGTACCCCGGATATCTTCAATTTGACGGTCAATGAGATAGGCGCGCATCATCGGATCATCTGCCATTTCCAGTAAATGATGCGTCAAGAGCTCCTCGTTGAATGTCGATGCTACCTCGGCGAGAAAAATCGGATAACTATAATCCTGGAAAAGCTGATGCTTCTGAGCAAACCAAGTGTGCATCGAGTGACCCGCTTCATGTGCAAGAGTGAACACATCTGAAAAAACATCTGTCTTATAGTTCATGAGAATGTAGGGGGGATTACCGTAGCTCGATGAGGAGAATGCGCCACTACGCTTGTCCTTCGTCTCGTAACGATCCACCCAACGCGAGTTCAATCCTTCTTGTAGTATGTCGACATATTCAGATCCGAGCGGCTTCAGAGCCGTGACCACTAATTCGATCGCCTCCTCGAACTTTACATTTGTCTGTGCCTTGTTCAGGAGCGGAACGAAGGTGTCATATTGATGGATGTCATCGAGGCAGAGGAGTTCCCTGCGCAGATCATAATACTCATGGAGAACCGACAGATGTGCGCGAACGGTACTGATCAAATTGTCATAAACTGTGACCGGAACATTGTCACTGAACAATGAAGCCTCGCGTGCTGAGGGGTAGTTGCGGATCTTTGCTGAAAAGACATTGGCACGGACGGAGGAAGCAAACGCCGACGCCAGACTATATTTATGGTCGTCGAATTCTTGATAAAATTGGTGGAACGTTCTCCGTCGGAGCTCCCTGTCCGGGCAGTGCAAAAGAGAGAGATAACTGCTTTGAGACAGGGTAATTTCTTTTCCAGTTTTATCAGCGATCGACCCAAATTTCATGTCGACGTTCGTCAGCTGTGAAAACGTCTCCGAATAACCGCGCAATACAGGGGCACTGAGTGTTAAGAGACGTTCTTCCTGTTCAGAGAGTGTGTGAGGTTGGTAGCGACGGAGTTTTTTCAGCGTGAGTTTCCACTCCTGCAACAGCGGATCTTCGGAGAATTCCGCAAAAATTTGATCCGGGATCGCTTGGATTTCTGGGGTTATGAACGACGCGGTTTCATGGACTAGCGTTAGCAAGTTGGTCAACTCGGCGTGACGAAACAGGTTTTCGTTGCTCGAACTCTCTTCTGAGACCTTGAGAGAGGCATAATGCCGGAGCCGTTCCATGATAAGGTCGAGCGACTTTTCGAGTTCCAGGCAGTCGAACAGCGTTTTGGCCGACTTCCTGAGATGCCCCTTAAACTCGGCGAGCTTCGGGTATAAGGCTTTCAATTCATTCAAAGCCTTCTGGTAATCTTCTTCAGTTGGATAGAGCAGGGTGAGATCCCAAGTATCGGCTGAAGCGATTTCAGTTCGGAGCGGAATAGTTGTTGTCTGAGTAGTCATGTCGCGACGCGGTGATCAATGGTCAAGATGATGTTGGCTGTGTTTCCACCCACCTGCAAAGATGTTTTGGCTGCGCCTCTCGCATGGCTGCAAAATAGTTTGTATGTCATGCTCGGGGATGCGCCTGATCATAGGCTTTCTTTAGACGTTCGACTGTGACGTGAGTATAGATTTGTGTGGTCGAAAGGTTCGCGTGGCCAAGAAGCGTTTGGACGCTTCTTAGATCAGCGCCGTTATCCAGAAGATGAGTCGCGAAACTGTGGCGAAGCTTGTGCGGACTAATCCGGAGTTGGATCGATGTTTCGGCGAGATGCTTCTTCAGCATCAGCCAGACGGAACGTGCCGAGATCCGTTTCCGAAGCTTACTGATGAACAGCGGGCCAGTTTGCACGTTGGCTTCATGGCGATATTGTTGAATTGCCTTGAGCGCAAGATCGCCAATTGGCACGATCCGTTCCTTACGCCCTTTTCCAAGAACTCGCACCGTTTCAGTGAATGGGTCAACATCAGCTATGTTTAGCGCGACTAGTTCGCTTAGCCGCAGGCCGCTACTGTAAAACAGTTCCATCATCGCCGCGTCACGAGCCGATGCCCAGGGTGGGGCCTGATTTTGGCGTTCTGTTTTCTTTGGTACAGTGAGCAGCTCGTCCACTTGGTTAACCGAAAGAACGACTGGGAGTTTCTTTTCCATCTTTGGCAGCTGCACTTCTTTTAGCGGATTGCTGGAAAAACCAGCCCGCTCCACCAAGTACTTATAAAAACTTCGGAGCGCCGCAAATGTTAACCGAACATACGACCGTGCCATCTCTGCTTTCATACATTCCAATAGAAATGAGCGGAACTGCGAAGCAGTACAAGTGTGCCACGAACTCTTTTCTCCTGAGAACGCCTTGAACCTTTTAAGAGCGTGACGATAAGCAATCACCGTTTTGGGGGAAGCGTTTCGTTCGATCTCGAGATATTGAATGTACTGCTCCAGGAGCCGATCCTTCTTGAGGTACGACATTCCTACTACCTTACCGGAAGGAATGCACAGGCTCAAGCGCAATGCGCTTTGATTGAGAAATGAAGATTACATCTCTCTGTAAAGCAGATTCACCGTGACAACTGTGCTAATTATGAATGTTTGGATCGATATCCATGCCATCGAAAGTAGCAACTAGTTTTTCACGATGGTAAGCTCCAATCCAATGCCTTTCCAGTTGCCATTGACGTGATGCCTGCAAAATACTTTGAACGCTCCGGAAATCTAATCTAGAGGAATCTCTATACCCGAATTTATGACTGTGAGTTATAGACTTCCCGTGGTGCCTTGAGTAGGATGAATCACATTGATTTCAATGATGTTATTCCCATTGGCATAAAATTGACCGAATTACTGACAAGATTCGTTACGATCTGCCACAGCTTAGTTTGGTCAAGTCGCAATGAAACTGAAAAATCGGGGCAAAATTCCAGCTCAAGAGCAGTGCTCTTTATGTGGGCCAACAGACGAAGTTGATGCCGTGCGGAGATTAGGCAGTTCATTGAGAACAACAAAGTAGTTAGCGTCGATGCGAGCACATTCGAAGGTACTATCCAGGGTACTTCGCAAATCGTTGGTGCACGAACCAGTAGATAACGGCGCGTACGCAAGATACTTTCACATGTGTATCAGTTTAATTTTCTTCAAAACGCTCTCTTTTTTCTTCGCGCTTGGCATCCTCTAAATACCTCTCAGCCAGTGCGTAAAGTGCTGCGGCAAAATTAATGAACCCGGCGTTATCCATTGCTTTTGCCTGTTCCTGATAATGCACGGCCAACTTGCGTTCTTCTGTCCCGCCACTCGGTGAAAAAATACCGCGCCGGTTGAAAAGTTCCCTGTAGAAACCACCTCGCATATCGCCGTGGTCTTTCGTGTTGAGAATGCTTGCAGCTGCCCGGTGCAACCAAAGCCCATCAGGATCGGTGGGAGCATATACCAGTACCTTACCGATGTGGGTCTGGGCCACTTCCCAGTGCCCAGACTTTCCACATAATTTTTCCGCCTCAGTAAGCCAGGTTTTCAGCACCGAACCATCGAATTCACCAGCTTCGGTCTGACCCGGTGGTATCTTCCAGTTCCAAAGAAGTTTTAATCCTTTTTCAGTCGTTTTTTTCTGTTCCTCGCTTGCCAACTCACCATTGGGCTCTTTGCCATTGGGTCGATACACTGCCTGAATAATCTCGACAAAAAACGATGGTCGTCTGGCTAGACTTTTTTCAAGAGCTATCGGTGCATGTCCATTTACTCGATTGAATATTGGAAGCAGAAGCCATTCGAGTTTCCCAAGCTCCACCTGGTCAGTACTTGGATTGTTTTGCAGATAGTCGATGATCTCACCTACCTGGTAATGATCAAGATTCTGATCCTCAGAGGAACTATTGAGGTAACAATGGATGGCCTGTAGCGCCAGATCTGGTGAAACGTCGTGGTTTTCACTAATGAGTGAGTAAATAGTCATCAGTGCGGAAACACCCCGATTATATTGCAACAATTTTTCAACAACTGTCAGCAATTCCTCTGCGGATCCCAGTGGCCAAGTGTTAATGTGACGCCAATATTCGCTGGCATTATTGCCAAGCTTAGCCTCTGCGCTTTCCCAAACTTCGCGACTGAATGGAAGGAAGGAATAAAAACGGCCAATCTGTACTGGCATCCATTTGTTAAGGGAGAGATGGTTAACCCATTCAAAGCCCTGCATGAAGAAGCGTACCCAGATAAATGATGCTGTCATCTTCAAAAGGTTTTCGTCCGTCACTTCCAAGTATTGAGGCAACAAAAAAGTATCAACATTTTCTCCGGCAATATGACCGAGCGCAACTCCCACCTCATTCGGCTGTGATACTTGTTGTGCAAATGTCATCAGTCCTTCTAAACTAACAACTGTTAACACTTCCCGAACAGCGCTTTTTCGAGCATCAGCTATCTTCTGACGCTCCACATCATAATTATCTGATTCGAAGAAATCGATGTCGTATGAATTAAATAAGTATTGAAATCGAATTTGAGGGGCCTTTGGTTCAAGAAGTTGAGCTACTTTTTCTAGCTCTGTGAGAGGCTCAGTTGGTAATGCCCACTGAGCATGGGAAAAGCGTCGATGCCAATGAATTTTTCCAACAAGTGTTTGCCATATAGAAAATCGTTTGTCCTCTGGCAACTCAGCCATTTCCTGGCTTTCCAATTTTTGCAGAATAGTGTCAAAAATCTCACGAGGCAATCGGTCGATCTGGTGAATCAGGACTCGGAGCTTTTCCAGATCTCGTTGTGCGATTTCAAATGCAAGCTGCGCATAGTTACGCTCCTGTTCCCAATGCTCTTGATTTGTGCCACCGTAGTCCCATTCGCTCGGAATCCAATCGCGCCAAATGGGGCGTTGAGTATGGTCGCTGCTGCTGTGTATTTCTGGTAGCAGTTGAAGGAGTAGTTCCCAACCTGTCTTCGAGTTCTCGTTGATAATTGCTTGCACGGCTGACTTCCGTTGTTCGATCGTGGCACAAGTCTGTGGAAGCCATGGGAGAAAAATTTTCCTGAGTGTATTCAACGGTCGATTGGCAATGTTATGCGGTAAAGGAAACTGATCAAGTTCTGTTAAGATGAGCGCGACGCGATTGAGGTATTCTGGTTTCCAAGCCAAAACTTCTAGAGCCCAGAGAAGACCGGTGTGGTAGAAGCCGCCAAGAATCCCGCCCTCCGATTCTTTGAACAGTTGCTTCAACGCATTGTCTACCGGACTATGGAGGGCGGTTTGCACAGTGCGTAGGAAGACTCCCGGATCGGCCTCTGCTAGAAGGGAAACTAACGAGCCTAGACTCGCCCAACGCCGCCAATCGGCCTTGTATAGGACGGCATGAACTACGGAACAAACGACCTCACGTGCCTTACCTGGACTGCAATTATTTAGTACCTCGGACTTCCCTCCTAGCAGTGCAAGGGTTTCAGCAATACCTCTCCGAAATATATCAGAATACAAAGCCTGCTTGTTGGGCAGCATTGCAAACTGCCGCTCCTCTGTAGGCAGCTCAAACTTGGGATCGTCTGTGCGCAATATATCGATGGCTGTTTGCTCAAATCTGTCAAGGTCTTCATCAGTGAGAAAGGCGCCCAACATCTGCCAGTTTTGGTAACGAGAGACTGGACGAAATGTGTTATAACTCTGGATGAATGGCGGTTCCTCCCCACAGCAAACAGCGCGCAACTCTGCACTCCACTCGCGGTAATTATGTCCTACAATAGCTGCGATGGCATGTGAATCAGCCATGGTGTTTACCTGCCAGCCGCCAAGCAGGGCAAGTGATCTGAGTCGGAGGGCCTGATCCTGCCGCGCCCATGGAGGGCGCTCAGGTATGCCAATCAGATGACGAATTAGCAGTGGAAGATTGCCGTTCGATTTATGGGCCAATTGTTCAGCTTGTACCGGAGGGGTCCCATGTCTCTTCAGTGCTTCTGCAACCTTGTAATGGTGCGGCTGAGGCAGGTTGATCGCAGTATTGTCATCCACTCTTGCCAATAGAGTTGGGTAGATGGTCGCGTGCCCATGCTCACGCGCTAATTGGACGAGCTCCGTATGATTAGACTCAAAATCCAGGCTCGGATGAGCAACAAGGATGAGCCGTTTGCCAGTAATGGCTGCGGTTTTTTGCCAGGTTTCACGGTCTCGGATTAAAAGCCAGAGCCGTCCTTCTGCGCTCTTCAACATGTCACGACTTGCGAGAAACGCTGCGACGAAGGTCACGATTTCACGGGGAAACCGAGTCTGCAAACATAGCTCGTTGCACTTCCCAGAAACTAAATCTTCCAGTTTCTCTACTGCTTGCTTACGACTGAGCAGAAGAACATCTATCAGGACTTTCGGCTCTGCCTTAATCGTAAGTAAATGCCACTCCTTAGTGAAGCTGATGCCGTTATCCCAAGCGATAGAGAGCTGTGTAGAAGCCGCTTCAGGCATAGGCTCAACCCGATATTTCGCAAGCTTTTCTATGAACGGCGTCAGATCATCATATTTCTCTCCATAGCCGATTGGATGAAGCCACGGAATGTTTCGAGTGTTCTGCCTGAAATCCTCAACCTCACCGTTCAGACAAAGAATATAATGGGGGGCCATGTCTGCCAAAACCTTGTTCGCCCAGTCGATAAACTGCCGAAAATTCGGATCATCCAATGTCCTGCCGCATCCAACAAACAGTATCGTATGCGCGACTGCAAACGTCCGCAGAATCTCCTGTGTATAAGCGTCGCTAGTGACCTCGCAATAAGAAGTAGTTCCAAATACAACCGAATCTGCATCGTCCCAGTACCCATGTAGATGCAGGACAGCTTCCACCGATTCACCAGTAGTAGAGTACACCTTCTGTCCCTTGATGACTTCGCCAACCTTAGAGTGTTGTTTCCAAGTGACCGCCGTTCGTTTAGTTTGCTGCTCTAACAGGGTGTCGTAGTTCAGGGTTGCAAGGATTCCACCTAGGTTCTTTATCGCGATGACCAACTGCGGATTTCCTATTTTCAGATTTGAAAAGATGCCATACAACCATTGCTGAAATGTACCAGAGGAACATTCTTTCATTTCAGCTTTGATTATGTCGGCAACCTGAATCATCTCCTCGACATTGTTCCAGCTGATCCGCTGACGTAATTGGTCGGCTCTTTGCTGGTCTATCAGCTGCTGATTCTGACAGTGCTTGATGCCATGGTGTAGGAGCCCTGGCCATGAAGCGATCTGAAATCCCTCTACTATTTCGAGTTCTTTCGCTACCTGGAGCGAGACGCCTGTCCCTGTAATGACGACAATGATGCCATTCTGAATACTCCACTTGAGATCGGCGATATGCTGTTCTCTCTCGGATGGTGTCTCAGCGTTACCTAACATGTCCGCAGGTTAACAATTTTCGGCAAATCGTCAATTCTGACGCTACACTCGAATGTCGGCTTGACGTTTGTTTCAGAAGAGGTTCACTGAAGGAGCGCCAATATAATTCACGAACTGATCGAAAAAAATTCAGCGGAGCTATCAATAGACAGGTCTGCGCTACAATTAGCCTAATGAGCCATTTGAGAAGTTCGAATTTCAGGTTTACCAGTTTAACATCGAAACGCTCCAATTTTGCGTCAAAACGTTCTTCCAAGCGCTGCAAGTTAGCATTGAAACGCTCTTCTAGATGCTGCAAATCCTTTTTGGTAGCGACTTCCCCCACGTTGGCTTCACAGACCTCTGACAAAGCGCCAGCTTCTGCTTAAACAGGTGGAACACCGGCGGTTTTAAGCCGATTGGCAAATTTGAGGGTATCGAATATGAGAATGGACATGATAAAAGCTCTTCTGCCCCAACTCCTTATACGTCGCTTAATGTCTGCTGGAAAGGGGATTCTAAAAGGCTAGTGTTGATCTGAATTCTGCCTTAGGGATGTATGTAAACCATCATCATTGATTCGACTTCGCTACCTTGTTCTTCTAAACGATGTCTTCTTTCAATTTCAAAAGCATAAATATCGATTCGATATAATCTTGTAACTCCGGCGGAATTGCCAAATATTGATCCTAGGTTGCGGCGCGATGCTCACAATTTCTTGCTTCATCGTTAATAAATTCCTTATCTGCCACAGCATGGTTGGGCTCTTCGCTGCTTATCATTTTTTTGCAATGAGTGGAAAATCTTCCCGAATGCCTGTTAACGATGTCTCTGCTCTGTAACAGAAGGTGGCCACGGGTGGGACGGGAGGTAGTTCTCAACTGTTTTCAAATCACGTCGGCACCGTTCGTCTGATCAGGTAAGAGCGTGATCCTATAATCCAACACCAACCCTGATCTTCATTGGTCATTTGCGAAGTCTGTGTAATCTGCAATTAGATTGGCTCTCTCCAATCATCCATTACCGGTAAGGTCAGAAATGCATTCTTAGCTAGATTGATCTCCTTCATGAAGACAATCAATGAGCTGTAGCTAACCACTGCTTAGAATCTACATCTATTTTGGAGTGCATGCATTTCCGGTACTACGAGACAGCTAGGAGAGCGAAAATTATATCAAATCAGTTAACACGACCGTTGGTATGGAAGTGGCAAAGTGTAAAGCGAGATGCGATAGTAAAGATCTTAGAAGAGAGTATTAGGGTAATAATTCATGCATTTCCTGGCTAGATTACGGTGGGCAGGCCATTGCAGCGAGGAACAGAGGCCAATTGAATTAGCGGCGTAGCAACCGGTTACGGTTATTCAACCAGCAACTTAAGAAGCTCAAGTTAAATAAAATCCAAATCGACATTCTTCTTGGCCTGCAAAAATTCTTTAAAAGGTTTATCTTCTTTAAAATCTGTAATGTCAAAGTGTTTGGGCTTTGCTTCGGTACAAGTTAATATGGCATATTGCCACCACAAAGATGAACATCTTCACAAATTTCAACTATGCAATCACAAGGTCTAGAGTGAAAAAATCTGCTACACTTGATCGATTTAAATATCGGATTTACAAAAAGCGGATTGGATAAGTTTATCTACAAATGTGAATATCAAAAATCCATCTTTTACCAATGATGTCAGAACCCGAAAAATGTTGTAGAAAATTCTGGTTATACACAGCTCGAGAGAACCTGGAACCCAGCTTGTTTTATCAGCTACTTTCTCGGCAAGCGATGTTCAAGTTTTCTTTACGTTAACTCATTAAGATCAATTGAGATAGGTAGAACAATTTCCACTTAAGTTGAACCATAACCGGCATGAGCGAAGGAATGAGAACATTCCTGTGGAGAGAAGGAATGGAGGAGCGAACCAATTTTTTCCATAAAGCCTGAATGAATCGTTCGGCAGACAGCGTAGAGAAGCCTTAAGCTTGGCAAATCCCCTTTCGATGGGTTAAAGTTTTAGGGATAGGGTGGCAAATACAACCGTTGCGTGTCGGTGGCTTCAATGCTATCGCACACGCCGGTGACCTTGTGAGTGGCGAGGCTGTCTATAACGATGATATCCCTGCGACAGAGCGTAGGGACCAGCCATTGTTTGAATAAACGCCGAAGCAATCACCATTGATGGCACCGTCAACGGCCCAGGGGCCATGACGGCATCGCGTGGTGTAGGGCCCGCTACGAAAGGGGTTGCTTTCCAATGGCCGGGGGGGCATAGCCCATGAGTCATTCACCTCGCCGGCAACGTCCATAGAGCCGGCTCAGGCGGGTGATAGTAGCTGTTTCGTCGATGAGAACCAGTCGTTGGGGTTCAAAGGTACGTTGGGCTTGCTTCCAACTGGCTCGTGCTTGGGTCACATCAGGGTGCTGTTGTTCAGCAACACGAAGTATTTTTGAAGATGATGCCGTGATGAGCAAAAATCGCCAGCTCGAACTTAACCCCACCCTTAGGGCTCACTGTTGAACGAATCGTTGACGCAGTGCCGTAAGGATCAGATCAGGTTCGTGAGCAATCTGCGCTAATAGCCACCCCGTATGTCCCTTAGCGGCGAGCGACCGTGGCCGGTGTCAGCTTTGCACTGAAACTCCCAGTTCGGCGCCTGCGATCTGCCCACCGCACCGCCTGACTAAAAAAGCGCCGACTCGCCTCCCCTCGAGCTGCCTCCTTCAATCGCTGCTATCATGCGAGCTCGCAAATCATCCGAGTACCCTCGACAACGCATCGTTTCTTGCCTCTCCTCAGTCAAAACACCTTTTCATTCATTTAAATCTAAAATCCCTTTTCCTTTAGATCATCTCAAATGGAAATTGCTCTAGTAAATTAACGGACAATTAACCTATAATCTCTGTCCGAAAAAGCCGTGGCAAAAGCTGTACCAAGCTCCCAGAAACCGCTCGTAAATGAGCGAAGTGACGCTCCATTGTAGCGTTCACGTGACGGCTGAGCATTGATCTATGGTGTTGGACCACTGGAAGAACCAGTGCAGAAGAATTTGGTCTGCGATTCCAAAACCATAAGTTGGAAAACCCAGCGTTTAACGCTGCACCCTACATAGATTTAGGAACGAGGCGTGTCCGAAGGGTAGGTTGGACAGGGGGCTGCCCCAATTATAGAGGATAGCGCCTGTTCCCGCTCTCTTCATTTGCATAAGTCATAGTGCTCGAATCTCACCCAAGAAACTAACCGATAGTAACTTGAATATATAGTCCCGATGTGTAATGGAACGGATTTGATTTGCATAGATTCGGCTGTTGTGTCTAGAAATTGCAAATGTATTTGTAAAGGATGAGTCTTCACAGAGTCTTGAGGCGCTTGACGGAATTGTAGGTCCGTTACGAATGTCTTCGCATACTCCTGGAGTGGGGGGAGGTGACTGGGTAAGGGGGACGTTTGACAGTCGCCTCTTTGAGCAGCCGGTTCATCCATTCTATCTGTCCTTGGGTCCAGGAATGGTTCGGTCAGGTGATGGTCGATACTGTTGGCGTTGCAGACCCTGTTAAAGATATGGGTTGGTCACCTGGCAGTTGGGGCTGAGTGGTTTTTAGGCAAATCGCAGAACTGCACACCGTTATCGGTCAGGACCATATGTCTCTTAGAGGGAACTGTCTCGATTGGTCAGCGCAGCAGCGCCGAGGCTCTCTGGCCGATTGCCTTGTCGTGGAATTCGGCATGGACAAGCTTCAATTCCGCTCGAGGGCGGCCAAAGGGGAGAGCTTTCCTTCTGCAGTTTGCACTTCGACGATGTCGAGATGTAAGAAGTCGACCGGATAGGGCGTCTTCTTGCTGGGCTTGTCGGTCTCCATGTTTGGCAAAAGGCTGATGCCATGTCGTAGCAGACAGCGATGTATAGTGCTGATCGTTTTAAAGACGGAATCGTGGCTTAAAGCACGTAAAGGCATCGTCCAACGGCAGAAGCGCTTGCTGGTAGAAGGCGACAATCATTGTCCCCTGCTCAGTACTTAGAATCGATGAGCGGACGACCTCCATTGAGGCATCCTCAGCGAAACCGCATTTGTTCCATTTGAGCATAGTCTTCGGGGTGCTGCCGTGGTGTTCGGCCAGCGTCCTTTACACTAATGCACCCCCTCTATTATGCGGGCGTTGGCGGGGAAAACTTGGCCCATAGCTATTCCCGGTTGATGGTGGCCAAATCTGTACCATTATATTGCGAAACTAAACGGATAGTCTGTTTATAGACGTTGGTGAAATACTAATTATAATATTTTTCATGTTTTTTGGTTGACAGGCAGGCAGATATCAGATTACATCGCCTCCGATCTATCTAAATAGGGAGGGTTGGTGCGACAAGAAACGTCGATATCTATTCGGGCATCCGCATGTTGGGTCGTAAAATGCCTAGCGCTCGATCGGATTGGCAATTGGGTAGTGAAACAGCTGGTCGACATAATCAGCGGTTCAATCGGTCTATTGCTTTTTCTTCCGATTATCGCCATCTTCGGCGCAATCGTTTATGCCGAACTGCCCAGCCTGGTTTTCTACTGTCAATGCCGGTTCGGTCGAAACAGAAAGTCTTTTGATATCGTTAAGATCCGCAACGTAAGATTGGATTCGGCAAAAGATGGACAGATTGAGTGGCCCATTTCGAATCGTTCCCGTCGCTTAAAGATGGATGCCTTCATAGGGAAATGGAACGTCGGTGAAGCGCCACAATTTTGGGATGTGCTCAAAAGCAAAGTGGGCTTGGTTGGACCTCGGTTAGGGCACCCTCAGCGAAGCGCCACGTTCGATTATAGTATTCCACCCTCCAGAGGCCAAGCCTGCCGTTATTCCTCGGTTTTCAAATATTTGAGATTCATTAATGCCGCTGAAGCTTCGCACGAGAGGCTTTTAGCAGCTGAGAGAACTTCTGGTTTCGGTGTGTAAGCTTTAACAATAATTTCACTACAATGATCGCCCCTAAATATAGCGACGACTTACCGGTAAACGCAAAAGAACTAGCCGAAGCGATGCGCGTCAGTAGATGGACGGTGTACCGTTGGCGGTCGGAAGGCTATCGATTTGAGTTCGGTAACCGAACCACGGCGGGACATCTCAAAAACTGGCTTCGATCGAGAGCTGATATTCCGAAGAACTCTGACATTGAATCCGAACTTGCGAAACTTGTTTGAGCATCATTGGATCAAGCATTGGAATCAGATGCCAAATGATCTATATCCTTCGCCGAAGATCAATTCGAGATAGCGGCATACGCACTTGCTGCATGTGGATGGTTTGGTGTAATCCCATCAAGAATGTAACTATATCCAATCGAGTCGATACGAGTTCTATGAAGCTTCTGATACCTTATCCACTTCGTTGTCGCTCCATACACTTTTTTTCATTCGCCAAGAGCCGCAAGCTTCATCCTGGCGCAACATTGCTGGACGCATACGGGCGCTTGATTGCCTCATCCATAACCTGTGCAGAAATTTGATCTTTTATGTAGCTGTGTTTCTATCTGCTCCTCCTTTTACCCTCTACTCTGTGAAGCCGGTTACGTACTCGCGCTTTAGAGCTATCGGGGCACTAACGCAGCAACACTTTTTGAAATACTTATGATTTGTGGTTTTTTGTTCCAAAATGTTGCATTTCCCTTAGGGAAAGGTTGTTCATGTTTTTTATGGTTTAGCGCACCGAGGTACATATAAATTGTATTCTCAGATAAAAAACGCTATAAAATGTTTTTATGTGCTTTTAAAATCAACATAGAGTCAGCTCAACTGGGAGGAATTCCCAACAATCACAACCTACAATGAGACAGGACCTATCAGGTAACTGCAGGCTACCTGGCATCATAGTTTTTTTCGGATGCGTCTGTGTTTGGGCGCTTCTAATTTTCTTACTAGCGTACACTGGTGCAACAAGCCCCCTACCCATGAGAAAAATCACCAGCAAAGACTACACAAAACTTTATCGCATTCTTGCTTTTTTAATTGTGGCGATACAAGCACTATTCCTTATAGCCTAATACTTATTGTGAATTTACGTTTGGTTGGTGCAGTGTATGACGAAATTCCGCAAACTCTACCCGAGAGGCCACTGAAATGCTAAAGCATCCGCTGGTCATTGTTATAAGCGGCTTAATCAATACAGGATCAATACAGGAAAGACCACTGTGCCGACGTCTGCCGCGGACAGCTCATGTTGAAGTTGATGTGTTGTGCAAATTCGTTTCGTGGATGTCTTTAGAGAAGAATCTAGACATTAACATACGAAATGCAGCGGCTGTTGCGAGAAATTTTCTTGAGTACGGCCTAAACGTTGTGTTTAGCTACTCTTTCCGTAGGCGAAATTACGATTTTCTTGAAAAAAAGTTCCGAACTTTCCCCCTGTATTGCGTCACTCTAGTCCCGCCAATGTTAGTAGCGCAGTCAAATCGGGGAGCGCGTCCACTAACCGATTGGGAAAAACAACGAATCGCATTTCATTACACGACGGATATTGTGCAGCCCAACTATGGTATGCGCAGTGTGACAAATTGTATGACATGTAATAAGGCGCTTTCAAGGTGGGAACAACGGCGGCGCGCTTAACCATTTAGTCTCAACGATGGTAATATTGGTTATTAGCGTTGTGGCGGACGCTCCCATGCTCGAGCATAGTCAATTCTGTCTAGAGCCGGTTACGAAGTTGGATGGATGCTGTCGACGATTTTCGGTAACATGAAATAAAGTGAAAGCGATGAAATGAGATCCGAGCAAGCTTTGCGCTAATCTTTCGTAGTTCTACACCAGTCTGCGAAATCGAGCGATCCCGGGCGGAACTACTGCGTTTAACTACGCTGGCCGTGGAAACTTAAGGTTACCGTTAGAGACGAGTATTTTCAGACGATGGTGACGAAGGCGTCTTTAGTTTAATACCTTTGCACCTGAGGGGTAACAGAGAAGAGAGGGCGCGGGCATTAAGGGCAATTCGACCACTGACAATCCAAAAAAATCGTATCTATCCGAGCAAGTCGTCTTCGATCAGCATTGCATCGTTGTTTGCTATGACATGACATCAGCCCTTTGCTGAACATAGAAGACCGACAAGCCCAGTAAGAAGATCCTGTCCGGTCGGTTCCTTTCATCTCGACATCACCAACATACAAACCAAAGGAGGAAAGCTCTAACTTTTGGTCCGCCACTGACGGAGCTCAAAGCTTGTTTATGCCAAATTCCACAACAAAGCAATCGGCCAGAGAGTTTCGGCGTTGTTGCGCTCATTGGCCGAGACAGTTTCCTCTAAGGATACGTTTGCAAGATTTGGACATAACAACCGGATCTATTTAGATCCGTTCCGTCACGCCTCGGGACTATATAGATAGCTACCCTTTTTCAATCATTGCGTAGGCGTTGTGGTTATGGATCGATTCGTAATTTTCGGCTTCGATCCGGTACCACGAAATCCGGCTATCTGAATTTGCTTTTACCGCGATATTCCGGACCAGGTCTTCCACAAAAACCGGATGCTCGTAAGCACGCTCTGTCACCGCTTTTTCGTCGGGTCGTTTCAAGAGGCTGTACAGTTCGGTGCTAGCAGACGACTCAACAATTTGTATCAAGTCTTCAATCCAGATAGGTGCTCTGAACCGGATCACCAACGTCACCTGACCGCGCTGATTATGCGCTCCGTAACGACTGATTGCTTTGGAACAAGGGCAAAGGGTCGTTACAGGCACCACCACCGTGACTACAAAATCGATGGCATCCGCGTCGGCGGTCGCTGTGAATCGGACTGCGTAATCCATCAACCCGACAGCTCCGGTCACTGGAGCTTTTTTCTCCATGAAAAATGGAAACTCGAATTCCACGTGGGCTTGTCTCGCATCCAAACGCTTCCGAAGATGCTCAAGGATTACTTTAATGTTATCGACGTGGATCACAGAACCATGTTCGTTTAGCACCTCGATGAACCGGCTCATGTGGGTTCCCTTGAAATGGTGTGGCAGATCAACCGTCAGCGATACTTTTGCGATGGTATTCTGGGAGGTATGTGCCTTGTCTCTGATCTGAATCGGGAAACGGACATTTGTCACCCCGACTCGATCAATGGCTACGTCGCGGTGATCTGGTTGATTCTGAGTGTCAGCAAGTATAGACACTAGTTGCGATTGCATTTGTAATCCTCAAAATTGCAGTTTTCATTTCACTTAGATTTGGCCATGAGGAATGACGGAGTCGTTCGTGCCAAATCTGTAATCTATATTATCATTGGGTACTCCTGTGAAAGAATACCATGAGTTGCTTCGTTTAGTTCTTGAAAAAGGCAAACTGAAAGAGGATCGAACCGATATCGGAACGATTTCCTATTTTGGCGCCCAAGCCCGATTCGATCTCTCGGCGGGATTTCCTCTTCTCACGACGAAACGCATACATTTCAAGTCGGTGGTCTATGAGCTCCTCTGGTTCCTGCGTGGCGAGACCAATATTCGGTTCCTGACGGATAACGGTGTGACTATCTGGAACGAGTGGGCAGACAAAAATGGAGATCTCGGACGTGTGTATGGTGCCCAGTGGTGCGATTGGCAAACGGCCGATGGTCGATCGATCAACCAGATCTCACAAGTGGTTAGCGATATTCGCAAGGACCCCGACAGTCGCCGCTTGCTCGTTTCGGCATGGAACCCCGGCGAGATTCGTCAAATGGCGTTGCCACCATGCCATGTGATGTTCCAGTTTTACGTTCAGGAAGGCCGGCTGAGTTGCCAGCTCTACCAACGGAGTGCTGACCTTTTTCTCGGAGTGCCGTTTAATATTGCTTCCTACGCTTTATTAACCCGGATGGTTGCCGTAGTCTGCGGTTTAGAGCCGGGCGATTTCATTCACACATTTGGCGATATCCATATCTACCGGAATCACCTCGACCAGGCGGAACAACAGTTAAGCCGCAAGCCTCGTAACCTCCCAACCCTTGAGTTCAACCGGGTTCGGCAAGAGCTTTCGCGATTCGAATACGACGATATACATCTGATAGGATATGATCCCTATCCGGCGATCAAAGCTCCCATCGCTGTCTAGCGTACTGTCCTCTAAAAAGTGACACAACATTGCAATCAAGATGGACCACCAGTGAAGCGGAAGAAGGAAACATATCTGAATTGATACGTGAATAATGAGCGACGCGGCCGTTGGGCGATTTTTCGTTTGCCACGGCGGATCCATCTGTATCAAGCTGATGTGGATACTTCGTTCGCACCTTGAAAAATCGCCAACTGACCCTCGGCATTGTACCACTTATTTGGAATTTTGGAATACAACGTAGTGCACTGTACTAAGAATATCAGGAGCATCGCATGGGCCCGGCGGTTCTGTGGCCTCAAGAAGGGAGGACTGGTATCGGGCCGAACCGCGCAGGTCTTATGAAAGCGATTGTCGCCATGACGAGGCATCGAGTAATTGGTATTGAGAATCGAATCCCATGGCGGCTTTCCGAAGATTGGAAGCTATTTAGGAATATCACGATGGGGCATACTGTTCTAATGGGGCGGAAAACCTTTGAATCGATTGGGAAGCCGTTGCATGGGCGGCGGAACCTGGTGGTTTCACGCTCTGGTGTGTTTGACGGGGTCGAGATGATTCGTGATCTGCACTCGTTTGGTCCGGCACCATTCAAAGCTGATGGACAGGATGTTTTTGTGATCGGTGGTTCTGAGATCTACAAAGGGCTGTTGGATCGCTGCGAACTATTGTATGTTAGCTATGTCTGGCACGATTATGAAGGTGATTCCTACTTTCCGGAGTTTGAATCGAGATTCAAAATCGTTGAAAAAATTGTTGAGACCCCCGAATTTGAGACGTTTATCTATCGACGACGCTCCAGCAATGGGTAAGAAATTCATCCTAGATGTTGTTTGTCTCCAAGCGCTTCTCTGCACGGTAAGCCTATTTTCTTGGGGTTTGAATACCTGCGGCCAGACGACTAAGCAGGGCCTTGCGGAACCCGATGAAGAGAAGAAAGGGGTCCAAAACCTGGCGAAGCCGTTTACCCACCTCTCCTTTGATAAGGTACGGGTAATGGCCGTTACACCGGAAATAGCGCCTGAGAAACCGGTAGAGAAAGCCGCTGCCAACGCGGGACAGCAAGGACAACAGGTACAGGTCCACGTACAAGCAGCGGCGTCTAATTCGTCAGGATCCAATTTTTCATTCGGCATGTATCTTGCGCCTCCTTCCTCTTCTTTTGGAGCTCTGGTAAAGTCGATGCAGGAACAGGTGGAGCTGAAGAAAGGAACCCGAGACGCTGATGCACGGCAAACCGATATGGATCGTCTGCTCGGTTTCGCCAGGGTCAACCCGGTTCATCTCGGTCCAATAAACCTGGGAGTGAGTCTGGGTGCCGGTTCGGTTCAGGCAGATGCGCTTGACGACTTTAACGATCGCTTGCTAGAGAAACCGCAATTCGTCAAACCGAAGGAGCCGACGCCTAGCCCGGAAATTTCATCAGCATTGATAAATTTTCCGCGTTGATCGGTTCTAAGAACTGCTTTACGAGGTTTTTGGTCTGTTCTTGACGATGCTATGTGCTCAGCCCTAAGGGCTAACGTGTTATCTTAATCTTATAGCAGCCATTCCAAAAGGTGGACTAGGACATTCAGGTAGGGTCACGCTTCGGTGTGGGCGAATGTGGCGTGAAGCGGATGAATTCGGCTATGGGGAAGCTCCAGAATTCTTTACGAGTAGGATGGCCTTACCATGGAACTCTGTCGTGGTAATGATTATTATTGCCCCATAGAGATTTGGCTTGTTCCCAGCGCTGAACTTTCGAGTTCTTCTGTAGAGTTTGCGCTATCTGGTCCCATCTAACAGCTTCTTTGGTACGATTGTCGCAGCCGGTCAATGTGAGGAGGGTGAGACCTGCAGCTAACGAAAGTCGAATTATTATTTGGTACATGGAATGGGGACTTTCTATAGCTTGTATATTTACGATGGACTCGAAAAATGATGCCCTGTCTAAAAGAATTCGATTTTCTCCACTCCGGGGGAGGTTACAACTCGATCCACAAGCTCTTGAGATATTGTTCGCCGGAGAAGTCTCGTGGCATCCCTTTGGTGATGATCCGAGCCTTTTTCGGGACCGATTGCGCGACTAACGAACGAAATTTTCCTGTGCTAATTCCCCGGAAATTAGTGGTGCAAAGCAATCTGCCGTGCGGTGCAAGACAACTGACGGCCTGTTCGACGAGGTTGCCATAGTGATCTTTGACGCGAAAATCCTGCGACGATTGACGAGGTCGAGAAAAGGTTGGGGGATCTAGGACGATCACGTTAAACACCCGACCTTTCTTTTGGAATCGGCCAAGCCAGTCGAATACATCTCCGGAGATGAACTCGTGGGCATCGGACAATAGATTGTTTCGTTCGTAATTGGCTCGTCCCCAATCAAGATATCTCCTAGAAAGATCAATGTTCACCGTTGAGGCACCTCCTGCCGCTGCCGAAACACCGAAGGCACAGGTGTAGGAGAATGTGTTCAGCACTTGCAGCCTGGTCGCGGATTCACGGAGTCGCCGGCGGTTGTCGCGTTGATCGAGGAAAATTCCCTGCGAATATCCAGCTGAAAAGTCGATCACATACCGGAGCCCGTTCTCAAGAATTTCGAAAGGTTCTGTGATCGGTTCGCCAGAGAGATACTGAGGCATACCGGTCTTATCAGTCTTGCTTAGTTCTTTCCAATAAAGTGAGCGACAGTCAGACGTCGGTTCAAGCATTGGTGGGGTATTTCTGTAGGTCTGAACTAGCCATCGTCCCGCAAAATCGTCGATGAAGAGATCCGCCAACCCGTCTCCTTTGCCGTCGATTAGCCGGAATGCATTGTTTGCCAGGCTGCGAAGTGACTCCCGTTTTTTTACGGCTTCCAGGAACTTTTCGGTCGAAAACATAAAGGATTGCGTGTCAAATTATTGGACATTAAGAAGCTTACAATTATGAAGGATCTTCGCGAAACTCTTGAACAGGCGGTAGAAGAAAGTCATGTACTGGCTGCGAGTATTGCCAACATCCTGCAGTTACTCTCCAGAACAAACAATCCAGTTTATCGCGCAGCAATCGACGAATTGGTTAGGCGGGAGGCATGGACTGAACTCAATGACCGTTTTTTTAAGACGCTAGCTTTTGGTACTGGTGGGATACGGGGACGCACGATCGGGAAGATCGTGACCAAGGCAGAGGCCGGAAATGCGGTGGGGGAGGCTTCTCCCCAGTTCCCATGTGTCGGTACGAACGCTATGAATTTTTACAACGTCAGCCGAGCGACACAAGGGTTGGTGAGCTATATCAACCTTGCAAAGAACAATCCCAGCACGAAGCCGAGCATCGCGATTGCGCATGACACCCGCTTTTTCTCGCGGCAATTTGCGGAGCTGGCTGCTAAGGTGGCGATTGAAAACGGGTGCGATGTCTTTTTGTTCGAGTCTGCGCGTTCGACTCCGGAGCTCTCGTTCGCTGTCCGACACACCAATTCCACCGCAGGAATTGTTATCACAGCAAGTCATAACCCGCCGCATGATAACGGATTCAAAGTCTATTTCTCTGACGGAGCGCAAGTCGTTGAACCACACGCCTCCGGTATCATTGAGCATGTCAACAGTGTGGCCGGAGAAGTCTACGCTGTTTTGCCGCTCGAGCAGCAGGGTAAACTTGTCCTCCTTGGGAAAGAGCTTGATGAAGTCTACAAGGCACGTCTGAGCACTCAACTGCTTCGTCCCGATGTAGTGACCGGCCAGAGTGATTTCAAGATCGTCTTTACCCCGATCCATGGGACCGGCGCGATCATTTCAGTCCCGCTCTTGCGTGACCTGGGGTTTCGGGTTTTGACAGTTGTTGAACAGGATCAACCGAACGGCGCTTTCCCGAGCGTGAAATCGCCGAATCCGGAAAATGCTGAAGCGTTGGCGCACGCGATCGCGCTCGCTGAAAAAGAAAACGCTGATTTGGTGATTGGCACCGATCCCGACTGTGATCGAATGGGTGTTGCTTTCCGTGATCGCGCTGGAAAGATGCAACTTCTAACTGGGAACCAGATTGGTTCACTGCTTGCCTATTACCGGGCTAAAGCGTTCAAAGAGAAGGGTGTGATCACCGCGGGGAATTCATCGCGAGCAGTCATTATCAAAACACTTGTCACAACTGATCTACAGAAGGCGATTGCCGAGAAGGAAGGGTTCCGCTGCGTTGAGACATTAACGGGGTTCAAGTACATCAGTCAGAAACTAGGTAAATACGAAGCGGTACTTCCGGAAAAAGCCCGAGCCAATTACCGCTCATTGAGTGAAGAAGAGACCCAAAAGCTCCGGTTGGAATACTCCAGCTTTTATGTGTTTGGCGGCGAAGAGAGTTACGGTTATAGCGGGGGAGATTTTATCCGGGACAAAGATGGCAACAACGCATCGCTGATGTTCGCTGAGGTTGCCGCGTACGCGAAATCAAAAGGCGTCACTCTCGATGAACTGTTGGATCAGATTTACGTTGAGTATGGTTATTACCTGGAAAAGGGCAAGTCGTTGGTCTTTGAGGGTGCTGAAGGAGCCGAAAAGATTCAGCATCTTGCAGAATCGTACAACCGCCGGCCACCTTCCGAAATTGATGGATCAAGAGTGGTTGCGATAAAGGATTTCGCTGCTGGTGGAATCGTCGATATCGAAAAAGATCCATTGCCAAAAGAGAAGATGACGATGTTCGAACTAGAGGACGCTCGGCGCATCGCGGTTCGTCCCTCCGGAACTGAGCCAAAGGTCAAATTTTACCTGTTCGGGAAGAGGTCTGATGTAACCCATGATTCGTTGCCCAAGCTGAAAGGCGAGCTGAATGCGGCCCTTGATAGTCTCTTGACCTGGATCGAGGCCGACGTGAAAAAGCGTGTCGGTTAGGGGGTGAGCCATTGACACTGCGGTACGAGTAAGTCAAAGCGGCTGGGGTGAGTTGCGCAAAGAATGCTCTCTGCGCAAGTGCATTAATACTTAATCTCTGGTGATTCATTTTCTCAAAGCAGTTCTATTTGCTGTTTGGTTCGGACAGATCCTGTCCATTTCAGCGCAGAATGTTTCGCCTCTAACTTCTAGGAATTTGCCTTCCGCGATTCAGTTGCCCCAATTGAGAGAATCGACTGAAATCTCTCTCATTACCTATACCCCCGGAGAAGAGCTTTACCAGGCCTTCGGGCACAGCGCAATCAGGGTGAAAGATGATAGATTGGGGATAGATCGACTCTATAATTTCGGAACTTTTGATTTTGGGACGCCCGATTTTTATCTCAAATTCGCGCACGGCGATCTTCTCTACCAACTGGTGGTCAGCTCTGGTGAGGATGAGATTCAAAGGGTCGGCGCCTATGGTCAGGGAGTCACAGAGGTGCCGCTGAACCTTTCTGTCGACCAGAAGCAGAGATTATTCAAAGCGTTGGAAATCAATCTGCTCCCGGAAAATCGGTTCTATCGGTATGACTTCGTGCTCGATAATTGTTCGACCCGTATCCGCGATGTGTTCGAAAAAATCACCGGGATTCCCATTCAGGAGAATAACGCCCGGCAGCTGACTTTCCGGCAAATGCTCGATGTCTACTTTATCCGGATACCTTGGACGCATTTCGGTGTCGATCTTCTCCTGGGGTCAACCATGGATCGCGTCGCAAGCCCTCGCGAAGCTTGCTTTCTGCCTGCCGATCTGGAACGAGCGGTTCAATCCAGCAAAAACGGCAACCGGAACCTGGCAGGAGAGAAACGAGAACTCTTTTCCCCGGAGATGTTGCCGCAGCCGATCTGGTTTCTATCACCGTCTGTTCTCTTTTCTGGTGGTGGTCTTCTTTGGTTTTTGATCTGGCTCTTGCGTGGGCGGCGGCATGCTAGACGGGTGACTGTCCTGTACCTCACGGTTTTGGGGGCTGTGGGTGTCTTCGTGTGTATCTTCTCGTTCTGGTCGCAACATCGGGTCGTGCACGAAAATTACAACCCACTGTGGCTTATACCGATTCATTTTCTGGTGGGTCTCTGGGTATTTTTCGCAAAGCCAAACCTTGTGCGCTGGTATTTCCGAGTTGCATTGATAGCGGCTCTCGGCTTTTTGGCATTCTCATTCTTACTACCACAAGTTTTTCATGCAGCTGTGTATCCGCTTGTAATAGTCCTGGCG
>Ga0075362_10000083_pt1 | contig 26049 bp, 22 predicted proteins | sample EndMetdeltDD1762_FD_71397 | JGI IMG/M metagenome (GOLD analysis project Ga0075362, IMG submission 71397) | Populus endosphere microbial communities from Tennessee, USA - Endosphere MetaG P. deltoides DD176-2 | ecosystem: Host-associated > Plants > Roots > Endosphere | place: USA: Tennessee...
GGCGGGGACAGTGGTCTGCGTGGTCATGATGGAACTCCCTGTGGCGATACCGTGGTGGGGCGGGTGTGGAGCGACATCTAGGCAATTGCCGGAAGTGTGATAATCGGCCATTATCGTGAATTACTGTCATACCAGATGAGACAATGAACCAGCTCGAAGACATGCGAATTCTGGTCGAAACGGTCGATCGCGGCAGCTTCTCGGCTGCGGCGCTGCGGCTCGGCCAAAGCAAGCAGCTGGTCAGCCGCCGCATCATGTGCCTTGAAGACCGGCTCGGCGTGCAGCTGCTGGTGCGGACGACGCGCAGGCTGACCCTGACCCAGCTCGGTGCCGAATATGTCGAGCGCGCACGCCGCATCCTCGCCGATGTCGAAGATGCGGACCAGGCGATCGCCAGCCATGTCGCGGCGCCCCGCGGCACCTTGCGCATCACCGCGCCGCTCAGCTTTGCCCAGCTGCACCTTTCGCCGATCCTTGCGGGCTTCCTCGCGCTCCATCCCGAAGTGAAGCTCGATCTCGACATGACCGATCGCCAGGTCGACCTCGTCGCCGAGGGTGTCGATCTGGCGATCCGGATCGGGAGGCTGGCGGATTCCTCGCTGATCGCCCGCAAGCTGGCGACGATCGAAATGGTGATCGCCGCTTCGCCAGCCTACTTCGCCCGGTTTGGCACCCCCCGAACCCTTGCCGACCTCAAGTCGCACAACTGCCTCGAATACCGCCATAGCCAGGGCACCCACTGGCCGCTCACCGTTTCCGGGAGGCTGGAACAGGTGGCGGTGGCAGGGTCATACAAGGCCAACAACGGCGACGTGCTTCGCGACGCTGCCGTTGCGGGGCTGGGTCTCGTCCAGCTCCCGACCTTCATCGTCCAGCCGGACATCGATGCCGGTCGGCTTGTCACGGCCATGGACGATTACGCTCCACCGCAAACCGCCGCCTATGTCGTGCACCCCGCCCATCGCCAAGGCTCCCGGCTGGTCCGGGTATTTATCGATTACCTAAAGGCAAACGTTGGTGGGGCCGAATACCCCCGCTAGTTCCGCGGTCTTAACGAGAGTCCGCCGGATTGATTTTCATGCTGACGCACCGGCCCAAGTTCGCCGTCTGAAACTCCCGAGTCCCTCGCCCCACCCAGCAGTTACTCCGCCAGCCGGTAGTCCCGAAACTGTTCGCGCAGATCCTTCTTGCTGATCTTGCCCGTGCCGGTGTGCGGTATTTCGTCGACGAATTCGACCGCGTCGGGCATCCACCACTTGGCGATCTTACCGGCCAGAAACGCTTTCACGTCGTCTGCCGTCACATCAGCGCCAGGTTTCCTTACCGCAACAAGGATCGGCCGCTCGTCCCACTTGGGGTGCGCGATGCCAATCGCCGCTGCTTCGGCGAGCCCCGGATGCCCCATGGCGATCCCCTCAAGCTCAACCGAACTGATCCATTCGCCGCCCGACTTGATGACGTCCTTGGTCCGGTCGGTCAGCGTGAGGCGGCCATCGGGTTCGATGATGGCAACATCGCCGGTGTCGAACCATTGTTCGGCATCTACTGCGTCGGCGTCTGCCTTGAAGTAGCGCTTGACCACCCAATGCCCGCGCACCTGGAGCGCGCCTGCCGTCGTGCCATCGCGGGGCAGAACCTTGCGAGGATCGCCGAGATCGACGCAGCGGATCTCGACGCCGAATGGGACGATACCCGCCTTGCACATGGCATCGACTTGCTGCTCGAACGTCATATCGTCCCAATTCCACGGCGGGCTGGTCGATGTGGAAATGGGCGAGGTTTCCGTCATGCCCCAGGCTTGCCGCACGCGCGCGCCATGTTTCATCATGCGTTCGACAATGCTGCGCGGCGGCTTTGATCCTCCAACCACCATGTTGCGAATGGGCGGCAAGTCGCCGCCATTCGCATCGACATGCTGGAACAGCATCTGCCAGACCGTCGGCACGCCAGCCAGCGTATCGATTCTTTCCCCGGAGATCAGATCGCAAAGCGCCTGGGGATCGTTGTTCTGACAATAGACGAATTTCGCGCCCGCCGCTGCGCCCGCCCATGGCAGGCCCCAGCTCGCCGCGTGGAACATCGGCACAACCGGCAGCACAGTGCTGCGCGTGGTCAGCCCCAGCACGTCATCACTCAAAGCCATCAGGGCGTGGAGCACGGTCGAGCGGTGTTCAAAAAGCACGCCCTTGGGATTTCCGGTAGTGCCACTGGTGTAGCAGAGCATGCAGGGATCGCGCTCACTGCCTTGCGCCCACTGCGTGTCGCCATCTTCGCGGGCAATCCATTCCTCGAAATGGTCGGCGTGCTCGCTGCTGTCGAAACAGATGTACTTTTCCACGCAGGCCCACTTGTCGCGCAAGCGGTCGACCAGCGGCTGGAACAGGGAATCGTATAGCATGACGCGGTCGTCGGCATGGGTGACGATAAATTCGAGCTGATCGTCAAACAGGCGCGGGTTGACTGTGTGCAGCACGCCGCCAGCGCCCACTGCGCCATACCAGCTGACGAGATGGCGGCTGTGATTGAGAGCAAGCGTGGCAATCCGGTCACCCGGCTTGACGCCCAAGCGTCGCAGAGCCTGCGTCATTTTCAATGCATCACGGCGGATGCCCGCCCAGTCCGTTCTGACTTCGCTGCCGTCCGCGTAGCGCGTCACAATCTCTCGCTTGCCGTGCTGCTGCGCGGCGTGATCGAGCAATCCTGTGACCCTCAGCTCCCAATCCTGCATCGCACCGAGCATATGACCTTCCTTAGCCGATGCCACTGTAAGACATTTCGCGCACCTTAGGCCACTAGCCGCAAGTTGGCAGTGCCGCGAACTGGCGCGAGTGATACATTGCTCACGCCATCTATCGCCGCCAGTCGCTCGGGCAGCTCACCGTCCAGACGGAAGTCGCGGCCAAGCCGGACCGCGCGCGAACTGCCGCTAGCAGTGTGCAGAGTCAGCTGCACTTCTCCGCGGCCATCCTCGCCCGCTTCCAGCATCAACGCGAGTTCACCGATCGCTTCGGCGCGTTCGACATCCATGGTGAGGCGCATGCGGGCGGCGCTGGTCACTTCGGCCAGCGGCCGCGCCCCGCGAACGGTAAAGCGCGGGGGCTCGTCTGGGCTGGGCGAATCAAGCTCGACCGTCAGCAGCACGCAAGTGCTGTCCGCCGCCCAGCGCAGCATCGGCTCGACCAGCGATTCCTCGAAACAGGCGGCTGAAAACTGTCCGGAGCTGTCGGAAAAATCGGCGCGGACGAAATCCTTGCCCTTGCGCGTCTTGCCGCGATTCACACTCTCGATCATTGCCGCCATCACGGCCTGGCTGCGGCCACCGCTTGCGCCTTGCGCCACCAGAGCGGCATGCGAGCGAGCGCCATTCGCGCTGGCGACCGTGCGAAACTGCTCGACTGGATGCGCGGCGAAGTAAAAGCCGAAATTCTCGCGCTCTTTGCCCATCTGCTCGATACGCGACCATTCAGGCACCTCGGCTAGCCGCAAGGCCGGTTCGGCGCTGTCGGCCCCGCCAAACAATGCCGCCTGACCGCTTGTCCGCTCACGCGCGGCATGATCGGCCGCAGCCAAGAGCAAGTCGGCACTGGCCAGCACTTTGGCACGATTGGGCTCAAGGCAGTCGAACGCGCCCGCTCCTGCGAGGCCTTCAATCTGGCGCCGGTTCATCGAGCCGGGCGGGGCGCGGCGAAACAGGTCTTCAAGGCTGGCGAATGGTCCGTTCGCCTCACGCTCGGCAACCAGCGCATCCATAGCCTTTTCCCCGACATTGCGGATGCCGGCCAGGGCATAGCGCACGGCCTTGCCTTCTTCCGTCCGATCCACCGAGAATTCGGCTTCGGACCGGTTCACACAAGGGCCTGCAAGCGCAAACCCGGCGCGGCGCATGTCATCGACAAAGACCGCCAGCTTGTCTGACTGGTGCATGTCGAAGCACATCGCGGCGGCATAGAATTCGTGCGGGTAGTGGGTCTTCAGCCAGGCCGTTTGATAGGCGAGCAACGCATAAGCGGCGGCGTGGCTCTTGTTGAAGCCGTAGCCGGCGAACTTGTCGATCAAGTCAAACAGTTCATTTGCCTTGGCTTTCTCGATGCCCGACACTGTCTTGCAGCCGTCGACGAAACGTTGGCGCTGCGCGTCCATTTCCGCCTGGACTTTCTTGCCCATTGCGCGGCGCAGCAAATCGGCATCGCCGAGCGAATAGCCCGCCAGAATCTGCGCCGCCTGCATCACCTGTTCCTGATAGACGAAAATCCCGTACGTCTCGGCCAGAATGCCTTCCAGCTTTTCGTGTGGATATTCGATCGCCTCCAGCCCATTCTTGCGGCGGCCGAACAGCGGGATGTTGTCCATCGGACCAGGCCGGTAGAGTGAGACCAGAGCGATGATGTCGCCGAAATTGCTGGGTTTCACGGCCGACAGCGTGCGGCGCATGCCTTCCGATTCCAGCTGGAACACGCCGACCGTATCGCCGCGCTGGAGAAGTTCGTAAACCATCGGATCGTCCCAGGCGAGGCTGTCCAGATCAATGGTGATGCTCTGTTTTTCCAGCAAGTCGACAGCCTTCCGGAGAACCGAAAGCGTTTTCAGGCCAAGAAAGTCGAACTTCACCAGCCCTGCCGCCTCGACATATTTCATGTCGAACTGGGTCACAGGCATGTCGGAGCGCGGATCGCGGTAAAGCGGCACCAGCTCTGCCAGCGGGCGATCGCCGATGACCACGCCAGCGGCATGGGTTGAGGAATTGCGCGGACTGCCTTCCAGCTGCATGGCCAGATCGACGAGCCGCTTCACTTCGGGATTGGTTTCATATTCCCGGCGAAGTTCGGCAATCCCGTTCAGCGCGCGCGGCAGGCTCCACGGATCAGTCGGGTGGTTGGGCACCAGCTTGCACAGCCGGTCAACCTGGCCATAGCTCATCTGCAGGATGCGCCCGGTATCGCGCAGCACCGCGCGAGCCTTGAGCTTGCCGAAAGTGATGATCTGGGCGACGTGATCGTGACCATATTTGGCTTGCACATAGCGGATCACTTCTCCGCGCCGGGTCTCGCAGAAGTCGATGTCGAAGTCCGGCATCGAGACGCGTTCCGGGTTGAGGAAGCGTTCGAACAGCAGGCCCAGTTTCAGCGGATCGAGATCGGTGATGGTCAGCGCCCAGGCCACCACGCTGCCCGCACCGGACCCGCGCCCCGGCCCCACCGGAATGCCGTTTTCCTTCGCCCACTTGATGAAATCGGCAACGATCAGGAAATAGCCGCCGAAGCCCATTTGATTGATGATGCCGATCTCGAATTCGAGACGCTTTTTGTATGCCGTTATTTCCTCCCAGAATCCGTCTGTCCTGAGCTTGTCGAAGGTCTGCGCTTGTTCCTCCAGCGTTGCAGAAGGCAAAGACAGGGCTTCGACAAGCTCAGCCCAAACGGACTCGGGGTAGACGCGCTTCAGCCGTGCGATCAGCCCCGCCCGCGCATCCTCTGCCATCATCCTCGCCTCGCCCTCCTTGTCCCCGGCAAGGCTGGGGAGGATCGGGTCGCGCTTCGGCGGCGCATAGGCACAGCGCCGGGCAACCACGAGCGTGTTGGCCAGGGCCTCGGGCAGGTCAGCAAATATTTCCGCCATCATCGGCCCGGACTTGACCCAGGCTTGCGGCGACGAGCGCGGGCGGTCTGCCGCGTCGATGTGAGTGGAATGCGCGATGCACAGCATGGCATCGTGCGCCGCGTGGCCATGCGGTTCGGCATAATTGGCGGGATTTGTGGCGACGAGCGGAATGTCGCGCGCGTAAGCCAGCGCGATCAGCGCTTCCTCTGCCGCTTCTTCCACGGCATTGCCGCGCCGGGCAATCTCGATGTAGAGGCGGCCTTCGAAAAGAGCTTCCAGCCTTGCGCAGTAATCGTTCGCCGCCTCGACGCGCCCTTCGGCCAGCAGCCGCGTCAAGGCCCCCTCGCCCGCTCCGCTCAGTGCAATCAGGCCCTCGCTGTGACCGCTTAAATCCTCCAGCCGCACATGCGGTTCTAGTTCCAGCGGACGATCGAGGTGGGCCTTGCTGACGAGGTGGCAGAGCGCCTGCCAGCCCTCGGCATCCTTGGCGTAGAGCGCCAAAGCGTCGATTGGGCCATCATCGCCTCGCGCCACACCCAGCAAGGTGCCGACGATCGGCTGGATGCCGCTGTCCTTGGCCGCGGCGGCGAAGGCCACAGAGCCATAGAGCCCATTGCGATCGCATATGGCAATCGCGGGAAATCCGCGTTCCTTGGCAAGTTTGGCTATGGCTTTCGGGTCAATCGCACCATCGAGCATCGTGTAACTGGAAAAGACGCGGAGCGGTACGAAGGGGACATAGGCCATGGTGACAAAGCTACTCCGCAGCCATGCCTGTGATCAAGCACCTGCCATTGTTTGACGGGGGAAATCGCCCCGCCAGCCTTGCAAAAATCTCAGGATATGTTCCTATCGCGGCTCAGCGGACGGATAATGGAGGAAACACAGATGGTCGACCTTTCCGGTTTTGATCACAAATCGATCGTCGATAGGGCGAAGGCCATTATCCTGACGCCCAAGGACGAATGGCCGAAGATCGCCGCCGAGACGACAAGCCAGCGCGACATCCTGATGTCCTATGTCATCCCGCTCGCTGCCATTGGCCCCGTCGCTTCGTTCCTTGGCGGCCAGCTGTTTGGCTACGGGGCTTTCGGTTTCTCGTACAAGCCGGGGATCGTGGCGGGCCTTGCGACGGCTGTGATCACTTTCGCGCTTGGGATCCTCGGCATGTTCGTCGTCAGCCTGATTGCCGACGCACTCGCGCCCAAGTTTGAAGGCACGGCCAACAAGCTTCAGGCCTTCAAGCTGGTGGCCTACAGCTACACTGCCTCCTGGCTCGCCGGCATCTTCGGCCTCATCCCCTCGCTCGGCTTCTTCGGCCTTTTGGGCCTCTATTCGTTCTACCTGCTCTACCTGGGCGCCACGCCCCTGATGAAAGTGCCGGCCGACAAGTCAGTCGCCTATACGGCAGTGACCGTCGTCTGCGGCATTATCGTCATGGCAATCATCGGACCGATCACTGCGGCAGTGACCGGCGCGGTTGGGTATGGCGCGATGTCGGTTGCTTCCAGTGATGACTATGGCGGCAAGATCACGTTGCCGGGCGGCGGGTCGCTCGAAACCGGCAAGATGGAAGACCTTGCCAAGCAGATGGAGAATGCCGCAAACGGCAAGTCCCCGCCTATCGCGGCGACCAAAATCCAGGCGCTGCTTCCCGTGACGATTGGCAGCTACACTCGCACTGCCGTGGAAACCGGCGGCCTTGGGCCAGTCGGCAGCGAGGCCGAAGGGACTTATGCCTCCGGCGCCAAGGAAATTAAACTGAAAGTGACGGATCTGGCGGCCATGGGTGCACTGGCAGGTCTGGGCGCGGCGTTCGGCGTCGAGCGGACCCGCGAGGACGCCAATAGCTACGAACGCACGACAACTGTGAATGGCCAGATCCAGAACGAGAGCTGGAACAAGGTCGACAGCCGCGGCAAGTTCGGCGTCGTCGTCGGAAATCGCTTCATGATCGAGGCGGAAGGCAAGGCCGAAAGCATTGACGAATTGAAAGCCGCGGTCGCCAGTGTCGACCAGGGAAACCTGCTCAGTCTGGCGAGTTGACCGCAAGCTCCGTTTCGATTGCCGCGCGAATGGCTGCGGGCGAAGTGCGCGGGGCACAACGGCGCACGACTTTGCCGTCGCGCCCGATCAGGAACTTGGTGAAGTTCCACTTTATCTTTTCCGTGCCGAAAATCCCCGGAGCCTCCGCTTTCAGCCATTGCCAGAGCGGCGGCGCATGTGCGCCGTTGACCTCGATTTTCGCCATCACCGGGAATGAAAGGCCGTAATTCGCCTGGCAGAAGCTGGCGATCTCGGAGGCCGATCCCGGTTCCTGTCCACCAAACTGGTTGCAGGGAAACGCCAGTATTTCAAACCCGCGATCCCCGAATTCCTGCCATAATGCTTCAAGCCCAGCATATTGCGGCGTGAAACCGCATTTGCTCGCTGTGTTGACCACCAGCAGCACTTTGCCGAGCTTGTCCGCCAGGCTCAAGGACGTACCATTGGCCTGCTCCGCGCTGAATTCTGCGATGCTTGTCATGCCTGGTCAGTCACTTTCGCGGGAAATCCGGACGGCTAGCGAGGGCGAGTGCTTCAGCATGCGAGAGCGAGCTGTTGCCCGGCTGCTCGATAATGTAATTCGGCCGTTCCTCTTCGGGCAGAAGGGCGACAAACCCCACGATTTCCGCGAGGGTTCCGTGCCGAACCGCCCGAAACTCAGCCAGGATGCCTTCGTCGCCCCGCCGCAACAGCGACGCTGCATGGTTCCAGAACGCGTGGCCTTCGGGATGGTCAGGACTGACCGAGTTCGCCGTCATGATATACTCCGTGTGATCCGCCCAACTCAGAATTTGGTTGCGCATGACAGGCAATTCAAGGGAAACGGACGTGAATCCGGAAAGGTGCAGTTCGGCGGCATGATTAGTCAGCCGCTTGCTCAACGCTTGGCGCGATAAGTAAAGTCAAAGGCGGCCTTCCAGGTTCGGCCCTCGTCGAGCGAAGTCTCGCCCAGTTGCCTTATGCCGCCGTCGCCAAGCCGCGACCATGTCATGCGGACCAGAGCATCCTTGCCCGGCCCGCTGAAGCCGCGCCACATTCCGCTCAGCACCATGTCTCCTTTCACGAGGCCGCCAACAAATTCGCCATGTGAGCCGAGCGAATCGATCCAGGTCTGGTGCCATTTGCCGCTTGCGCGGTCAAAAATGCTAAGGCTCCCGCCGGTCAGGAGTGTGAACGGCTGCCAGTTTTCACGAATGCCGCAGCCGTTATAGACGCTTTCGATCTCGCTTGCGCCCAGCATCGCCTCTGGATTGTCCGTGCGAAAGACGCGCCACTTGCCAATCCAGAAATCGAATTGGCGGTGCTCATCGGCTGTGCAATTAGCCGGGAGGCTGGCTGGCGGGACCGGCGGCGGCATTTGCGCGGCCACGGGACTGGCGACAATCGCGGCAGTAAGGCAAACCCAGATCGCCGCGCCGCGCATGCTATTCGAGCCGCCCGTCATGCAGACGCACCAGCCGGTCCATGGCCAAAGCCAGCCGCTCGTTGTGCGTCGCCACCAGCGCGGCGCTGCCTTCGTCGCGCACCAGCCTGACGAATTCAGCGAAAACCTTGTCCGCCGTGGCTTCATCGAGATTGCCGGTCGGCTCATCGGCCAGGACCAGGGCCGGCTTGTTCGCCAGCGCGCGCGCGACCGCGACCCGCTGCTGCTCGCCGCCTGACAGCTGGCTGGGGCGATGCTCAAGCCGCTCGGCAAGCCCCAGCGCGCCAAGCAGGTCGGCAGCGCGGTTGTCCGCCTCCTCATGGCTTTTGCCTGCCACCAGCTGCGGCAGGACGACGTTCTCGATCGCCGTGAAATCGGGCAGGAGGTGATGGAACTGGTAGACGAACCCGACATGATCGCGCCGCAAAGCCGTCCGCGCATCGCCGTCGAGTTGGCTGGCCTCGGTCCCGGCAATCGCAATCGAGCCAGTGAAGCCGCCTTCCAGCAGCCCGATTGCCTGAAGCATGGTCGATTTGCCCGATCCGGAAGGGCCAAGCAGCGCGACGATCTCTCCGGGGCGAATGTCAAGATCGACGCCGCGCAGCACGTCAATGCGCACCCCGCCCTGCTCGAACGAGCGCGCCAGGCCGCGCACTTTGACGACAGGCTCATTCATAGCGCAGCACCTGCACCGGATCAGTGCTCGCCGCGCGGAAGGCGGGGTAAAGCGTGGCGAGGAAGCTGAACACCAAGGCCATCAGGCTGATCACCGTGATTTCGACCGGATCGCTGCGGCTCGGCAGTTCGGTAAGGAAACGGATCGATGGATCCCACAGGTTCTGCCCGGTCAGCATCTCGACAAGCCGCACAATCGGCTGGCGGAAGAACAGGAAAACAAAGCCCAGTAACAGCCCGGCCGCCGTGCCAAGCACCCCAATCAGAAAGCCTGTCGCGACAAATATCTTGAGCAGCGAACGCCGGGTCGCCCCCATGGTGCGCAGGATGGCAATGTCCCGCGTCTTGGCGCGAACGAGCATGATCAGCGACGAAAGAATGTTGAAAACCGCGACCAGCACGATGATCGAAAGCACGACGAACATCGCCACGCGCTCCACCGCCAGCGCCTCGAACAGCGAGGCGTTGATTGTTTTCCAGTCCGAAATCACCGCCTGGCCCGCCAGCTTGCGAGTCAAAGGCGCGAGCAATTCGGCAACATTATCGGGATCGTCGGTCTTGATCTCAATCATGCCGACCGAATCGCCAGTCAGCAGCAAAGTCTGCGCATCCTGCATCGGCATGACGACGAAGGCCTGATCATAGTCATAGACGCCGATCTCGATGATGGCCGAGACGACATAGGCAATTTCGCGCGGCACAGTGCCGAAGGGCGTGGCGCGGCCTTGCGGGTTGATCACGGTGATCGTGTCGCCGACCTGCGCGCCCAGGTTTTCGGCCAGCCGCGCGCCGATGGCGACATGGCCCGCGCCGGGGCGCAGTTCGGCAATGTTGCCGCTGGTGACTTTGGGCGCGAGGTTCCGGATATCTTCGGCCGTATTTCCGCGCGCCAGGATCGCTTCGACGCGTCCGTTGAAAGTAGTGAGCAGCGGCTGTTCGATCAGCGGAGAGGCGCTGACAACGCCCGGCGTGGCGCGCACGTCCTTGAGCACTTGCTGCCAGTTTTCCAGCCGCCCGCCATAGGCCTGGACAATGGCATGGCCGTTCAGTCCAACGATCTTGTCGAACAGTTCTGCTCGAAATCCGTTCATCACGCTCATGACAATGACCAGCGCGGCCACGCCAAGCATCACGGCCGCGAGGCTGATCCCCGCAACAAGGGCAATAAATGCTTCACCGCGCCCGGGCAGCATATAGCGCTTGGCGATCATCCATTCGAAGGGGGTAAGGATCAAGCTGAGGCTCTGCGGCTGTGGATCGGAAGTGGCGAGGATTTAGGGCGCTGCGCCCGATTGGGCAATCTTTGCCTGCAGCGATGCCTGCGAATTCGCGGTATAACTGCACGGCTCGGGGCTACAACGGACTCACCGCACCCGATGATTGTGGCCACGCGTCGCCCGAGGCTTGCTTTCACAAGCGATAGTCTCCACATGCGGCCCCTAACGGCTGGCGCGAATCCATGAACCTGACCCATCCTTATCTAGACGCTGACGGAGACAAGCTGCGCGAGGAATGCGGCATCTTCGGGGTAATCGGCGCCAAGTCCGAAGCCGCGGCGATGACCGCGCTAGGCCTTCACGCGCTCCAGCATCGCGGCCAGGAAGCCGTGGGCATCGTCAGCTTCGACGGCAATGAATTCTTCGCCCGCCGGGGCCTTGGTCATGTCGCCCAAGTGTTCGACGATCAGGCCAAGTTCGCGGAACTTCCGGGCGGCATGGCGGCAGGCCACGTGCGTTATTCCACCACGGGCGGCCAGGGCCTGCGCAATGTCCAGCCGCTGCACGCCGATCTCGCGCGCGGCGGCTTTTCGATTGCGCATAATGGTAACATTTCCAATGCGATGGCCTTGAAGCGCGAACTGATCGAACGCGGATCCATCTTCCAGTCGACTTCGGACACCGAAGTCATCATCCACCTGATCGCCACCAGCCGGTTTGCCAAATTGCTCGACCGGTTTGTCGACGCGCTGCGCATGGTCGAGGGCGCCTACTCGCTGATCTGCATGACGCCCAAGCGCATGGTCGCTTGCCGCGATCCCTTGGGTATCCGTCCGCTGGTCATGGGCAAGATCGGCGAAGCGACCGTGTTTGCCAGCGAGACAGTCGCGCTCGACGTCGTTGGGGCCGAATTTGTTCGCGAAGTCGAGCCCGGAGAGATCGTCGAGGTCCGCCAGGATGGCCGGGTAACCAGCCACCGCCCGTTTGGCGAACAGAGACCTCGGCCCTGCATTTTCGAGCACGTCTATTTCAGCCGGCCGGATTCGGTGAGCGGCGGCCGCTCGGTTTACGAAGTGCGCAAGCAGATCGGCAAGGAACTGGCCAAGGAATCGCCGGTCGATGCGGATTTGGTCATTCCAGTTCCAGACAGCGGCGTGCCCGCTGCGATCGGCTTCGCTCAGGAATCAGGCATTCCGTTCGAGCTTGGCATCATCCGCTCGCACTATGTCGGGCGCACATTCATTCAGCCCGAAGACGGCGCACGCCATGCTGACGTCAAGCGCAAGCACAATGCCAATCGCGCGCTGGTCGAAGGCAAGCGTATCATCCTGATCGATGACTCGATCGTGCGCGGCACCACGTCGATGAAGATCGTGCAGATGATGCGCGATGCCGGCGCTGCCGAAGTGCACATGCGCGTTGCCAGCCCGCCGACCGAGCACAGTTGCTTCTACGGTGTCGACACGCCCGAGCGACACAAGCTGCTCGCCGCGCGGATGGATATTCAGGGCATGGCCCAATTCATTCACGCCGACACCCTGGCATTCGTCTCAATCGACGGACTTTACCGCGCGGTTGGCGAGGCCAATCGCAATTCGGCCGCCCCGCAATATTGTGATGCTTGCTTCAGCGGCGAATATCCCACCAAGCTGACTGACATGGCCGACCGCGAAGACCCGGCCCAGCTCAGTCTGCCGGTCGAAAAAGTCGCGTGACGCGCTTTTCCGGCGAAGTGGCGCTGGTTACCGGCGCCAGCAGAGGCATTGGCGCGGCCTGCGCTCAGGCTCTGGCGGCAGCAGGCGCGCATGTCGTGCTGACCGCGCGCGACGTGAAGGCGCTGGAAGCCATCGAGGAACGCATTCACGCCGCCGGCGGGCATGCCACGATTGCCCCGCTGGACCTGACTGAGCCTGACGGCATCGCCCGCCTGGCGGCCGCAATCGGGCAGCGGTGGCCCGCGCTCGACATGCTGTTGATTAACGCCGGGATGCTGCCGCAGCTCAGCGCAGTAGTCGATATCGATCCGCGTGCTTTCAATACCGCGCTCACGACCAATGTTCTGGCGACCCAGGCCTTGCTCGCGGCCTTCCATCCGCTGCTGCGCAAGGCCAAGGATGCGCGGGTGATTGGCCTGACGACGTCAGTCGCGGCAAAACCCCGTGCCTACTGGGGCGCCTACGCCGCCAGCAAGGCAGCGGCAGAGGTTCTGCTCGATTGCTATGCGCAGGAAACCCGCAATGTCACACCAATCCGCGTGGCAATCGTTAATCCCGGCGCAACCCGCACGGCCATGCGCGCCCGGGCCTATCCGGGTGAAGATCCTGCCTCGGTCAAGCCGCCGGAAGCTGTTGCTGCAAGGCTTGTCGAGCTGTTTGGTGAACAGTTCGAGAGCGGACGGCGCGAAACTGTTAACCAGGCCGGGTAGCGAATCCGTAGCCTTTTTCCTCCATTTTTGGGGAGTGAATTCCCAAGGAGGGCGCGTCTCGCGCAGTTGAAGCCATGGCCATGATTTTCGACGCAAAAGACAAATATTCGGTCGCTGCCCAGGAAGACCGCAGCGCGCCGCGTGTCCGGATCTCCATTCCCGCATCGCTGCGCGTGTCGGGCGCCAAAGGCTATCAGACCGTGGTCAACGACCTCTCGCTAAGCGGCTTCTCGGCCATGGCCATCAATCGGATGCTGCCCGGATCGATTTGCTGGCTGACTCTGCCCGGTCTCGAATCGCAGCAAGCCGAAGTTGTCTGGTGGGAAAATGGACTGGTCGGCTGTGCTTTCCAGCAACTCCTCAGCCCGATCGTCCATGACAACCTGATCGCGCGTTGGCGCGGCAGCGGGATCTACCGACCCGCTTGCTGAGTGTGGCGAGGGCAATGAAAAAGGGGCGGCGCGATTGGTTCGCGCCGCCCTTTTTTTATTGGATTTGAACTAAATCAGGCTTCGACCGTCCAGGTCTGGCCCTTGCTCAGCAGCTTGGCGAGATCGGGCGCTTTGCCCTCGCTCAAACGGGCATCCTGACCAAGCAGTTCGGCTTCGAAAGTCGGGCGCGGATCGTCGTAAAGCACGCCCAGCGCCATTGGGAATTCGCCAAACGGCATTTCCACAAGCATGTGCGCGACAGCGCGGTTGGTCACATCGTGCACCACCACGCCGGCTGCCTGCCAGTCGCCATCGACAACATCGACCACTTCGAGGTGGAGATGATCGAGATTGACGCGCAGCCCTTTCGTTCCCTTATCGAACAGCATCGGCTCATCGTGCTTCAGCCAAAGCTGGTTGGCCTCGGCCCCCTTTGGCGCGGCGAAATCGTCGAACACGTCCTTGTTGTAGACGATGCAGTTCTGGAAGATTTCGACAAATGCCGCGCCCTTGTGGGCATGCGCAGCCTTCAGCACTTCAGGCAGGTTCTTCGACACGTCGAACCCGCGCGCCACGAACCGTGCGCCCGCGCCCAACGCGAATGCCGCCGGCCGCGCCGGACGATCAACCGAACCGCCGGGCGTCGAAGGCGACGTCGTCCCCAGCCGGCTGGTCGGCGAGTACTGGCCCTTGGTCAGCCCATAGATCTCGTTGTTGAACAGCAGGATCTGGCAATCGAGATTGCGGCGCAGGATATGCATCGTGTGATTGCCGCCAATCGACATACCGTCACCGTCGCCGGTTACCAGCCAGACATCCAGCTCGGGATTGGCGAGCTTGATGCCCGTGGCAAAGGCAGGCGCACGGCCGTGGATCGTATGGAAGCCATACGAATGGATGTAATAAGGAAAACGGCTGGAGCAGCCGATGCCTGAGACAAACACAGTCTTGGCCGGATCGGCACCGATTTCGGGCAGCGTGCGCTGCACGGCCTTCAGGATGGCATAGTCGCCGCAGCCAGGGCACCAGCGGACTTCCTGATCCGATTCCCAGTCCTTCAGGGTGGTCTGGATTGGGGTCATGTCGTTCATGGGTTCACCGCCTTGATGCTTGGCAATTGCGTGTCATTGGGCACCAGATCGTCGCCGCCGGCATTGCCTGGAATGCCATCGAAGAAAGTGGCAATCGCTGCTTCGATTTCGGCAATGGCGAAAGGCTGGCCCGAAACCTTGGTGAGCGGCTGCGCATCGACCAGAAACTGATCGCGCAGCACGGTCTTGAACTGTCCGGTGTTCATTTCCGGCACGAGGATCTTGTCGTAACTGCGCAGCAGTTCGCCGAGATTGGCAGGCAGCGGCCAGATGTGGCGCACGTGGATGTGGCTGACATCGACGCCTTTGGCGCGCTGGCGGCGCACTGCCTGGTGGATCGGGCCGAAAGTGGAGCCCCAGCCAACTACGGCGAGCTTGCCGCCGGCCTTGCCAAGACTGACTTCCTGGGCGGGAATGCCCTTGGCGACGCCGTCGACCTTGTCCTTGCGGGCATCGGTCTGCGCCTGGTGCGTGCCGGGCGAATAGTCGAGATCGCCCGTATCAATCGCCTTTTCGATGCCGCCGATGCGGTGCATCAGCTCGGGCGTGCCCGGCTTGATCCACGGGCGCACGCCGCGCTCGTCGCGCTTGTAGGGCAGAACCTGATCCTCGCCGTTCTTTTCCTCTAGGAACTTCACCGGAAACGGCTCGAAGGTCTTGGGATCCGGAACTTTCCACGGCTCGGCAGCATTGGCAATGTAGCCATCGGTCAGCAGCATGACCGGGGTCATGTACTGAACGGCAATGCGGCAGGCCTCGATAGCTACCTCAAAGGCATCGGCAGGCGAACGCGCGGCAATCACCGGCATCGGCGTATCGCCGTTGCGGCCATAGACGGCCTGATAGAGGTCGCTCTGCTCGGTCTTGGTGGGCAAGCCCGTCGACGGCCCGCCGCGCTGCGAATTGACAATCACCAGCGGCAGCTCGGTCATGACGCCAAGGCCAAGCGCCTCGCCCTTCAGTGCGATACCCGGGCCGGACGAGGAAGTTACGCCAAGTTGCCCGGCATAGCTGGCGCCAATGGCGGCGCAGACGGCTGCAATCTCGTCTTCCGCCTGGAAAGTCGTGACGCCGAATTCTTTCATCTTCACCAGGTTGTGAAGGATCGCGGAAGCCGGGGTGATCGGATAGCCGCCGAAAAACATCTTGAGGCCAGCCAGCTGCGCGCCGGCTACCAGCCCGAGGCTGATGGCTTCCGCGCCCGTGACCGTCCGGTAAAGTCCCGGAAGTGAATCCACTGGGGCAAGATTGAGGCGGGCGACCGTGCTCGAAATTTCTGCGGTTTCGCCATAGGCATGGCCCGCGTTCAGCGCGGCGATGTTGGCATCGGCGAGGACCGGGTTCTTCTTGAACTTGTCCTTCAACCAATCGATCAGCGGGCCGCGGTCACGGTCGAACATCCACAGTGCAAGACCAAGCGTCCACATGTTCTTGCAGCGCAGCGCTTCCTTGTTGCCCAGCCCGAACGGCTTCACCGATTCCAGCGTCTGTGCGCTGATGTCGAATGCCAGCAGCTGCCATTTGGCAAGGCTGCCGTCGTCGATCGGATTGCTCTCGTACTTGGCTTTTTCGAGGTTGCGCTTGGTGAACTCGCCGGTGTCGGCAATGATCAGGCCGCCGGGCTTGAGCGCATCGACATTGGTCTTCAGCGCCGCCGGATTCATCGCGACAAGCACGTCAGGCGCATCGCCCGCAGTCGTAATATCGGTCGAGCCGAAATTGATCTGAAAGGCGGAAACGCCAAACAGCGTGCCTTGCGGCGCGCGAATTTCCGCCGGAAAGTCCGGGAAAGTGGCGAGATCGTTGCCTGCGAGCGCAGTCGAGAGTGTGAACTGGCCGCCGGTGAGCTGCATGCCATCGCCGGAATCGCCGGCAAACCGCACCACAACCGCCTCGGGCACGGCACTTTCGCCCGTCTTGGCGGGGGTTTCGCTATTGGCAATTATGGTCGCCATCATTTTCCTCAATTCCCGGCAGAAATCGGCCTGCCGCGATGTTCCCGTACGCAACCAGCATCAGGGTGCAATTCAGAAATGCCTCTGGTGCTGATAATTCTGCTTGGGCAAAACGCCGCCTTGTCCCGCTAGTCAAGTCGCAATTGGGCATCTAGGGGCGGGCAGCAAACTTTGTACCCAAAATCATTGATGGAAGCTGAATCCATTCCGCGGCTTGCATCATACGCTTGGATTGCAGGCTTGTATTGCCCGATTATCTTGCCCGATTGTATCGAAGGTGAACCGATGAGCGAATTTGCCGCCCTGCCCTATCGCCCCTGTGTCGGCGTTATGCTGGTCAACACCCAGGGCCAGGTGTTTGTCGGCAAGCGCATCGACACGCGCGGCCAGCCTTCCGAGGGCGGTGACTTCTGGCAGATGCCCCAAGGGGGAGTGGATCCCGGCGAAGACCTGGAAGCGGCAGCCTACCGCGAACTCGCCGAGGAAACAGGCATTGCGGCGAATCTCGTCGCCATGATCGCCCGCACGCGCGAGGAACTGTTTTACGATTTGCCTGATGACCTGCTGGGAAAGCTGTGGGGCGGCAAATGGCGCGGGCAGCGCCAGCACTGGTATCTTGCCCGCTTCGCCGGCAGTGACGCGGACGTGCGCCTCGACGCACATGATCCTGCCGAGTTCGAAGACTGGCGCTGGGTGCAGCCCGAATTGCTGCCGGATCTTATCGTGCCGTTCAAGACCCGCGTCTATCGCAGCGTGCTGGAGGAATTCCGCGACCTGATCTGAGGCGGGGCCGCCGCGATCAGTTTTCGACGATTACCGGTTCGGGCGTAACCGTCTGCGCCGTCACAACACGGGGCGCGGGTCCCTTTTCTATGGCGGCGGCCAGAGACCGCGTTGCATCGCAGCTTTCGCCGCACAGGCCGCGAAGCCGCGCGAGATTCCGCCTCGCGCGTTCGATCGCGCCTTTTTCCGCAAAGGCAGCGCCCTCGCCGGAAATCGCCGCGAGGTTCTGAGGTTCATTGGCAAGCGCAAGGCGGTAATAATGGAGTGCCTTGCCCTGAAGTCCGCTGCGCCGGGCGGCCTGCGCCAGTTCCAGCAATACCGGAACTGAGCCAGGCTGGATGGCCAAAGCTGCCTCGTATGAATCGATTGCTTCGTTGATCCGCCCAGCGCCTAGCTCAACCTGGCCGCGAGAGATCAGGCTCGCCACGCGCGGATCTACCGGCGCCGACTGCGCGGAATAACCGACACTCGAACTCAGAACCGCCACAAGTGACAGGGCAATGGCGGCTGGATAATAACGCATTACGAACTCCCTGACGGCGCTGAGCGACACTCGAGACCGTTCGACCATAGCAAGCCTGAATATCACATGCACGCCAACCGCGCGACGAAAAATCCGTCGGTCCCATCGCGATACGGAGTCATGCGATATCCTGAACCGCGCGGCAATCCCGCCGCAAATGGCAGGCCGTCTGCGCGGAAGCGCTCGTCGCGGGAGAGAAATGCCGCCACTTGATCGGCGCCCTCCCCGTCGAGCAGCGAACACGTGGCATAGACCAGCCGTCCGCCCGGCTTCACCAGCCCGGCCGCGAGATCAAGCAAGCGAGCCTGAAGCCCTCGAACACGCTCAAGCTCGCGCGGGGTGAGGCGCCAGCGTCCTTCGGGATTGCGCCGCCAGGTGCCGCTGCCCGAACACGGTGCATCAATCAGGACGGCATCGGCCTTTCCTGCGTGCGCAGAGAGTGCTTCCGCCTCGCGCCCGGGGTTGAGCAGCAAAGTCTCGATGATCGCCGCTCCCGCACGCTCGGCGCGGGGAGGCAGGCGCGACAGGCGTCCGCGATCGGTATCGCAGGCCAGCAGAGTGCCGCGATTTTCCATCGCCGCGGCCAACGCCAGAGTCTTGCCCCCTGCCCCGGCGCACAAGTCTATTATGAGCTCGCCGGGCCGCGCGCCCACTGCTTCGCAGACCAACTGCGAGGCCGTATCCTGCACTTCGACCAGGCCGCTTTTCCACGTATCCCATTGCTCGACTTGCGTGCCGAACGGGAGGCGCAAGCCATGGGGCGAAGCGGTAGGCTCGCCGGTTACCGGCAATTCGATCGTGTCTCGCTCTGCCTTCAGCGCGTTGACCCGAATGTCGAGCGGTGCACGGCCAAGCAAATCGCCCTCGATCTCCGAAGCGGCGAGCAGCTTTTCAAGCCATGCGGGCGCGGTTCCGGGGCGGGCGTATCGCTCGCCACTTGCGATCGGTTCAGGCGCATGCGGGGAACCATCGAACAGTGCGGCGAGCGCGGCATCGTCCTTGGCGCAAGTCAGCATGGCCGCGCGGCCGCTGTGCGGCACTTCGCCGCAGCTGCGGATGGCACGGTAGGCAAGTTCGCGCACCGCGCGGCGGTCGCTCGAACCGGCAAACCTTCGCGTGCGAAACCAGTCGACGATGATCCGGTCAGCCGGAGGGCCATTGCCGCGCGCGGCGGCGATGACCAGATCGAGAATCTCGATCGCGGCCTGGACGCGTGCCTGCGGCGTCATGCGAGAATGCCTCCCCTCAGGGAGATGGGATCAGCCACGCGTGGGATAATTCGGCGCTTCGCGCGTGATCGTCACGTCGTGAACATGGCTTTCGCGAAGCCCGGCATTGGTAATCCGCACGAATTGCGCCTTAGTGCGCAGATCATCGATTGTGGCCGAGCCGGTATAACCCATAGCCGCCTTGATGCCGCCGACCAGTTGGTGAATGACATCCTTGGCCGGTCCCTTGTAAGGCACTTGTCCTTCGATGCCTTCGGGCACGAGCTTCATCTGATCCTTGATGTCCTGCTGGAAATAGCGATCCGCGCTGCCGCGCGCCATCGCGCCGACCGAGCCCATGCCGCGATAGCTCTTGTAGGCACGGCCTTGGTAAAGGAACGTCTCGCCCGGCGCTTCCTCGGTACCCGCCAGCATCGAGCCGATCATGATCACCGATGCACCAGCCGCGAGCGCCTTGGCTGCATCGCCTGAAGTGCGCAAACCGCCGTCAGCAATGGCCGGCACGCCCGATTTCTGAGCTTCTTCGGCAGCCTCCATGATCGCCGTCAGCTGCGGCACGCCAACACCTGCGACAACCCGCGTGGTGCAGATCGAGCCGGGGCCAATCCCGACTTTCACCGCGTCCGCGCCTGCGCCGACCAGCGCCTTGGCTGCTTCGGCTGTGGCAATGTTGCCGGCGATCACCTGTGCGGAATTCGATAGCTTCTTCACCCGCTCCACTGCGCGGGCGACATCGCGGTTATGACCGTGGGCAGTGTCGATGACGATGACATCGCATTCCGCCGCCAGCAGGGCTTCGGTGCGCTCGAAGCCTTTGTCGCCCACGGTCGTGGCGGCAGCGACGCGCAGGCGGCCGGCCGCATCCTTTGTTGCGGACGGATAGTTCACCGCCTTTTCGATATCTTTCACCGTGATCAGGCCGATGCAGCGGAAATCATCGTCGACTACCAGCAGCTTTTCGATCCGGCGCTGGTGCAGCAAGCGCTGGGCTTCCTTCTCCCCCACGCCCAGCTTCACCGTGGCGAGATTGTCATGCGTCATCAGCTCGCGCACCGGCTGGCCCGGGTTGGCGGCAAAGCGGACATCACGATTGGTCAGGATGCCAACCAGTTTGCCACCATTCTCGACAACAGGAATCCCACTGATCCGGTGGGCCTGCATCAAAGCCTGGGCGTCGCCCAGCGTGGCATCGGGAGTGATCGTAATCGGGTTGACCACCATGCCGCTCTCGAAGCGCTTGACCGCGCGCACAGCGGCGCATTGTTCTTCCACCGTCAGGTTGCGGTGAAGCACGCCAATGCCGCCAAGCTGCGCCATGACGATGGCCATGTCGGCCTCGGTCACCGTATCCATGGCCGAGGAAACGACCGGTATGTTGAGCGCGATATTGCGTGTGAGCTGGGTGCGGGTGTCCGCCATGCTGGGCAAGATGTCCGATTCAGCCGGGCGCAGAAGCACGTCGTCGAATGTAAGGCCGAGAGGGATATCCATAGTTGCCACTGTTCCGCTTGTTCCTGAGCTTTCCCGGGAGATTCGTGGCGGCCCATGTAACCGCACCCGTCACTCGGCACAAGGCGGGCGTTCCACAGGCCCGCATCGGCTCATCGGGCGGGTAGTCGCACTTTGCGTGTATCGCCAAACCAGCGGCCCAACGCGACATGGAATGCAACGTCCTCAGCCGCCCCGCCCAGCTCGATGCCGCGCTTCAGATTGTCCGCCGGGCGGTGATAGGGCCCTTCGAAGAAGGCTTCGATGCGCGCGCTGTCGGCGTAGGCGCTGGAGACCATCACGGCGGGCACATCGTGCTGCTGCAAGGCCCAGCCGTCCTGCCGGCGAATATAGGCATTGGCGCCATTGCCGGGGACGATGGCTCTGCGCTCCCGCCGCGCCACGGCCTCGATCTGTGCATCAAGCGGCGTCATTCCGCGCCCGACAATGGCTAGCGGCGTGCCGGCGGGTGCAAGGGCGACGGAATCGATATTGAAGGCGGCAACGATCTGGCCCAGCGGCAGGGGAGGATTCTCGGCGAAGGCATGAGCCCCGAGCAAGCCCAGCTCTTCCGCTGTGGTGGCAAGGAAATAGATGTCACGGTCAAGCCGAGGCCCCTTGGCAAGCCGCCGGGCAATTTCGGTAAGCGCGGCCACACCGCTGGCATTATCGACCGCGCCCCGGCAAATAATGTCTTCTGCGGGGGGCTGTCCGCAGATGCCGAAGTGATCCCAATGGGCCATGAACAGCACTGCGCCGCTCGCTGGCCTGCGGCCCGGCAGTTTGCCGATCAGATTGAACGTACTGATGCGCGTCTCACGCGTTCGCGCCTCGAGCGAGGCGGAGATGTCGAGCAGGACCGGTTGAAAGTCGGCCTGACTCGCAGCGGCCTCAAGGGCGGTGAGCGTCCGGCCACTGCCCTGCAGTAAATTGCGCATGCCCGCTGCGGTAATGAATGCCTCGACATCGCCGCCCGGATTGTCGCTGGCTAGCGCGTAGCCTGCGCGGTTTCGGCGGCTGCGCACGTTTTCGAGCGTGCGCTCGCTATCCAGCACGGTCATCACGCCTGAAGCTCCCGCCTCGATCAGGGCATTCTGCCGGTCACTGCCTTCAATTCCCGCGTCCATGAGTAGTGCCACTCTCCCGGCCAGCTCGTTGCGCGGAGGGAGCGGCCCCTGCCCTTTGCCGACATACAGAAGCGGCGCATCGCGCAGCAGACTGCGGCTGCCTGACGTCAACACCAGCACCGCATCGGCCGGCGCATATTGCGGCCGCCCCCGCCGTGTAAAGCGCGCGGAAGAAAATGAAGGCGTTCGCTCGATCAGGCCGACAGGGGCGAACCATTCATTGCTGGGGTCATTGGTGCCCGACACCAGGCCGACATCGAACCACTGCTTGCCGAGATAGCGCAAGGTCTTCGCCTCGCCTTCGGTCCCGGGCTCGCGCCCTTCATAGGCATCGCTTGCCAGTTCGGCGATATGGGCCATGAGCTGCGCTTCGAGCGCGCGATCGCGCTTGGGCGCCGCCGCAATCGGGATCGATTGTATGCCGAGCACAGCCAGAAGGGCGCAGGCAATCGCCATCCGCTTCAATTTCGACCCGACAGTGTCCCGCATCATGCGGCGAGACTACACGCTGTACTTGCGGCGGCAAGATAGGTGTCCTGTGGTTTTCCCGGGTCTTGAGCGCCCTTTTGACAGCTCTGCTGCCTTTCGGGGGTTTTGCTACTGGGCAGTCCAGCCGCCATCCATGGTCATGTTCGCACCAGTGATATTGGCGGCGGCATCGCGGCACAGAAAGACGGCCAGCTCCGCCAGATCGGCCGGGCGGACAAACTGCTTGGTCGGCTGGCGCTCAAGCATGACATCATTGATCACTTGTTCCCGAGTCATGCCGCGCGCTGCCATGGTGTCAGGAATCTGGTTCTCGACCAGCGGCGTCCAGACGTAAGCCGGGCTGATGCAGTTGGCGGTAATGCCATGCGTTGCCAGTTCGAGCGCGAGGGTCTTGGTCAGGCCATCAAGCCCGTGTTTGGCAGAAACATAAGCAGACTTGAATGGCGATGCCGTCAGCGAGTGCGCCGAGGCGATATTGATAATTCGCCCCCAGCCCGACGCTTTCATGTGCGGAACGGCGAGGCGGCAGGTGTCGAAAGCGGCCGTCAGATTCAGCGAAATGATCTGGTCCCACTTCTCGGCGGGAAACTCCTCGATCGGCGCGACGTGCTGCATACCGGCATTGTTGACCAGGATGTCGACGGCCCCTGCCCCGGCCATGACGGCTTCCACGCCTTGGCGACGCGACATGTCGCCTGGCACATGGATCGCCGACATTTCGGCGCACAATCCGGCGATCGCCTCGGCATCACCGAGGCCGCAAAGCACCACTTGCGCTCCGGCCTCGTGAAGGGCGCGGGCAATGGCCAGGCCAATGCCCGATGTCGAACCAGTGACGAGCGCGCGCTTGCCGCTCAGGAACAGGGGATCATTCATAAACGTTCTCGACTCCGGTTATGCCTCAGCTAGATTGCTTGCGGACTGACCGCTCGTGCCCGGGATCGCAAATCCCGCCGATGATTCAAGACCACTAATTACAGGGAAGTTAGCATGCGGCTTGACGATTTCGATCCCAATTCTGTCGACGTTGAAGATCAGCGTGGTAGCGGAGGCGGCTTCCGGCTGCCGATTGGGGGCAGTGGCGGCAAACTGGGCTGCGGCACCTTGGTTATCATTCTGATTGCATCCTACTTCTTCGGTGTCGACCCGTCCCAGATGATCGGCGGGCTGGATCAGGCACAGCAGCAAATGCCAAGCGATCCGCAGGCTCGGTCGGAATCGGCCGGGGCCGTAGCAGGTTCCACCTCGCAAAGCTGCACGATCGACGCCGCGAGCAAGGAAACCTGCAATGCGCTATCGTCGCTCAACAAGACTTGGGAGCCGGTCTTCCGCCAGTCCAAACTCGAGTTCCAGCGCCCGCGCTTGGTGTTTTATTCGCAAAGCGGCCAGTCCGGCTGCGGCGCCGCGCAAAGCGCAATGGGACCGTTTTATTGTCCGGAAGATCAGGGGATTTACATCGACACCGATTTCTATCGGCAGATGGAGAGCGAACTGGGCGCTACGGGGCAATTCGCGCGCGCCTATGTCGTCGCGCACGAATTCGGGCATCACATCCAGAAGCTCACCGGGATGTCTGATCAGGTGCGCAGCCTCCAATCGCAAAACCCCAGCCGCGCCAATCAGCTGTCAGTCCGCCTCGAACTGCAGGCAGATTGCTACGCGGGGGTCTGGGCGGCCAAGAATCGTGACCGGTTAGAGCCCGGCGACATGGAAAGCGGTCTCAATGCTGCGCACCAGATCGGCGATGACGTGCTGATGCGTAATGCCGGGAGGCGCCCCACTGAAGCATCGTTCACGCATGGTTCGGCGGCGCAGCGCATGGAATGGCTGCGCAAGGGCATGGAGCGAGGGAACGAAGATGACTGTGATACGTTTGCAGATCTGAGTAGATAACCAAACAGGGATTCAGCCAGATGAACATCAAGACAGCCGCAGCGTCAGCACTGGCGGCACTTGTTGTCGTGGCGGTCTCCCCTGCCCTTGCACAAAGCGCACCGCGCGCGGTTGAAAGCGCTCCGGTCAATAGCGGCATCCAGACTCCGGTCGACGATCTCAATCTGCGAAAGGCCGCCATTCCGCCGCTGCTGATCGACGCGATCGACCACCCATACAGCCTCCAGGGATTGCGGCAGTGCAGCCAGCTGGTGACAGCCGTCGAGGAACTGAATGGCCTGCTCGGCAAGGATCTCGACTTACCGCAAGAGTCGGGAAACCGGCTGACTGTCAATGACGTCGCCGATTTCGCTGCCAGCTCGCTTATTCCCTTTCGCGGCCTGATCCGGGAAGTCACAGGCGCAAATGGACGTCAGCGCCAGATGCAGGAAGCCGTGCTTGCCGGCTTTGCGCGCCGCTCGTTCCTGAAAGGTGTGGGCGAGATGCGCGGTTGCCCCTACCCGGCCCGCGTCGCAACCTCTCGCATCATTGCCCAGCAAGCTGCGCTCACCAGTGCCAATCTCGAGGCACTGTGTGGCCCCCTGCCGGGCGGCGTTCAGCGGTCGAAGTCCGAGGAGCGGCGCAATCGTGGTCAATGTGCGGATTTCCGCCGCAGTAAGGAACAGACCAGCCAGGCGGTCCGCGCCTCGAGCAAATAGCTAGCGCAATGCGCGGTTGCGATTGAGTTTCGCCTTTTGCTTCGCTAGCGAGGCGCCATGCGACTGACTGACTGCCATAACATCGACGATTTTCGCCGCCTTGCCGCCAATCGGCTTCCCTGGCCCGTATTCGATTACATCGACGGCGCGGCTGACGACGAGATTACCAAAGCGCGCAATACGGCTGCCTATGCCCAGTGCGATCTGGTGCCCGACGTGCTGGCCGGCGTGGAGGAAATCGACACCTCGATCACGATCATGGGACGCAAGAGCTCGCTTCCCCTGATCCTCTCCCCCACTGCACTCCAGCGCGTATTCCACTGGCAAGGCGAACGCGCGGTGGCCCGCGCCGCCGAGAAATTCGGCCTGTGGTTCGGCATTTCGAGTCTGGCGACAGTCAGCATCGAGGAAGTGGCGGCGATGGTCTCCACGCCTAAGATGTTCCAGCTTTATGTCCACAAGGACAAGGGCCTCAACACCTCGATGATCGATCGCTGCAAGGCGGCCAAGTTCGATGCCATTGCCTTGACCGTCGACACGATCGTGGGCGGAAAGCGCGAACGCTGCGCGCGCAGCGGTTTTTCCTCGCCGCCGCGTTTCACGCCAAGCTCGATGCTTTCCTATGCGACCAAGCCGGCATGGGCGCTCAACTATCTGTTCCGCGAGAAATTCGCCCTGCCCCAGCTGGATGGCCACGTGCAGGAAGGGACGGGCAAGGCTGTCTCGATACAGGCCTATTTCAGCGAAATGCTCGACCAGTCGCTGGACTGGAAGACAGCCGAGCGCATTCGCAGCGACTGGGGCGGCACATTCTGCCTCAAAGGTGTGATGAGCGTGGCCGATGCCCGGCGCGCAGTGGACATCGGTGCAAATGCCATCATGATTTCCAACCACGGCGGACGCCAGCTCGACGGCAGCCGGGCGCCGTTCGATCAGGTTGCGGAAATTGCCGACGCGG
>Ga0075362_10000084_pt1 | contig 25989 bp, 29 predicted proteins | sample EndMetdeltDD1762_FD_71397 | JGI IMG/M metagenome (GOLD analysis project Ga0075362, IMG submission 71397) | Populus endosphere microbial communities from Tennessee, USA - Endosphere MetaG P. deltoides DD176-2 | ecosystem: Host-associated > Plants > Roots > Endosphere | place: USA: Tennessee...
AAAGAAAAAAGTATAAAAGCCCGAGTCCCTACTCGGGCTTTTAATGCTATCTTATTTTAGTAAAAGCGGGGGTATTTGCGTCGGCGTACCAGCGTCGGCATCTTGTTCATGTAGGGGTTCAGCGGCATTTGGATCGGTCGTTGAAGCCCTCCTGTTTGTAATGCCAGGCCTCCGAGCATCAAGCCCATGGCGCTGTCGGTGATAACCGCCACCGGCTGCATTTGGCGGGCCATGGCGTTGTAGTGCTGCCTAATCTCTTGCATTCGTTGCTGTGTGTAAGTAAGAACCTCTCGCAAATGGTACTTACTCCAGCTATTAAAGCTCAGCGTGCGGCTCGGCGTGATTATTTTGACCGCGCTGGCCAGAAGCTGCGAACTGAAATCGATCTCGGCGATCATATCGAAGCGAACATCCTCTACCGCCATGAACAGTGGTTTGTGGTCGACCAGAAGCAGTCGCTGATCCGTTACGCAGAGCATGGCGAACCCTCCCTCGTAACGCCCGTTGACACAGTGCGCGACATGCTCGTCCGGTGTTAGGACATTGGCAAGCTCGCGTATCTCGCCTCGCCCCCAGAAGCGGAAATTACACCCCACCTTGTTGAGTTGCTCGTGTAGCTGCTCAAGGCTTATCATGATTTTCCCTCCTTACTCCAGCCCACATCAGCTGGTTATCTATAGTATGCGCGTTTGCATACCTTTCGTCGGTTATCTATGTCACACTCTCAGCAAGACAAATATCACAATCTATTACACCTCTGTTGTGTAGAAGTTTGTGGATAACTTTTTTATATGGTAGGATAACACTATGTTGACGGCCGCAAGCCCACCCAACGAATTTGTTAATCTTTTCCACCAAGGAAAGCGATTAACATTCAGCAAAGGCGATTTTGTCATCAGGCCCGGCGGTTCACCGTCGGGCATTTTTTATATAGCCCGCGGCCTGGTGAAAGCCTACGACATCACTAAATATGGTGATGAGAATTTGCTGATCATTCGAAAAGCCGGAGAAATCATCGGACTCACACGTGCCGTCACCGGACGCGAACGGCATATTATCTACACTGCCCTCGCACCCACCACCGTATTTTTTGTCGAAAAAGACGTATTTAATACCTACCTTCAGGAACACCCGCAAGCCGCCCTACCGCTTATAGAGATGCTAACAGAAATGTATCGTCTGCACTCCGAGCGCATTCTCACACTGGAGTATCGCAGTGTGCGCGAGCGCCTCATCTCATTTTTGCTCAATACCGCCGATCGCTTCGGCTTAGAGCTTTCGACCGGAGTCGTCCTGGATGTACCACTCCGCCACCAGGATATCGCCAGTTCGATCAGTGCTACGCGCGAAACAACCAGCCGCGAGCTCGCGGTATTGGAGCGTAAGGGCTGGCTTTCTCGACAACAATTCCAGATTACGCTGCACGAACCCGAAAAAATGCGCCAATTCCTGGAGTAGCTATTTCCAGTGTGCCACAATTTGTTCAATGGTCTTTACGACCATTTCGTGGGACGGAACATCCTGTTTTTCGTAGTAGTGGTCGGTACTGATATAGTCTTCAATAACGTTAAGACAGAAAATTTCGTCAGCCAAAATGTGCATACGGTCAACGGCTGGCACGCTGGCGAACGGTGTAGCTACAATAAGTTTATGCGTCTTTATCGGCTTGAGGTATTCGGCCGCTAGGTCGAGAGAAAATCCGTTGCTCAAGCCATCGGAAACTAGAATGACGGTGTTCCCTCTCAGGAGATTCTTGCGGATAAGACCACCTCGACCCTCCAAGCGGTGCATTTCCTGCATCTTGTGCATTTTTTCTTGTTCAATAAAGCTGCGGTATTCGGAAACGAATTCTTCGATCTCGCCCGGTGAATAAAAATGATTGTAGGTGAACGATCCGTCCTGGTTGATGCCAGCAATCGCGGTATTTTCGCGCGGTATTTGAATTGCATCGGTGAGGAGCATCGTCAGGACACAGTGCAACTCCATGGCAATCTGTGCACCCACCATAACTGCGCCATCACTGAGAGCAACTACGGCACATTTTTCGTTTTTATATTTTTCCGCTAACTGTTTGGCAAGGAGTTTGCCTGCCGCTTCGCGGCTATCAAAATACATATTGCTAGTGTACTACGTTTACTCTATAAGCTCTAGGGTTAGCGCTACTTCTTCGCGCGCCGTAGTTTATAGAATCGTTCGCGATTGCCTTTACTGCCGGCAACCTCAGAGTCGGCTTTGTCGAGGACCATAAAATATTTGAGTACCCAGTTTTCAAAATCTTTCAAAATCTCGCGACGCATCTTGTCGTTTTTAATGACGCCTTTGTGCATAACACCGCTTTCACGAGCCTCAAACTGCGGCTTTACCATGGCAGCAACGATAGTTTGTGGCCCACACAATGTTGCCACATGAGGTAGGATATCACGAAGACTAATGAATGACACATCGATCACCACCAAATCCGGCACCGAAATCGGGACAGTTTTGCGGGTGGCGTCCGACGGGGTAACCCGCAAGCCGACGTTGCGGATGTCGGTTTGTTCGTGTAGCTCGATGCGCGCATCACCACGCAAGGACGGATGCAGCTGATTGGTTCCAACGTCTATAGCATAGACTTTGCGGATCCCATGCTTGAGCGCGTAGTCGGTAAAACCACCTGTAGAGCTACCGACGTCGAGCATGACTTTACCTTCAAATTGCAGATGCAAAATCTTGGCTACTGAGGCAAGCTTGAGCCCTGCACGCGAGACATATTGTTCTTCGACCTGCAGATCGATTTCAGCATCAGACGCCGTAAAGGTGCCTGGCTTAGTTACGATATCGCCGTTAACCCGTACTTTGCCGAGCCGGATCCAGCTTTCCGCCTGTGAGCGCGACGGCACAAGCCCACGGGAAAACAATAGTTGGTCTAAGCGCTGTTTCATGTTCTTAGTATACCCTATCCGTTCAGATAGGCGTTGATCTGTCTTGCGACGTCGGCGATAGCACCCCAGGAGCTATTACTTGTCATGATCGTCAGCGCATATGGCCCTTTGGGTCCGTATACGATTCCAGCGTCGTGGATCACACTATCTACAAAGCCCGGTTTGTTCGCGGTCATAAGGCCGGTGCCAGCCGGAATACCAGCACGGTAGATCTGTCGCTTCATGAGGTCAAGAAGCTTTCCTTGGTCATTAGCACTCAGGAGCGAGCCGCTCTGGAGTTTAGCCAAGAAGACAGTTAGGTCGTTTGCAGTGGTCGCCATGTTACCGGTATTAAGACGAGTTGAACCAAGGCCTAAGCCACGCATTTGGTTCTCTATGTTTTGCCAGCCAAGCTTCTCACCAAAAGCCTTGGCACAAGGGTTGTCGGAGCGAACGATCATAATATCAAAACACTCACCCGCTGATTTGCCGTTAATAGAATCCCCCCAGCTCATACGTCCCGCTTCAATTTCTTTGAAAACTGCATATGCCACGAATAACTTATAGGTACTGGCTGCCGTGAAAGCCTTACTACCATTAGTGCTACCGCTGCGTCCGCTCCCACCGATTTCCCGTACCGAAATTCCAAAACCTTTGGATGATAAGTCAGCAAGTAACGCTCGCAAACCTGCATCCGTTTGGCTGTAAGAACGTGTATAGGTAATCTTGGGTGGCAGCTCGACAAGAGGCACTTCGAGCGTGGCACTCTGGCCCTTACGCAGCGTTTGATCGATAAGGGTAATGGTCTTGGGAACGTCTACACCGCGGCCAGAAGTCCCGACTGTACGATCAACTTCAATACCATCCACCAAGCGCACAACTGTCGTACCTGGTGCTTTATAAACCTTTTTCTGAGCAGTATCCAGATACTTTGTTACTACATCCTGTTTGAGTGCCAGCTGCAATTTCATCGTTGCCGGGTCTTCCTTGAAGTCAAGCCAGCCAGCAATCGTCGCTTTTTCGACAGTAGTTTTCGCGCCCTGCACCGACAGCGCCAGAGGAGTATCGACAGCTTTTTGGGCTTCGGCAAGTAAGCTCTTCACTTCGTCATTGGTGCGCTCGGCAGCTTTCTTTTTTGCAGTAAGCTGAACGGTGGTACGCGGTTCAAAAGTAGCTTTTCGGACTGCTTTCGTAATTTCGTCAACAGGATAGTCTTTGCTTGGCTTGGAGGGTACTAATTCTACTTCCGAGCCCTTAATGGCTACTGATGCATTCACCGACTGTACAAAACCATCCTTGTGCACTTCTTGCGCGAAGTACTTCAGGCGATCGTCGTCAAAGCTTACTCCAAGTGGCGTATTTCGGTCAGCCATAATAAAAAATGAGCTAAATGGAATAAATCGCTGCCACACCGGATAGCGTGCCGCCTCCTTTAATGAAGGTTTCGTCTCCATATTCACGCCAACTTCATCAAGAGGTCGAGTGAATGATTTGTCTTCGGTTTTAACAGTAAGCGAGGCTTTTTCGTAATTTTTATCGAGTATCTTTTGGGCATCGACAAGACTCTTGCCGCCAACGTTCTCGCCGGAAACTTTCACGCCTGGCAATGTTCGGTTTGAGGGATACAACAGCTGGAAAAGAACAATCAGCACGACAAAAAAACCCAGACCTATTCCAATCTGTTTTAGCAATTGCTGGTGATCCTGCGCCCACCGGCCAAAGCGTCCTTTCGGCTCCCTCAAACGGTCCATCCACACCTCGCTTTTAAAACTCTGGCATTTAGCTCAAGTATACCAGGCTGAGGTGGTAAAATGCTAATCTTTAGAGCGCTCTAGGTACTCGCCGGTTCGCGTATCCACCTTGATAACGTCACCCTGCTTGATAAAAGCTGGTACTTTTACGATGATGCCTGTTTCGAGCGTCGCATCCTTAAGAACAGAGCTGGTCGTGTCGCCCTTGACCACGTTTTCGGCATAAGTCACTTTGAGCGGGACATTCTTGGGGAGCTCCACGTTTATAGGAGTGTTGTTGAAAAATTGCAGCTGAATGCGATCGCCTTCTTTGAGGTAGCCGGCGCCGTCGCCGACAAGATCAGCCGATACTTCGAATTGCTCGAAAGTCTCGTCGTTCATGAAGTAGAATACTGTACCATCAGTGTAGAGGTACTGAACGTTCTGGTTGCTCACATCAGCACTGTCAAGTTGTTCGTTTCCCTTGTATGTCTTCTCGAGCACTTTGCCATCGAGTAAACTTTTAATACGCACGTTCACAATAGAACCGCCGCGGCCCATAACCTTCTGGTTGTAGGTCACCACGCGATATGGCACGCCGTCAATCTGGAACAACGTTCCTTTTTTGAGGTCGGTGATGCTTAGTGCCATGATGGTTCTCCTATTGTAGTTTTGAAATAATGTATTGTATGTATGAGCTGTTTTGGGCGACATCAACGCTTCCCAGTATATTGTACTCGCTCAAACGGAGCATAGCGTGGTGCAGTTGCTCCAGGCGCTCCTTGGCAGTATGTGCCAAGGTGAGTTGTTCTGCCCTTGTTTCGGCCAGCTCGTAATCCCGCACATCCAGGCGGACGTCCATTAAAAGACGCCGAATTGCCTGAATAGCTTCGCGTTCTGGCCGTTGTAAGGCATCAACATCAACTGCAGACACAATCCCGTTCAGGTTTGCGCTAAGTTTTCGGATGAGCTCTGTGAGCGTACTGCCTTCCACCGTTTGCTAACCTAGTTGTTAGCGACAAATGGCAACAACGCAATGTTGCGAGCGCGCTTGATAGCGGTGCTCAAACGGCGCTGTTGACTTTCGGTAAGACCGGTCTTCTTGCGAGTCTCGATCTGGCCGTATACGTTTACGTAGCGCTGCAAGGTCTTGAAGTCCTTGTAGTCAAAGTAAGGTACATCTGTTTTGTGCTTAAAAATCTTTGCCATAGTTTCTTCCTTATGAGTAGAAGCGATGTGATGCTTGCAGTCAAGGCACCTCGGAAGCGCAAAATGTGTTATATCAAACACATTTTGTGACCCGGCAGTGCCGAGAATGCAAGTACACAGAGCTTACATTGTTAACGGGATATTTAGAAAGGAATATCGTCGAGGTTTACCGGTTCATCACCAATATCTTCGATAACCACGTCATCTTTTTTGCCTGAGCCATTACTGCTGCCGGCGTTGTTGTTGCCGCCAAATGATCCGGCACTAGAACCTTCACCGCCTTCACCGCGACCGTCCAAGAAGGTTACGTCGTTGGCAAGTACGTCAACTTTGCTGCGCTTCTGGCCGTCTTGTTCCCAAGAACGACTTTGCAGACGACCCTGTACGAGACAGCGGCGACCTTTGGTCATGTACTGCGAAACGCGCTCTGCGAGCGGGCCCCATGCTGAAACATCGATGTAATCGGTTGCTTCCTGCCATTCACCAGACTGGTCTTTGTAAGAGCGGTTCAGCGCGAGACTAAAGCTTACAACACTCTGGCCGCTTGGTGTTTGACGCAATTCAGGATCGCGTGTTAGGTTCCCCATTATGATGACTTGGTTGACACTTCGTGCCATATTCCCCTCTTTTCTGACGAGAGCTCTCAGAGTTACCTCTGTGTCCGCCAAAATGCGGACTAGCCCTGCTCTTTCCCTTAAAAATTGTTATACATTTTAGTATAGCTTATTCAGCTGATTTTTCAGCTTCTTCGCTGTTTTCACCGCGAGCGGCAGCCTTCTTGGCTTTTTCCTCTTTCAAAGCTTCAGCCTTAGCCATAGCCTTGAGGTCTGGACGAGTAATCATAAAGCGGATTACTTCGTCGGTAATGTTGAGGATGGACTCAACTTTGCGAACGTTCTGAGCAGGAAATTCTACGGTGTAGAATACGTACACAGCGTGTTCGTTCTTCTTGATTGGGTATGCGAGCTTACGCTTGCCCCAATTATCAGTGTTTTTGATTTCGCCGCCGTTGTCGGTGAAAATCTTTTCTACGCGAGACGTAGCTTTTTCCAGATCAATTTCAAGATCTGGGTGGTAAAGTACAGCAACTTCGTACTGGTTCATCCCTTACTCCTTTGGATTAATAGCTCACGCGCTTGGGATTGCCGTGAACTGAGTTATTAACAGAGGTAATTATACGCTATTACTCTGTAAAAAGCAAACAGCCCGGGATCCGGGCTGTTTCTAGGAATGTACGTTGTTTATGCGCGGTTGGCTACAAGCTTACCGTTAACATTTTTGAAGGTTACTTTGGCACCAACCTTTTGGCTGCGGTCTTCGCCTTTTTCAAATCCAATGGTATTTACTGCATTAGCAGTTGCGGTTGCACTATCGTCGATGTCGAGTAAGCGCTCGGCTTCATGGACACCTTCCCAATAGTTACCGCCCTTTTCAAGCTTAATGGTTACACTACCATCGTTATCGAGGGTAATTTTCTCATTGCCGACATCGACGGTTTTAGCGGTCTGTTCGTTTGAGGTATCGCCGTGTTTGTCGCCCTTTTCGAGGCTTTCAACCTGACGGTCGATCCCCTTCTTGATTGTATCGATCTGGTCGTCAAAGATAGAACTGATACTTTCCTGACGTTCTTGCGGCTGGCTAGGGAGCTGGTTTGCGCTGATTGAGGAGCGAGGAGCTTCATCGCGGGCCATATCGCCACCAACGCCCATCATAAGACCCGCTGACGCAGCGACTAGGCCGACAGCACCGATCATTCGGCGACGTCGGGCACCGCGGCTACGTTCGTGTTGAGCATTTTCTTCTGATGACATAAAGCGTGCAATGGGAATTCCTGAGCTTTGCTCGCTGTCTGCATCGGCTTCAATCTCTTGACGGCGCTTTTCGAGTCTGCGCTCGGCCTTGTTCATTCCAGGCTGAATGCCTGGGCGTTGATTGGGGGGAATAATATCTCCGAGCTGGTGAATTTCACGGTTTTGCTGAAAGTTTTCAGAGAAGCCTCCGAAGACTGTTGCAATGGCGCCAATCCTAGCTCGCAAGCGCTGCGTGCGGCTCAAGCGTGGTGCGGCTTCACCGGTAGGTGCTTCGCCAAGATTTACGATAGGAATCTTCTGCGTCGTTTCATTGTCGGGGTTAGAGGCCGTCTCGCTGGAACTAGAAGCTGTTTCTGCAGTTGGATGTGCAAGAGTATAGCCTAAGACTCGCTCAGCGAAGCTTGCAGGGGTTTTTTCGCGACGGTGACGGCCACGACGAGGTGGTTCAACCGATGGCTCAGATGGTTCGGCACTCGCCTCACCAGAGGTAGTTGCCGGTTCGGGTGTGCTGCTATTACGAATTTCACGGCTGCTCGGTACCGGAACGCCTGTTGACGCTAAGCCCGTGCGGGATGCACCGCGCAGCTGACTCCTGTCGGTAGTCAAAGGGCTCTCGGCAAGCCCGAGCTGAGCATAAAGACCTCCGACGTTAGCTGGTGCAGTACGTCGTGAAGCTGGAGCTGCTGGAGCCGCAGGGGCTGTAGGCTGTGTAAGTCTGACCTCTTCATCAAGGGTCGATGCGACTACAGGTTCGGGTGTGGCAGCAGATGCTTCGGGAGTTTCGGGTTCGAGTGCGGGGCGACTCGGTGTAGCATCGAGATTACGCTGAGAGTCAGGGCCACGTACGACACGATAGGATTGCTGTGGGCCAGAGAGATTGGGACGTGCAGTCGGGTCGACAACGGAAGGAGCGTTCTTTTTTGTATATTCAGCAATCGCCTGGTCAATCAGTGCAGTCCTATCAGCAGCTGAAAGTTTCGTGCTCTGGCTGCTTAATTCGCTTGGCGCTACTAGTGCAATTCTCTGCTCTACACCGTCAGGAACGTCCGTATTGTATATCGGGCGTAAAGCTGGAGTTTCAGGTTCGGGTGTGGCAGCAGGTTCTTCGGCTTTTGCAGGTGCGCTTGGTGTTTCTGGGGTTGCAGGCTCAGGAGTTTCTGACTCTGCATCCATCACAGGAAGCGCAGCTAGACCACCACGGAGACCGCGGCTACGGTCACGGCGGCGGGGAGTAGGGTCGCTTTCTTCATTTCCCGAAGTCTCGGCTACTTCGCTGGTTTGAGGCTCGACGAGTGCAGACGACTCTTCGTGTGTTTCAGGAATACCCTCGCCTCTGGCTTGCTCAAACTGAGGGTCTTCGAGGGCTTGGGGGGTTTCTTGATTTTCGTGTGGTGTTTGTTCTGCTGCACTCATGTTTTTTGAGTCCTTTTAATACTTAATACAGTACACCAAAACGCCCAAAATGTCAATAGTGTAAACAACTTTAAACCTGTTATGTCAACTATTTAAAGGGTCGGCCGGTGGACTAGTTCATGGGTGCGGCGACGGGCATATTCGTGGTTAATCGCCTGCACTTCTTCTTGATATTTGTGCATCTGCGTAATTGCATCAAGCATCTCGACACCAAGCGCCTGCAGGAGCGTGACATGGTCGATCGGGTCTTCGATGGGAATCATGCGAGTCCTACCTCGTTCATACCCTTCACGGTACACCTCAAGGCCGGTAGATGAGCTACTAAAGACATAATGCCAGTCTTCGGTATGGTGCAGGCGTGTGCGAGCACAGTAGACCGAGGGCTGGCTACTAGTGTGCACGATCCGCGTCCATAGCGTCGGCTGCAATCCGCCGGGTTTGCGCACAAAATCAATAACGTGTGCTGCTTCGGCAAATGTTCGCGGCTCGTGGAGTGCACGGTTGGAGCGCACCACTTCGTGCACCTTTCCCCATACCCGCCGAGCCTGATGCTGATCTTGGAATTCTGCGACGATGGTCTGGAAAAACGCGTTTGGATCACGCATAATCTCGGTGCTGTTCTCAACGCGGAACGTGCGTAAAAGTGCCTCGCGCTGGGCACGAAGATGGCTGATATACGGAGCTTGGAGGTCGTTGGGGTCTAGTACGGTTGGCTCGATGAAGGAGTGTAATACATCGTAACGATGCGTTAATATTGTATGTATTTCTTGCCCGAGCAAATCGGGCTCATTGAAAGCAGTAAGGCTTTCACCTGGAGCGAACATTGCAAACCTTTCGTACGTAATAACATAGTACTAATGGTTTACACCCGCGAATATTCTTTTACAAGCATAATTGGCGACAATTGGCTGACACTTGTGAATTATTTCACAAATACCTCTGTTATTTACTGTACGAGGAAGGTCTCGCGCGGAGACTGCTTTGGTGGTTCGTCGCTACTATCGTCAGTAGGAGCAGCGTCACCGCCCATCACTTCATCAAGTGAACTTACGAGTACCTCACGCGGACGAGAACCGTCTGCCGGGCCCACGATACCCTGCTCTTCCATAGTCTCGATCAGACGAGCCGCACGGCCGTAGCCGATGCGCAGGCGGCGTTGCAGCAAGGATGTAGATGCCTTACCGCTTTCGATCACCACCTTAACGGCGTCTTTCCACATGTCATCGTCGGCGTCGTTGCTGCTGCCCATGTCGACAACATTACTGCCCTTACCGAGCTGTACGGGTTGACTGATAATTTCGTTGTCATACTGCGGTGGACGTTGCTCACGGATAAATGCGGTAACCTTTTCGGTTTCTTCGTCACTAATAAAGGCGGCCTGTACGCGCTTTGGCTTCGGCATGTCGGAGGTGAGCAGCAGCATGTCACCACGGCCCAAGAGCTTCTCGGCACCCATTTGGTCAATAATCGTACGAGAGTCGACTTGGCTGGCGACCGTAAAAGCGATACGCGCTGGCACGTTGGCCTTGATTAGACCGGTGATAACGTCTACCGATGGGCGCTGCGTGGCAAGTACCAAGTGGATACCGGCTGCACGAGCTTTTTGCGCCAAACGCACGATCAAGCTCTCGACATCGCGGGCAGCCATCATCATCAGGTCGGCCAGCTCGTCGATAACGATCACGATGTACGGCATGCCCTCTTCTTTTTTGAGATTGTTGTATTCACCGATGTTACGCTTACCGACTTCGGCCATCGCCTTCAGGCGGCGCTCCATTTCGGCCACTGCCCATTTTAGAGCACTAATACACTTCTCGGGTTCGTTGATAACTGGCGTTAGAAGGTGTGGAATGTCGTTATAAGGAGTTAGCTCGACCTGCTTGGGGTCTACCAAAATAAGCTTAAGGTCAGACGGACTGTTGCGGTACAGCATACTCGTAAGAATGTCATTAATCATAACTGATTTACCTGAACCGGTTTGACCAGCCACCAAAAGGTGCGGCATCTTGGCGAGGTCGACGACAACCGGGTGGCCGCCGATATCTTTACCGATAGCAAATGTCAGCGAGCCTTTAGATGAGTTCCAGTCATTTGATTGCAAGATCGAGCTCAAACCAACGATTGCCGGCTTAACGTTTGGCACTTCGATACCAACAGCACGCTTACCAGGGATTGGTGCTTCCATACGAATAGCGTGAGCGGCGAGGTCGAGAGCCAAGTTGTTCTCAAGTGCCGTGATCTTGGTCAGTTTTACCCCTGTCGGCGGCTTCAGTGTGTACTGAGTGACACGAGGACCAACGTTGGCGCCTTCCATCTCGACGTCAATATTGAAGTTCTGGAAAGTATCATGAATCGTCTGTGCATTGCCGTTGACATCACCAGGATCTGCTTTGTCTTGCTTGGCATCGAGCAAACTGACGCTTGGAAACTTCCAATCGGGGTCAGAACGAGCCGTTAAGGCTTCCTGGGCTTCATTTACTGGGGGCATTGAAGCGGCACTATTTTTCATAGAGGTCAAGCGAGGCTTGGGCTTGGGCGCTTCTTCGTTGTGCTCAACTGGCACGCCTTCGTTCAATTTGAAACCACGAGTTTCTGCTTTGGCCTTAAGATTACCTAGATCTGTTTCTCGGCCATCCTCATCTTCTTCACGTTTGAAACTACGTACTACGTCAAGCAGTACCTTCGGAGAAATACCAAAGGCAAAGAAAACCGACATAAGTCCAAAGATCATGAACGTAATGGAGGCGGGTACTTTATCGAGCGCCGTCAAGACCGCCGCACCGAGGATCGCACCAACCTGGCCACCGTGGCCTTCAGCCCAACTACCTGAAGCATTTGTCGCAAAGGCAGTGAACAAAAATCCAGATACAAAAATAAGTATGGCGAGCATGCCGAACAATTTTGCGAGCGGTATCTGGTGGTCTTCATCGGTGAACTTATAGATTCCCCAGTACACAAAAGCTACCGGAAGCAAATATGCCGCCCAGCCGAAGGTCCAGTACCCTGCACCGAATAATTTAATAGGTAGATCACCGCCAGTGCCAAAGCCACCGAGCAGCAAAAAAAGTGCTACTACAAATAGCAGCACGGCGCCCGTCAGGGGCCAAAAGCTCGACCGCTCTGCACTAACAGGTTCGGGAGCTTTTCGTGATTTGGTGGTTTTTTTCTTTGTAGCCATATTTGTTTTAGTGTATCACGCTTATGTCATCAGGGGTGATACTTTTTATACAATAATTATAGCAATATTTACAACTTTTGTCAAAGCGCTTATCTTTATCTGAGGCTCCAAAGAGGCATGCTCAAACATTTGGCGCTCCCGAAACTGCGCGGTTCCCTTTGGAATCTTCATATTCTGCCTCAAGCAAAGAGCCTGGCAAAACCAGGCTCTATTAATGTGTCTAACAAAATGGTTGGGCAGGTTAGTCGGTGCGAGCGTCTTGACTCAGTAGGCGTTCGCGCATCTGTTGGAAGCGCTTTTCCTGTTCTTTAGCGATCTCTTCACCGGTCTTGGTCTTGGCTTGGTGAACCGTTTTGGCCTCTACCTTGCCGCCAATGATGTTAACCACAGGGATAACAATTGGGCTGCGTTGCGTTTGCTCGAACAAGTAGTGCGTGATGTGGTCTTTGAGCTCTGCCTTGAAGCGGTCAAGGTCGATACGCTTGAAGCGCTGCTGAACAGCACGGCGCAATTCGTGGCGCAGACCGTTCATGAGGTCTTCGTTGTCGCGCATGTAGATGAATCCGCGACTGATGATATCAGGGCTGGTGAGCAGGTTGCCGCTGCGCTTGTCGATTGTCAGGACGATAGACACCAGACCTTCCTCACTCAAGAGTACGCGGTCTTTCACAACAACGTTGCTAACAATCGCACCGGTTTGGTCGACGAGGATCGTACCATGAGGTACTTTGCCATCAACGGCTACGGAGTCGGCAGTAAATGACATAACGTCACCGTTATCAACGTTCAAGCAGTTCTTGCGGGGAATCCCCTGCTCAATAGCCAGCTCGACGTGGCGCTGTTTAACACGGTAGGCACCGTAAATAGGAACGAAGAACTTCGGTTGGGTCAGCTGGATCATTTCGGCGTATTCGTCGCGAGAGGCGTGGCCGGAAACGTGCAGCGGGCCAACATTGTCGAGGACGTGGTTGCGGTGTTCAAAAACGTGCACGTTCTTGCGAACCAAACCATCGACCATTGCGCCGATAAGAGAGTCGTTGCCGCTCTCGGGGATTGGGGTGCTTGAAAGTACTACGGTATCTTGTTCTTTGAGTTTAATGTGGCGGTGTTCGCCGGAAGCCATGCGCTGCAGAGCTGAGCTTGGCTCGCCCTGGCTACCCGTACAGACTACGACAACATCTTGGTCTTTCATGTTTGGTACAGATGCGATTGGCACAAAAGTACCCTTTGGAACTTTCACGAAACCGTGGCGCACAGCCATCTCGAGTGTTGAGACCATGCTGCGGCCGTCCATAGCAACCTTGCGGCCGTGGTGGGTAGCAGCGTTAATGAGCATCTGAACGCGGTTCATGTTGGTTGAGAACAGACCGATAAAGATACGGCCTGGCGCGTTAGCCATGATGTCGATAAAGCTCTGCTCGATCGTACTTTCTGATGGAGTGCGGCCGGGGCGCTCAACGGTAGTACTCTCGGACAAAAGTGCCAAGACACCTTCGTCACCAAGTTCGCGAAGACGATCGTAGTCGCTGGCTTCGTGGTCGAGCGGGTTGGGGTCAAAACGGAAGTCACCGGTGTTGATCAAGCGACCTACCGGTGTATCAAGCACGATACAGGTACTTCCTGGAATTGAGTGCGTAATACGCACCAGTTCTACGAAGAACGGACCAACTTTGAGGCGTTCATGGGTGTTTTCGTTCATCATGACGGTGCGAAGTTCGAAACCTTCGGGCATTGGCAGACCGAAGTTTTCAAAAATTTCCTCAACACGGCCGATAGTAAACTTAGAACCATAAATCGGTGCTGGGAACTTTGGCACGATGTGTGGCAAACCACCGATGTGGTCAAGGTGTCCGTGGGTAATGATGTAGCCGCGGATCTTATGCTTGATGGTGTCGAGATAGGTAGTGTCGGCAATACCGTAGTTGATACCCGGGAGGTCGACACCGAGGTCGTTACCACAGTCCATGATAACGGCGTCGTTCATGTATTCCACCAAGATCATGTTTTTAGAACCACCGCCGTCCATACCGCCGAGGCCGATCACGCGGAGGCGTGGACTGTCGTCGATAACGTTGGCGCGGCGTTCACGTGGAATCGCGATCGCTGCGGCAGATTGGTATTGGTTAGCGACGCGCTGAGCGTCAGCTTGTGAGCGTTTTTGGGCACGCACCGCTGCACCACGGGAAACCGATGGCTTAGAAGTCATGCTCATACCGGGCTTTGGAGCGCCGTTGGCATTGCCGCCTTTGTTGGCGTTGGCATCACCGTTACGGCGAGGACCGTTCTGTGCACGAGGAGCGCGTTTTGGCTTAGGGTTTGGATTTGTTGAGTTGGGTTGGTTATCCATTATTGTTTAGTAATTCCTTTTCAGTGTGTTACTGAGTTAGTGTTTTTTCTGTCGTAATCATGTCGATGATGGTCGGGATTTTCGCGAAATCATCGAGAAGCGTCTGGCGCATGCCACCGTTGTATAGCGCTGCCGCCGGATGGAAAAGTGGCAAGATCACCAGTGGTGAAACCGAATCACCCATAAACTGCACCTTGATGCGTTTGGGTTGGCCGTGGACCTTACCAATTTGCAGATCCGGCAAGAAACAATTCATGCTGTGGCGACCAAGGGTCACAACAATTGCAGGGTGAATTATGTCTAGCTGGGCCTGTAAATAGGGCAAAAAAGCGGCTTTTTCCTCAGGTAACGGATCGCGATTATTCGGCGGCCGATACTTGACGATGTTGGTGATATAAATATCCTCGCGCTTCATATCGATTGAGGCGAGCATCTCGTTAAGAAACTTGCCTGCCGCACCGACAAACGGAATGCCCTGAATATCTTCGTTTTTACCGGGGGCTTCACCGATGAATACAATTTTGGCATCTAAATTGCCGTCGCCAAATACCAGCTGGGTGGCGCTTTCGGCAAGCTCCGGACAAACCTTTTCGGCAATGATCTTTGCCTTCAGGTCGTCGAGCTTTTTCTGTTTGTCATCTGTTGTACTCATAGTGTTTGTTTGCCCTGTCGTATCCAAAGCAGTAATTTGAAAATTCCGATGCTCAAGAATATGAGAACGAAAACATATTGCTGCAGACTGCCTGTGTCGATTGCCCGAAGGGAGAGCGCAAAAGCCAACCCTAGGGCAATGCCCGCCTGTATAGCGAGCACTACCCTTCTTTTATAGCTCATCGAGCTTGAGGATTGCTTAGTTTTCATGGCCTTTCTTCTCGGTTGCTTCGCGGGCAGCTTCCTTCATGCTGAGCTGCAAGCGTCCGCGCTCGTCGATAGCAACAAGCTTTACGTCAACGCGATCGCCTTCTTTGAGGACGTCGCTTGGTTTTTCGATACGCTCTTCAGCAATTTCAGATACGTGGACGAGACCGTCCTTGCCAGGCAGAATCTGCACGAAAACACCGAAGTCCATGACGCTCATCACGGGTGCGTTCTTGTAGATCGCTCCAACTTCGGGCTCGGCAGTCAGGTCGCGGATCCATTTGATAGCGCGATCGATGCTATCGCCGTCAGGGCTGGCAATCATGATCGTTCCGTCATCCTTGATGTCGATTTCGGCACCGGTTTCCTTGGTAATCTTCTGGATGGTTTCACCACCCTTGCCGATTACTTCGCGAATCTTGTCCGGGTTAATGGTGATTGATTCGACGCGAGGTGCGTATGGGCTGAGCTCCGCCTTTGGCTGGGCAATGACACTGATCATGTGGTCTAGAATTTTAGCGCGGCCGACTTTGGCTTTCTCGAGCGCTTCACGCAGGATGTCGATAGACAAACCATGTACCTTCATATCCATCTGTAGGGCAGTAATACCCTTTTCTGTACCTGTGACCTTGAAGTCCATGTCACCAGCAAAGTCTTCGGCGTCAGCGATGTCGCTGAGGATGATGACTTTGTCGCCATCTTTCATAAGGCCCATAGCGATACCAGAAACTGGTCGTTTGAGGGGTACACCGGCGTCCATCAAGGCCATACAGCTAGAACAGGTTGCAGCCATTGAGGTAGAGCCGTTCTGGCTCATAATTTCAGTGACTGAGCGGATAGCGTACGGGAAGTCAGCTTCGGATGGCAGCATCGGCAGCAGTGCGCGCTCTGCCAGGTAGCCGTGACCGATTTCGCGTCGGCCAGGACTGCCAAGGCGTCGCACTTCACCAACGGTGTAACCGGGAGCGTTGTAGTGGTGCATGTAGCGGCGTTCACTTTCGCGCTCCATGGTGTCCACAATCTGTGCATAACTAAGGGGTGCTAAGGTGACGATGTTCATAGCCTGGGTAAGACCACGAGTGAAGATACTCGAACCATGAGCGCGTGGCAAGAAGCCCGTTTCGCTGGAAAGCTGACGGATTTCGTCAAAGTCACGGCCGTCAGGTCGGACGCCGTCTTCTAAGATATCGCGACGGACATCTTTGTTGGCGGCATTCGCGAATGCATCTTCGTACTGACGTTTAACACCCTCAAAGACTTCTTCGCCAAGCTTTTCTCTAAAGTGAGCAAGCAGGCTTTCGCGCAAGACGTGCATACGCTGGTGGCGCTCAGACATTGGTGCGCGGAGTTTTTCGCCCATTTTGCCGTCTAAGAAATCATCGACTTCTTTCTGGATGTCGCCGGATGGCAATGTGAGCTCGTATTTTTGAGCTTCGACGCCAACTTTGGCAACCAGTTCTTTTTGCAAAGCAATGGCTGGCTGGATAGCTTCGTGGGCGAAGGCCAATGCCTTAGCAACGTCCTCTTCGGATGCTTCGTTAGCACCAGCTTCAACCATCATGATAGCCTGTTCGGTACCAGCAACAACGAGATCGAGCTTGCCCGTGTCGTTTTGCTCAGGGGTGGCGAAAGCTTTGTATTTGCCGTCAACCATAGCAACGCGCACGCCAGCAACAGGACCTTCGAAAGGTGCACCGGTGAGCATAAATGCCGTGCTGACAGCGATCATGGCAACCATGTCAGGTCGGAAGCTTGGGTCCATACTCAAAACTGATGCAACACCTTGCGCTTCGTGACGGTAGCCTTTGGGCCACAGTGGGCGGATAGGACGGTCGATGAGGCGGCCGATGAGAATAGCATCGTCAGATGGGCGGCCTTCACGCTTGATAAAGCGAGAGCCACTGATCTTGCCTGCGGCATACATCTTCTCTTCGTAATCGATGCTCAGAGGGAAATAGTCCATACCGGTGATAGCTTTGTCGCTAACCATGGCTGTGCCGAGCACAACGGTGTCACCATATCGTACGAGAACACTGGCGCTTGTTCGGAAACCAACACGGTTTACTTCTAAGCTCAGCGTACGGCCACAGAATTCAGTCTCTACTGAGATGATGTCCTTGCCGTGAGGGTTGATAATTTGACCCATATTAATCTGTTAAACCTTTCTGTTTGCTTGATGAGAATGAGTGAGTACAGTGCAAATATACAGCTCTACCTTGTGCATTGGATGGAGTCGAGCGATATATCTGGTCCCTACCCATCATTCCCGTGAAATATCATCAAAGATTACATGCGCTACACACACGCTACACATGTATCATTGAACGTTACATACACTAGCCTTTGACGATAAATCTTCAAACGTTAATGTGCACAAGCTGGCGGCCTCGATAATTCGAGACCGTGAAGTCTATGCACTTAGCGGCGGATGCCGAGCTTCTTGATGAGGTCGAGGTATGCCTGACCGTCTTTGCTGGCAATGTACTGCAAGTGGCGCTTACGCTGACCCACGAGCTGCAATAAACCACGACGAGCTGCATGATCCTTTTTATTCACCTTGAGGTGCTCGGTCAATTCTTTGATGCGCTCAGTTTCGATACCAACCTGCACAGCAGCGCTACCGGTGTCGGTTTTGTGCTTTTGCAAGTCAGCTACGACTGCTTGTTTTTTCTCACTTGTAATCATACTTCAGGTATTTTATCAGATCAGCTCCCCTGATGCAAGATGTTTCGAGTTAGCTCTGGGCCTGCGCGAAATCTTCGAGGGCTATAGCGCCCACAAAAGCTGTAAAAGCTTTCGGCGATGTTTCGATAAGCGGGCTGCTGCCCTCGAATTTACTGTCACGCATGAACAATACATCTGACTGCGCAGATACGCCAATTTCAACACAGTTGCCTCCATTGCCCCCGCTCCAACGCGACTCCTTAAATACGTAACCCTCCGGTACGCTTGCCTCAACACAGTATTCCTCTTCGCTGTAGCTCGATTTTATAAAACTGCGTTCAGACATATCCTACCCCCTTACTTTAATGTAGCATCAGAAATTAAGTATAGTTAATCGATCGTCTGGAGTGAAGCTTGGATTTTTTCAGGAGTTAGGCCGTCCATACTAAGCGCGTCAGCAATGTTGTATGGCCCGACAGTCGTACGCCGGAGGTCGCTCATATATGCCCCTGTTTTGAGCAAACGACCAGCGTCTTCGACGAGAGAGCGGATATATGTGCCGCTCGATACGTGTACAGTAAAGTACACGAATGGGTAGGTGTACTTGGTGACTTCCAGTGATTCGATATGAATCGGGCGAGGGGCGAGCTCTGGCATCTTGCCTTCACGTGCAAGTTTATAGGCGCGCTGGCCATTAATCTTTATGGCCGAAAAAGCCGGTGGCGTCTGCATGGTGTCGCCGACGAAGGTTTTGAGCACATTTTTTATCTCTACCTCTGTTGGCTGAACGTCCGAGACCGCTGATTTCTCACCTTCTTCGTCGCCGGTCGTGCTGGTGTGGCCCAAGCGCATGGTAACTTCATAGGTTTTATCGAGCTTGGTAAGGCTCATGGCATGCGTCGTGTACGCGCCAAGAAGCAGCACGAGCAATCCGGTAGCCTGCGGATCAAGCGTGCCGGTGTGCCCCACAGGAAAGCGTTTTTTGTTGCTGGTGTTGAGCTCTGAGTACTGCACCATTCGACGCACTTTGTTAACAACGTCAAATGAAGTCCAGTCTTTGGGCTTATCAATAAGGAGCGTACCATTCATCTAGACTAGTATACCCTACTGTTGCGGGCTGCCGGGGAATGTTGGCGGCATCATTGGAGGAGGCACTGGCGGTGGCGTGGTGCCTGCGCCTGGCTGGCCAGGTTGTGGCTGCATTGGAGCCGGCGGCTCAAAGGAGAATGGTTGCAGCGGTTGTTGAGCTGGCACTGGACCGACCGGCTGACCGGGTTGTGGCATTGATGGCGCTTGAGTCATCGTAGGGTTGTGGCTGATCGGATCACCGAGGGGCTGGGCATTGAGTGCAGTAATCGGCTCAAGGTTTCCAGTAGGGTTGCCTCCACCGCTCAGGGCTTGTTCTACTGCGCTGCGTGCGTCATTTAAGCTCTGTGCCGGATCGGCAGGTTTTGCAACTGGCTCAACGGGAGCTATAGCAGGTGCTGGAGGCAGCATGTTTGCCGGGGTTGGCGCGGGTCCAGGAACTGGTGCCTGAGGAGTAGGCTGAACAGTTGCAGGGGGCATCGATGGTGCGGGCAACCCAAATGGCGTCTGCTGAGCTGACGGAGCGTCGAAAGGTGGTGGCGTCTGTGCGGTGTGAGCACTCTTTACGTCTCGTTCGATATCGCTGAGCGTACGACTACCATCCGGGGTTGGCGGTACAATATTGACCGGAGAAACGGTAGGCTGGACTGTTCCGCCTACAGGTGTAACGCCAGGGCTTTTTTTGAGTGGCGGAATACTCATGTCGTTTTCGTCTTCTTCGACATCTGTATCTTCGGTATTAGGATCGGAATCAGCACCGGTACGAGTCGGCTCACCAGAGGCGCGCTCTTCGTCATCATTTTTTTCGGATTTTTGAGATGGCAGCGGCTCGCGGTTAAGCAGACCTACAGAAGGCAACGACAGCGGATCGGTCGAAGGTTCATCTTCGGCTTCCGGCTTGGTATTGGCTGTCATGGGAGAATTGCCAAGCATTGGCGGATTGTCGTTAGATAAGAAACCAGACTTTCCTTCGCCGCGGCTGTCGGAAAGAGGCTTTATTTTGGGAAGATTGGCATCGGCATCAGGCACTGGAGGGCCGAACGGGTGCAATCGCCCCTGTTCATCTATATGGATTTGGGGAGCCTGCGGCTCTTCGGGTTCTTCTTGTTTTGGAGGTTCGGAAGGAGCTGGAAGCTCAAGAATGTCTTCCTTCTTTTCGTGATCAATCTCGATAGTGCCGTCATCGGGTTTTGGCGGTTCGGCGGGCTTTTCTTCCTGCTTTGCCGCATCGGCTGTAGCTATGGGCTGCTGAGGTGCTGGCGGTTTGGGGGGTTCGGGAACTACGATAGGTTCCTGCAGCTTCGTAGAAACCAGCTGTTGGTTGGCGCCCGAAGCCATCAGTTCAGCACTGATGCTCATGGTTTGCGGCGAGGTCTTTTGGTTGCTGAAGCGCTCGGTTTCAGCAATGATACCAGTCAGCATGGCTGTAGCGATTTGGCCGTCCATAAGCTTCTTGTCGAGTGCGTCCACAATCTGGACACCCAACTCAGAAAGGCTGCTTGCGTTAGGATCTACCCAGTTAACACTGCCAAGTTCGGCACCCGGCATCACATTTATACTCATAACTGTTGCATCGTGCAAAATGCGGCCGTGCGAGGTAATAGCCTGGTCTAGGTCTTGCTGGTTGTGCACGCCAAGTGCCACAACAACGTCAACATTGAAGTCGCCCTGGCTAAATTCGAGGTCTTTGTTACTAATAGAAGTGCGGTACGGGGTGATGAAAATCTTCACCATGCGGTCTTCTACCTTGTAGCGAAGCTTATCGGCTTTGGACTTATCGAGAGCGATAATAAAGTCACGGAGTGAGTCGGTATTCTTTTCTAGGGTCTGCTCAGGCTGCAAAAACTCAATGGTTGAGGGGATATTACCGCTAAAGACAGCGGTGGCGTGCTTCCCTGCCTTGTTCAAAGCCAGCGTCAAACCAATACAAGCAGACAGCTGGTCTACCGATGGATTATTGCTCACGGTTACCAAGATGTTGTTTGCCTGTTGCAGTCGTTCTATGACCTGTTGCTTTTGATTATCCATTTTTATTTTTAACCTTTGCTTTTAAGCCTAGCCTACCACATAACCATAAGCTTGTCGAGATTAATTTTTACAGATTAGGGTGCTTCCATTATATCTGCCTTTACTATTGCATTTTGGGGCCACAGGCGATATAACAGCTACGTGCACTCACCGAGAGCATGTATTGAGAAGAAGTCGTAATGCTAGCAGTCCTGGAACAATCGTTCCGTCTCCTGGCATTCCTGGCAGAGAAGAGAAAAGCGTGCCACAAGAAGTAGCGCAACCTACGAACCGGTACCTGCACGCCTCGGACCTCTCCCGTTCCCACAGGGTCTGGGCAGTCGTCCTCGCGTTCCTGGGTCTGATCATCGGCGTGGGCATGGCTGCCGACTCCGCCTCGTCGACGACGTGGGCAGTGGGCCTGCTGTTCATGCTGCCGCCGAAGCAGTGGAACAACCCTTCCCTGTCGCGGGGTTATGCCGGCCTGGCCAAGATCTACGCTGTGACGTGGGTCATGGCTATCAGCACTGCGGTGGCCTACCTCGGCTATACGCTGGTCGTACTGATCTAAGTTCGTACGCGAACTAAAAAGTACGCCGGAGGGGCGGGAGCTGACACAGTCACCATCGTGTTGGCTTCTGCCCACTCCCCTTTGCTCGATTTCTTCTCAACCTTCCTTTTTTGCATATTTTGTGGTATAATAAATTTAATGTACTCTGTGCGAGAACATGCTCATTGAGGAGGAGTTGGTAGTATTGCGACGAGTTGGTAAATCTTGTCTGTTTTTCGCAATACTACCCCGAAAAAGAAAGTAGTGATTCGCTGTCCGCCAGCATGGCCGCTAGATCTGAACATCGACACGAAAGTGAGATTATCATGAAGGACACGGCTGCGAAGCCCCTCCCGCCCACCAACGCTCGTCAGCTGCACCTCCTGTTCGTCATCTCGGGCCTCGCCTTTGGTGCTGTCATCGGCCGCGTGGTCGTTGCCAACCCCATCAGCATGCCCCATGAGAATTGGGAAGCACTGGTCGTGAATCTCACGATTGTCAGCGCCCTGTTGTTGACCACTCTCTGCATCATGACTGCGAAGAGTCTGTACCGAAAGGGCGCTTACAAGCTCGGCTGGCTGTTCACATGGGTCGCCTACGTCGCGCCCGGCAGCGTCATCGGCTCGATCATCGGTGCCTTCATCTAACCGCACGCCTACAAGCTCGGTTGAACTGATTCACCCTGAAGCTGGCGGTGGCCGTACATGAAACTGTGTCGGCCCCGCCGCTTTCCCACTTTTTCCATACTCCTTCTCAAGAACCACCTTTTTTGTATGTACAGCCGTTTGGGCTGTTTTTTGTATTCTCATAACATGATGATTTTTGAATATTACTTATAAATATGGTATAATTTATTCCATGTTCTCTCGTATATTCTGAGAGACCTGTACATTGAGAAGGAGTTGGTAATGGTGCTGTAATAAGCTGCTCATATTTGGGCGATTTCTTTCAGCACCACAAGACAACCGCAATCGAGACAGAAAGAAAGTGACACATTGAATGCATTCAGTCAGGTTTTCGACCGCACGCTCAGCAAGCTCGGACTGGAAGGAGTAATCAATTGGATATGCGGTATGCTCTGCGTGGTTAGCGTCTTCGTGGGCTTGTACAGTTCGCCTAGCGATACTCAGCAGCTCGCGGTGATCGGCATCGCTTTGACGCTGATCGTCATCGCAAGGCGCGTGTACACGACCAGCACCCCTGTCTTCACCATAAAGTCGATACTCCTGGTTGTCTGCTTTCAGGCGCTCGGAATCGGCATCGGCGGCTTCATCCACGATCAGTTCACTACCCTGTACTAGCCCGCCACAAGGAGCAACCGGGAGTAGACGTGCAAGACACCGCAGAAATCACCCTCACCGAGGCGCATGAACGCAGCGGATTTGAAACTCTGCTGATGACGCTCATCGGACTGGCACTGACCACGGTCGGCGTAAAAACCGGATGGGCGAGCGAAACGCACGGTTACACACAGCTCATCATGCTGTCGTTCGGCACCGTCTTCACCACCGTGCCGCGGCGATGTTTTTCGGTCACCGATCGACGCAGCGACTGGTCACTGGCAACAATCTCCGCCTCCGGTCTGGTACTCATCGCGTTCGCCGTCAGTGCGTTCGCCTACGCCCAGCTGGTCAGCGCGTTCGCGCCTCTGCCCTACAATCCCTAGGCCAAAGGAGTAGATCCATGAGCATCGCAGGCACAGAAAAGCCGGACAAGTTTGCTTGTACGCTTCCGGAAGTGCCGCACGCGACGAAACCCCGTGATATTCCGCGGCGTCACCGCCTCATCATCCAGATCATCGCGTTCGTCCTGCCGCTGCAGCTCGTACGTGTGATCCTCGCACTCAAGAACGACGCACGCGCGTCCTTCTGGCAGGCCCAGACACGACGACGCGTAACTCCTCTGGAGGAAATGCGTATGCACAGGCTCATCAAGAACTACATCATGCGTGAGCGTGGTCCAAAGCTTGCGCTTGCGCGGCTGCGCGATGCGCGCGACAAGGAACCGGTTCCGCTCTGGCTGGCCATCATCAGCATCACGCCGATCCTGAGCTTCCTGGCCGGTGGATTCACCTACAAGGTTCTGCGCGCCATACACGGGCTGGAGTCCGGTGACGCGTTCTTCGCGATCGTCATGGCGCTCGGGTGCATCCCGATGCTGATTGCCGGTGGCATTATTGTCACCGTATGCAGGCAGCAGGTCCTGCACAACGTGTTCTGGATCGCCACGGCGACCCTCGGGCTCGGCACGATCGCACTGTCGTTCGGCTACTTCATGGGCTACATTGACTGAATTGGCGTACACCTGCGACACCGCAACATCGTGCCGTTGTTCGCGTAGCAAGAATGCACGCGATCATCACCAGAAGTGAATTTGGTGTAACGGCACTGAGTGACAGCGGTCGGCTGCAACAAACGGGTTCAACCCAAGCAGCCGACCGCTCGTCGCCCACCCGTCTCTTGCCTGTCTTATCCGCCCTCCTTCTCAATCCTACTTTTTTTGTTTTATACGACCACTGCCTGGGTCGTTTTTTTATGCCATTTGCCTCGTGGAACAAAATTGTATATGGTAGACGGTGACCATTTGGTCTTCAACTGAGAAGGAGGCTGCTCTATGGGTCCGACTGATACGGACGATTTCGAGCTGGGTCACAAGCTGCTCATAGAACGGGATACGTTTCGTTCTATGGTACGTCGATTCAGCTTCGTCTGTTTCATAACTGGTGTTACGCTGTACTGCGTAGGTACTGTTATCGCCCAGCATGACGTGGTCGTCGCTGCAGCCATCCACACGATAATCCCGCTGGCAGTGTGTCTAGCGGTAACCTCGATTAACGACAACGGCAATGTCTGGCAGTCTGGAAAGCGCTTCTGGCTGCAGACGCATAAGCTCTGCGTGTCACTATTTTGCACCTTGCTGAGCTTCGATCTGGGCGTGCTCTGCGCAGCAATCGGCACGTAAGCATGGTGGTAACGGGCATCCAACTTTTGGGCTCTGTCCGTTACCGTCTCACACTCACCGCCTCCTTCTCATCCTTCAAACTGCTACGCACATACCTGTTAGCCCTTTACAAAAGGGGTCATAATGATGTATAGTTTACTCCGAATAATATAAGATAAAGGTACTATATCTATGCCCATCATCAAATCAGCAAAAAAGCGTGTACGCACTGCTGAAAAAGCTGCCATTCGCAACAGTAAGACGAAGCGTTCGTTGAAAACCGCAGTAAAGGCTTTTCACAAGGCTATTACCGGTGGTGACAAGAAGGCTGCTGTTGAAGCTCACGGCAAAGCCCAGAGCAACCTCGACAAGGCTGGCAAGAAGAACGTTATGCACAAAAACAAGATTGCTCGTAAGAAGAGTCAGCTTGCTAAGGCCGCAAAAGCTGCAGCCGGCGTAACCAAAGAAGCCCCTAAGACTGTCAAGAAGGCAGCTCCTAAGGCTAAAGCTAGCGCCAAGCCTGCTGTTAAAAAAGCTGTCGCAGCCAAACCAGCTGCAAAGAAAGCTGTCGCCAAGAAGCCAACTGCTACCAAAAAAGCTCCTGCTAAAAAGCCCGCAGCTAAGAAGTAGTCACACACTACTCATCCTAAAAACCCACGGAGAAATTCGCGGGTTTTTTTAGTTGGCTGAAAGTTTGAGCAAATACAGCTGCACAGCGTCATCTGCATCAATACTGGATCGTTTGAGGCGGATATCGAGGTCGAGCAGTTCATGCACGAGTTGCTTGAGACGGCTCATGGATACGGTTTTTACTAAACCTTGACTCTTTCGTGCTACGAACGGATTGAGCTTGGCGGCTTTGGCTACATCGGGCGCGGGCTTATTGCCTGCTGCCTTAACGACCACCAAAATATGCAGCTGCCAGGCTAGCATGGCAATAATCGCCTGCGGTTCCACCTTGAGCGCACGTTGCTCGTAATACAACTGCATTGCCCGCTTGGTTTTGCCGGCAAAAGCCGCGTCCAACAGCTCAAAAACAGTACTCTGGGGCAAACGGTCGACAAGTGCCTCGATTGAGGCCTGTGTTATATTTGGGTCAAACGCAAGCAACTTGTCGAGCTCGTTTTGCAGCATCTGCTGGTTGGGCCCGTTACGATCGACGAGCGTGCGAGCATCAGCAGATGAAAGCGTGCCGCCATGTTCTTTGGCATAGGTTGATGCCCACGTACCGAGACCGTTAGCATCCAGTTCTGGAAAATCACGAAAATCAGTCTCTTTTTTGAGGGTTTTGTAGTA